>WNGL01000325.1_pt1 | contig 59360 bp, 61 predicted proteins | sample 5400591 | NCBI WGS metagenome assembly WNGL01 (sample SAMN13153377, study PRJNA577476) | soil metagenome | isolation source: 80 cm soil or saprolite under Garry oak tree replicate 1 | place: USA:California | collected 2016-06-15 | reverse complement strand
GTCGTCGACTCTACCCTTCCAATGCGTCGCTTCGCGGTTGGAGGTATCAGCCCAACGTCTGTCCTCATTGCAGTTGAACGCGGCGGTATTGCATACAACATCGAGGTATCGTTGTTCGGACGAAAAGGCTATGAACAGCCATTGCAAAAATGGACACTATTCGACAAACCAGAAAGCTTGCGGAAGCTGGTCGCAGCTCTTGAAACCAAGCAATGATGGCCAACAACAGGTTCCAGCGGACGCGTCCGCCTTGCGGCGGTCGCACCGCTGAACCTGGACGTTAGGCGCCAGGAAAGGGGACCAGGCATGAAGAGATCGATGCTGGAGATCTACGCGCTTGCGGTGTGTTTCGTGACCGTTACATGTTTCGCTATCGTGAGCGGTATCGCCATTTACGATGTTGTCCAGATCGCCGCACCGGAGATCACGCTGCACTCCGGTCAATACGAACGCCATCAGTCCAATGCTGCGTTCCGAAACTCTTACCATCCCGATCCAAAGGCGATTGCCGCACTTACTGAAGAGGAGATAACGAAGAGACGTCAGGAGAGCTACGTATCCACGCTGAATGCTGAGCGAAGAGACGGCTGGCAAAGTCTGCTTCGGATGGCGATCATCATGCTCATCGATGTCGTCTTTTTCGTCGTTCATTGGCAACTTGCAAAGCGGGTACGTGAGTCGGTTGGCGCCTAACAGCACGTCCCACCTAGACGCGCGCGCGAGCATCGTGCCTTGCAAAGGTAAGTGGGCACGCGCCGGTGGGCGTGGACGTTAGGTGCCACCATCATGCGTCGAATACTTTTCTTTGCAGCACTTCTATGCGGTAGCAATTTGGCGGCTCAGAATTCTGATCCTTCAACTTGGAAGCCCGGTCAGGTGCTGTCAGAGAAATCCACCGACCTTGGTAAGGGGTACCGGGAGGTCGCTAGGTCTCAGGTAAATCCGCCTGAGCACTGGGAAGGTGTAGGGCACTTCACTTTCGTGTACTACCAAGACCTAAAGCTTTGCCAGTGCGGAAAGTCGGAATTCTTCATCTCCCCAAGCGGAAATCACGCACTCTTCATTAATGAGCGACCTGGAAGCGTTACGCTGTTCACCGCTCAATCCAAGATGACCAAGACCGTAACCCCCGGCTTTGTCGCGCTCATCTCCAAGGTTGAGTGGAATGAATTCAACGGTGAGGCGTTGGTAGTCTTTCAGCGCCGTGCCGCGAACGAGTCAATACCTAAACCCATTTCGGTGTCACTCAAGAATGGCACCTAACCGGCCCATCGAGACGGACCTTCGCAAGCGGGCTTCGCCCGCCTGCTCGGCCGCTCATGGGCGACGTTAGCGCGCGCCCCGTATATGCCTTCGCGCCGCGTGCGGTTGGTGTATCCTCTCGCAGGGACGGTCATCGGGAGCTGATTTTCATGTCCGAACTGGACGTTGCGAAAGAGAAGATTGCCTATCTCAAAGTCTGGCTGGGCATTCTCCTGGTAACGGATATCAGCACTTTCGGATGGCTCGTCTCCAATGTCGATACGGCTGCCACTCTTCTACTGTGGGCGGCCGTTATCGTCGTGGTAGCCTTGACTGTCGGTATTCTCCTCCTCCACCGGCGGATTGACGGCCACATTCAGTCGTTGAGGGATCTATGACCATGGAGATCATCGTCGCAGCGCTAATGGTTATCGTCGCACTGGTCTTTGTCGGCATAGCCATGCACGCTGCCCGTAATCCCAAAGGGCGCGGCTAACCGCGCGTTCGAAAACGGACGCTCGCAAGCGTCGCTGCGCGCGCTTGCTCACGCCGTTCAAAGCGAACGTTAGCCGGCATATAGAGGCCTCCGGAAGCGGCGGGCGAATGGAGTAATGACCTATGGCTTCGGTCAGCGTGCGTTACATCGTCAATGACGCGGAAGCCGCAGTCTCGTTCTATACCAAGCATCTCGGCTTTAACGTAAAAATGAACCCGGCGCCTGGGTTCGCGATGCTTTTGCGCGGCGATTTGACGCTGCTCCTAAGCACACCGGGCGGGGGCGGAGGTGCGGGACAAGCCATGCCCGATGGGCGACGTCCCGAGCCGGGTGGCTGGAACCGTATCCAGCTTGAGGTCGAGGACCTCGAGGGTTTGGTTAAGGCACTTCGTAAGGCTGGTGCCAGATTCAGAAATGATGTCGTTGTAGGAAGGGGCGGCAAGCAGATATTGCTCGACGATCCGTCGGGCAATTGCGTAGAGTTGTTTCAGCCGCATCGATAATGCCGGCTAACCCCTCAATCCAGGGCGGACGGGCCGCGAGCCGTCGTGCCATGCAAAGGCAACGCGGGCGGCCCGCCGCTGATTTTCGACGTTAAGACGCACATGAGCTCGAAGCCCGCTGGTTACTCGGGTACTCCACTTGCGAAGAAACTCGGTATCACCGGGCGCAGCCGGGTCGTCACAAAACACGCCCCGGACGACTACGCTCAACTAGTCAAGCCCGTCCCGCCGGGCACTGTGTTCGAGAAGAAGATCTCCCAGCACACGGATATTGTCCACGTCTTCAGCGACCGGAAGTCATCTCTAAAGGCGGAACTCGTGACCCTGCGCAAGTCCATCAAGAGCGATGCTGCGGTGTGGGTCTCATGGCCGAAGAAGGCATCGAAAGTGCAAACGGACGTCACCGAAGACACAGTCCGCGAACTTGCGCTACCGCTCGGATTCGTAGACGTAAAGGTATGCGCCGTGAGCGAAGTCTGGTCGGGCTTGAAGTTGGTCATCCGCAAGGAGCTTCGCTGAAAATGCGGCCTAACCGCCGCATCGAGGTGGACCGTTAGGCGGCCGACAGCAAATCCGGGATTCCCGATTCAAGCGCGAGCAGCGCGCGCTTTCGATCGAGTCCGCCCGCATAACCCGTAAGGTTGCCGTTCGAACCGACGATGCGGTGACAGGGAACGATGATACTGATCGGATTGCGCCCGGTTGCGGCGCCCGCGGCGCGCGCGCTGCCCGGGCATCCGGCGCGGCGCGCAAGCTCGTCGTAGGTGATGGTCTTGCCGAAACCGACCGTGGAGATCGCGTTCCACACGGACCGCTGAAACGGCGTGCCTTCGGGCGCGAGCGCGGTCTCGAAACGCTTGCGCTCACCGCCGAAGTATTCGGAGAGCTCCTGTTTCGCCTGGCGCAATGGCGCGTGGCGCGCATCCCGCCGCCAATCCCGCTCGACCTGCGGATGATATTTCTGGCCGTCGAAGTAGACGCCGGAAAGTCCTTCGCCGTCTGCGACGAGCAGCATCTGCCCGTGGGGACTTTCATAGAGATCGTAGTAGTGCATGATTACTCCTTCGTCAGTGATTGCCACAGATGCATCACGGCGTACGCACGCCAGGGTCGCCAGGTTTCGCCCGCGGCCAGCACTCGGCGCGCGCCGGTCTCGCCGAGCGCCTTCATCACTCCCAGATCCGTGTGTGGAAACGCGTCCGGCCAGGAGAGCGCCCGCATCGCTATGTATTGCGCGGTCCATTCCCCGACACCCGGCAGTGCGCGCAGCGCGTCGAGCGTCGCCTCGATGTCGGCGTTCGGCATGAGAGCGAGGCGTCCGTCCGCCACCGCGCGCGCGAGCGCGACCACAGTGCGGGCGCGCGCGCCGGGCATGCCGAGGCGCGCGATGTGTCGCGGCGATAGAGCGGCAACGCGCACCGCAGTCGGAAACAGTGTGGTAAGCGAACCGAACGGGGTCGCGATTGCGTCGCCGAACATCGCGGCGAAGCGGCCCGCAATGGTACGCGCCGCAGCGACTGTCACCTGTTGGCCGAGGATCGCGCGCACCGCCGTTTCGAAACCATCGAACGCGCCTGGCACGCGCAGGCCGGGATGGCGCCTTGCCAGGGCGCCCAGCGCCTGCGCCACCTCGGCGGGATGGCAGGCGAGATCCATCAACGCCTTGACGCGCGAGAGCACGGGCGGCAGCGCCTTGGCGAGCGACGCGGAGACCGCGACGCGCAGCGCGGGTTTCTTGGGCGACATCTCGACCGCAATCCAGCCGGCACGCTCCTTGTCATCGCTCAGGATGCGCACCGTGCGGCGATAGCAGCTGCCCTCCACCGCTTCGACGCCGGCGATCGAGCGCACGCCGAGGAACGCACTCACCGCCGACCAGTCGAACGGCGGCCGGAAACTCAGTTCGAACTTGAGCACGTCGACTGCAGCAGCTACCGGCGCACCGCCCGGCCGCTCGCCGCGCAGTTGACCGGGTCTGAGGCGGTAGCGCTGCCTGAAGAGCGCGTTGAAACGCCGCACGCTGCCGAAGCCGCTCGCGAACGCCACCTCGGTGACCGGCAGCGCAGTATCGGTCAGGAGACGCTTCGCGAGCAGCAGCCGCTGCGTCTGCGCGAACTCCACCGGCGAGACGCCGAACTCGGCGCCGAAAGCGCGACGCAGGTGCCGGTCGGTGATGCCCAGGCGCGCGGCGAGGCTATCGAGTCCGTCCTTCTCCAGTGTCCGGTCTTCCATCATGCTCGCGGCGGCCTGAGCGAGGCGCGACGTCGCATCCACGCTCGCGTTGCCGGGGGCCAGTTCGGGCCGGCAGCGCAGGCACGGCCGGTAGCCGCTCGACTCCGCGGCCGCCGCGCTGGGAAAGAATCTGCAGTTCTCGCGCTTGGGCGGTTTCACGGTGCAGACCGGGCGGCAATAGATGCGCGTCGACGAGACCGCGACGAAAAAGCGGCCGTCGAACCTGGCGTCGCGCGCTTTGAGCGCCCGGTAACAGATGCGCGAGTCAAGAATCATGGGTGCATTATGAGCGCAGCGGCCGGCCTTGTCTGGCCGTTTTCGGACATTGCACCACGTACCCGCGCGGCCCTGGATGACGACTTGTGCGCATGGGTGGAATGGCGTTAGATTGCACTGAAGCAAGGAGGCCCACCGCCGGGCCGTCCCACTGACCAAAGCAGCGAGGAATGTAGTGCCGAAACTCCGCGTCCAAAGCTTCGCGATTTCCATCGACGGCTACGGTGCCGGGCCGAGCCAGGATCTCCAGAATCCGCTCGGCGTCAGGGGCCCCGAGCTGATGGAATGGTTCTTCCCCACGCGCCTATGGCGCAGGATGCAAGGCCATGACGACGGAGAGACGGGAGTCGATAACGGAATTGCGGAGCAGGGCTTTGCCGGAATCGGTGCCTGGATTCTTGGGCGCAACATGTTCGGTCCTGTCCGAGGCCCGTGGCCGGACGACAGCTGGAAGGGCTGGTGGGGCGACGAGCCGCCGTATCACACGCCCGTCTTCGTGCTGACGCATCATCCGCGGGCGCCGCTCAGGATGGCTGGGGGTACGGAGTTTCGCTTTGTCACCGAAGGCATTCACGCCGCTTTGGAGCAGGCGACCGCTGCAGCGGGCGGGCGCGACGTCCGCCTCGGTGGCGGCGTATCCACGATTCGGCAGTATCTGCGCGCCGCCCTCATCGACGAGTTGCATCTCGCCATCCGACCGGTCTTGCTCGGTTCCGGGGAGCATCTCCTGAACGACATCGATATGCGTGCTTTGGGCTATGAATGCGCGAAGAGCGTCGCGGGCGAACGTGCGACCCACGTCTTTCTGCGCAAACGCGCGTGACGGCCCGCCGCTGATTTCCGACGGTAGCTCGCGCGATCGAGGCTCAGCGTCGTTAGGCGTCACAAGAAGGAGGCAGCGTTGGCCGCACGTGTCGTGAGGCTTGGAACTCCCCGGACCGAAGGAGAGGGCGTGCGGATCGGGACCGTACGTCTTCCGCCGCGCGCAGTTCCGAAGAGGGAGTACGCGTCGAGGAACTGGTACGACGTGTGGCTTCCGATCCTGGCGCCGAGCCGCGAAACCATGAAACTGGCGCAGGCAGTCAGGACGCCGGCGCAGTGGGCGAAATTCGCGAAGAGATACCGGGCCGAAATGAACAAGCCTGAAGCGAATCACGCCATCGAGCTGCTTGCGGCCCTGTCCCACCATACGAACTTCTCGGTTGGGTGCTACTGCGAGGACGAAGCTCGCTGCCACCGCTCGTTGCTCCGTCGCTTGCTGACGGAAAAGGGCGCAAAAGTTCAAGCTTGACGTCAGTGGATGACGGAGAGCCGAAGATGAAAATCATTCAACACCGCGATCGCGGCCGCGCTGGCCGATGCGGGCGTGCGCGCGTGGCCCACCCGCGAATCTCCGAAAATCAATTCGATGAATTTCAGGCCTTGCCCGTGCTGCCGAAGCCGCCCGCGCCGCGGGCGCTGGCGCCGAACTCCTCCACGACGTTCAGCCTTACCTGAACCACCGGCATGACCACGAGCTGCGCGATGCGATCCATCGGGTTGATGGTGAACGCCATGCCCGAACGGTTCCACACCGAGACCATCACCTGCCCTTGGTAGTCGGAGTCGATAAGACCTACCAAGTTTCCGAGCACGATGCCGTGCTCGTGCCCAAGCCCCGAGCGCGGCAACACCATTGCCGCAAGCCCGGGATCGGCGAGGTGGATGGCAATACCGCTCGGAACCAGCTCCGCAGTTCCCGGGGCGAGCGTGAGCGGCTTGTCGATGCAGGCGCGAAGATCGAGGCCTGCGGCGCCGGCGGTGGAGTAGCGTGGCAGCGCACCGCGCAGCCGCGGATCGAGGATCTTGACGTCGAGGTTTTTCATTTACTTGTTTCCCTCTCCCGCTCGCGGGAGAGGGTCCCCTCACCCTGCCCTCTCCCCCGATATTCGGGGGAGAGGGGAATTCAATCAGCGCTGCGGCAGGATCTTCGCGATGTGCTCGATCAACTGGCGCGCGAGCACGATCTTCGGCGCGAGCGGCAGCTCGTGCACGCCGTCCTCGTCGAAGAGCGTGAGCGCGTTGGTGTCCTTGCCGAAAGTCTCGTGCGCGAGGTTCGCGGCGAGGAGCGGGATTCCCTTTTTCTTCCACTTCGTCTGCGCGTTCGCCACTAGGTCTTCCGTCTCGGCGGCGAAGCCGACGCAGAACGGCCCTTCCGGCAGCGCCGCGACCTCGCCGAGGATGTCGGGGTTAGGCGCGAGCTCGACGTTGAAGTTGCCGTTGCCGCGCTTGATCTTGTGCGGCTTGGGATCGACGGGACGGTAGTCGGCGACCGCGGCGACCGAGATGAAGATGTCCGCATTCTTCGCCCGCGCCATCACCGCCTTGTGCATGTCGCGCCCGGTGGTCACCTCCACCCGCTCTACGCCTGCCGGAGCGGATAGCGCGGTGGCCCCTGAGACGAGCGTGACCTCCGCCCCCGCCTCCGCCGCCGCCTGCGCGACAGCGTAGCCCATCTTGCCCGAGCTCCGATTGGTCACTCCGCGCACCGTGTCGATCGGCTCATAGGTCGGTCCCGCCGTGACCAGCACTTTTTTTTTGAAAAGCGCCTTGGGGCCGAGCGCCGCCGCGACCTCGTCGAATATCTCCTGAGGCTCGAGCATGCGCCCCATGCCGCCCTCGCGGTCGGCATGGTCGCCCTCCGTCGGGCCGAGGATGCCGATGCCGTCGGCGCGCAGGCGCTCGACATTGCGCTGAGTCGCCGCGTTCTGCCACATCTCCACGTTCATCGCCGGCGCGACCATGAGCAGGCAGCGCCTCGCGATGCACAGCGTCGAGAGCAGATCGTCGGCCAGGCCGTTCGCGAGCTTCGCCAGGAAATCGGTCGTTGCGGGGGCGACCACGATGATATCCCGGTCGCGCGAGAGCTCGATGTGGCCCATGCTGTCGGGCACGCGCGGGTCCCACATGTCGGTGAAAACCGGTTTGTTGGAGAGCGCCTGCAGCGTCGCCGGAGTAATGAAGCGGCAGGCGGCCTCGGTCATGACCACGCGCACGTCTGCGCCGGCCTTGGCGAACAGGCGCGTCAGCTCCGCCGCCTTGTAGGCGGCGATTCCGCCCGTGATGCCCAGCAGAACACGCTTTCCTGAGATATCCGTCATCGCAATTTGAAACGGCGCGTTAAGCCGCAAAACGACGATTTTAAGCGAATTCCATGGCGATTACCGACTGGCCCCTGCAGGAGCGCCCGCGCGAGCGGCTGCTCACCCTCGGCGCGGCGTCGCTCGCCGACGCCGAGCTGCTCGCGATCCTGCTTCGCACCGGCGTCAAGGGCAAGAGCGCGGTGGACGTCGCGCGGCAACTGTTGGGGCGATTCGGCTCGATCTCGGCGCTTCTCGAAGCCGGGTCGGAGAACCTTGCGGGCACGCCAGGCCTGGGCAGCGCCAAACTCGCGCAATTGCAGGCGGCGCTCGAGCTCGCGCGCCGCGCGCTGAGGGAAGAGCTGTCCTCGCAGGACGCCTTGTCTTCGCCGCGGGCGGTCCGCGACTATCTACGCCTCGTGCTTGCGGGACGCGAACAGGAGGTTTTCGTAGTACTGCTCCTAGACGCACAGCACCGCGTCACAGCCTCCGAGGAGCTTTTCCGCGGTACGCTCACGCAGACGAGCGTCTATCCACGGGAGGTCGTGAAGTGCGCGCTCAAGCACAATGCCGCGGCGGTGATCTTCGCGCACAACCATCCGTCCGGAGTCGCCGAGCCGAGCCACGCCGACGAGATTCTCACCCGCTCGCTCAAGGCGGCGCTCGCGCTCGTCGACATCCAGGTGCTCGACCACTTCATCGTCGCCGGAGCGCGCACGATGTCTTTCGCCGAGCGCGGACTGCTGTAGTTACGCCGATCGGCTTGAACTATAGGGCGTCTCCGCCCTATAATGCGCCCTTTTCCCGCGGAGCATCGCATGGCGCGCGTCTGCCAGATAACGGGCAAGAAACCCCAGGTGGGACACCACGTCTCCCACGCCAACAACAAAACCATACGCCGGTTCTACCCGAACCTGCAGTATCGGCGTTTCTGGGTGGAAAGCGAAAAGCGTTGGGTGACGCTGCGGATCTCGAACGCGGGATTGCGCGTGATCGACAAGAAGGGCATCGAGGCGGTGCTCAAAGAGCTGCGCGAGCGCGGCGAGATCTAGCCCCTGGAGCCGCCACCATGCGCGAGAAGATCAAGCTCGAATCCACTGCCGGGACCGGCCATTTCTACACGACCACCAAGAACAAGCGCACGACGCCCGACAAGATGGAGATCAAGAAGTACGACCCCAAGGCGCGCAAGCACGTCATCTACAAGGAAGCCAAGATCAAATGAAAAAAGCCCGCGAGAGCGGGCTTTTCGTTAGTCAGCCGGGCACGCCTACTTCGGCTGCGATTTGGTTTCCCCGGTCGTATCGCGGGGAACGTCAGTAGCGCCGCGCTTGTAGACGATCTTCTGGGTGCTGCCGTCGCAGGTTCCCACGACCTTGCCGTCTTCGGCTGCATCCTTGTCCACGACCGTCAGCGTGAAGACCGCCACGCCGTTGGCTTTTATTTTGGCCTCGATCTCGGACTTCAGTTCTCCACAATCCTTTCTTTGCGCCAGCGCCGGAGAGGCGATCAACATCATTGCAATAGCCACTATCAGACCTTTCATATAAACACCCCCTTACGTGGTCTCATCCATCGAGGAAAATTTTGACCCACCCTCCCCCAAATTCAGGCATAGCAGCGCAGTCTGCGGGAAAACTCCACCAGCGGCCGGATTCCGCTCGCCTCGGCGCGATGGCACCAGTCCTGCAGCTGCTTGAGCAGTTGCTCGCGGGAGGCGGTGGAGCGACTCCACAGCGCGGCGAGCTCGGCGCGCATTAAGTATACCGTTTGCAGCGCGCGTGATTTTGCCAGCACCTGCGCGAGCTTCACGCGCTCGGTGTCGGCCAGCGATCTCTCGTCACGATGGAGCCAGCGCTTGAGGCCCTGCAGAACGTGCGCGTCGTGAGGCGCGAAGCGGCGCAGCTTGCCGAGCTCCTCGGCGTAGGTGCGCTTGAGGGATTTCGCGTATTTCGCCAGCACGTCGTAGCGGTGAGTGATCACCGCTTGCAGCGTTTCCGAATCCACCGCAGGCTTGGCCTGGGTGAACCGCGGCGTCGGCGCGACTTTCTTGACCCGCGCGAGGCCCAGCGCCTCCAGGAGGCAGATGTAGATCCAGCCGACATCCACCTCGTACCATTTGTTGGAGAGCTTGGCCGACGAGGCGAAAGCGTGGTGATTGTTGTGCAGCTCTTCGCCACCGATCAGGACGCCCCAGGGCAGGATATTGGTGCTCGCGTCTTCGGTTGACCAGTTCCGGTAGCCCCAGAAGTGGCCGATCCCGTTGATCACGCCGGCCGCCCAGAACGGAATCCACACGATCTGCGTGAGCACGATCAGCACCCCGGGCACAATGCCAAACAGCACGACATCCAGCGCCCCTATCAGGGTAATACCCAGAATACTAAATTTCGAGTAGACGTTGCGCTCGAGCCAGTCGTCGGGTGTACCTTGGCCGTAGCGCTCAAGCGTCTCGCGGTTGCGAGCCTCTTTTACGTACAGGAACACTCCGCCCCAGAGCACGCGGTTGATGCCTAGCACCTGCGGGCTGTGCGGATCCTCCACCGTCTCGCAGCGGGCGTGATGCTTGCGGTGGATCGCGGCCCACTCCTTGGTCACCATCCCGGTGGTGAGCCACAGCCAAAGGCGGAAGAAATGGCTCGCCGCGGGATGCAGATCGAGCGCCCGGTGCGCCTGGCAACGATGCAGGAATACCGTGACGCTGACGATGGTGACGTGAGTCAGCGCCAAGGCGGCAACGACATAGCCCCACCAGGGGAGGTCAAAAACACCCGAAAGCAGCATGTTGGATTCCATCAGTTTCCCTTACGGTTTGCCGCGGATTCTACGTGATTTAGACTAAAGGGCAAGGGTACAATTCCTCATGGAGTGATCAGGGATTTCCTGACCTGCGGAACACGTCAGCAATTTACACCAAATCAGCCGGTTGCGCTGATCTCGATGTGTGTCGCGGATCGCAATAAGGCGAAAGGATGCGTCCGCTATAAATCTCCGTGAAAGCGGCTCACGCGTTGCGCTCCAGGACTGCGGCGAAAAACCCGTCGGTGCCGTGGCGATGCGGCCAGAGCTCCAGATACTCGCCCATTTCAAGATCGATGCGTTCCTTCCTGAGCGCCTCGCCCGCGGGCCGCAGCGCGAACTCCGCGTTGTGCCCAAGAAAGCCTTCGACGATTCTCCGGTTCTCCTCTTCGAGTATGCTGCAGGTCGCGTACACCAGCCGCCCGCCCGGTTTCACCAATCGCGACGCTGCGGCGAGAATCGTTTGCTGTTTCATAGCCAGCTCCCCCACGCCCTGCGGCGTCTGGCGCCATTTCAGATCGGGATTGCGGCGCAGCGTCCCGAGCCCGCTGCAGGGCGCGTCCACCAGCACCCGGTCGATTTTACCGGCGAGCCGCTTGACCCGCGCGTCGTTCTCACCCTCGATGCGCTGCGGGTGCACGTTGGAAAGCCCCGAGCGCGCAAGGCGCGGCCTGAGCCTTGCTAGGCGCTTCGCGGAGACATCGAAGGCGTACAGGCGTCCGCTAGAGCGCATGAGCGCCCCGAGGGCGAGGGTCTTGCCGCCGGCGCCGGCGCAGAAGTCCGCGACCATTTCACCGCGCTTCGGCGCGACCAAGTGACAAAGCAGCTGGCTGCCCTCGTCCTGCACTTCGACGCAGCCCTCGAGAAACAGCGGATGCCGGTTGATCGCAGGCTTTCCGCCGAGCCTGATTCCCTCCGCAGAGTACGGCGCCGCCACGGCGCTCAGCCCGTCCGCGGCGAGACGCTCGATCGCCGCCTCGCGCGTGGTTTTGACGAGGTTGGCGCGCAAGTCGAGCGGCGCGCTCTGCAACAGCCCTTTCGCCAGCGCGAGCAGCTCGTCTTCGGCAAAGCGTCTGCGCAACCGCTCCAGCGCCCAGTCGGGAAGTTCGCATTCGATCTCGACGGACTGCGGCGCGCGCGCTTTGCGCTTGACCGAGGCGAGCCAGGCGGCCTCGTCGCCGCGCAGCCAGGCTTCGAGCTCGCGCAGATTGGCACCGAGCAAAGCCGTCCACGTGGCAAGTGCCAGGCGCCGCGGATCACGTGTGGCGGCGGCGCGCTCGAGCAGCCTGCGCCTGCGGAGCATGGCGTACACCGATTCGGCGACGGTGCCGCGGTCGCGCTGTCCGATCTTCGGGTGCGCCCGGAAAAACGCCGACAGCGTCGAATCGGCGGGATGCTCGAGCGGCAGAACGGCGGCGAACGCCGCGGTGCAGGCGTCGAGCAGAGGGCGGGAAAAGCGCATCAATTGCCGATGCGTGTTACGACCTGGTCGGCGCGCGTGCCATCCTTGTCCACAACCAGGACGCGCACCGGAAGATAGCCGTGTTCGGCCGCGAACCAGATGTCCGTGCTCTTGTCCTCGGGGCCGTCGCGTTCCTTTGCAACGTGCAGCGTCTGCATTTCGCCGGCGGGCGTGGCGAGCTTCTCGGTGCCGACCACCGTGAAGCGGAACGGCGTCAGCCCGCGGCCGTCGGCACGCGTCACTTCGAATTCCTTGTCGTTCGGCGGCACGAACGCGAAACTGTACGCGAGGCTTAACGGGTCCTGAGCCGACATCGGCATCTTCAGGGTCTCGGACTTGCCGTCCTGTTCCTGAGTCACCGACCGCGCGACCCAATCGAACTTGGCCGTCACCGCCGGCCTGTTGCCGCGCTGGTCGCGGAATTCTTCCGGCTCCAGTCCCTGCGGGGTGATTCGGCCCCGGCTGCTGCGCTTCAATACACCCAGCAGCGCCAGAATCCCTCTTCCTCGCAGCTGGGAAGTGATCGCGTAGGTCTGGCTGTCGTGCTCCAGAACCTCGACGAGTTCCGCCACGACTATGCCGTTATAGCTGGTATCGTAGGTCAGCGTGACCCGCTGGGGCGGCGCAGCCTGGGCCGCTGCGATCGATACGGTCAACACGAGGCCGGCGCCCCGAAACGACGCGGATATCGGATTCATTCTTCTGCAAGCAGCGTTTGCGTGGCGCCTGCTGCGTTAACGCGCACCACTCCGTTCTCGACGACTAGCCGGTCCTCTACAAACCAGCGTATGGCGAGCGGATAGATCCGGTGCTCCTGTCGCAGCACGCGCGCTGCGAGCGACTCTTCGGTGTCGCCGGGGAGCACCGGCACGGCTGCTTGGATGATGATGGGGCCGTGGTCGACCCGCGGCGTCACGAGATGCACCGTGCATCCGTGTACCTTGACGCCTTGCTCGAGCGCGCGCCGATGCGTGTGCAGTCCCGGAAACGCGGGCAGCAGCGACGGGTGAATGTTGACGAGCTTTCCCTCGAAGCGACGCACGAAACCGTCGGTAAGGACTCTCATGAAGCCGGCGAGCGCCACAAGATCCGGCGCATGCCTATGGATTGCGTGCGCGAGCCCGGCATCAAATTCGTCGCGCGAGGAAAATCCTCTGTCATCCACGACTTCGGCGGGAATATCGGATTGCCTGGCGAATTTCAGCCCGGCGGCGTCGGCGCGATTGCTGATTACCGCGCCGATGCGCGCCGGCAACCCGGCACGCACGATCGCCTCCATATTGCTGCCGCGGCCGGAAATGAGGATGACGACCGATTTCATCCGGCTATTTTATCGCGGCCGGCTTTCACCTTCGCCGTCGGTCGTGGCGGCTATAGGACCGACGAATTCTTATGCTGTTTCCAGGGCGAACCCGCTAGCTTTTCGCGAGGACGGCATCGAGATGCTCGATGTCGTTGATGACGCGCCACTCGGAGGCACCGGCCGCCTCGACCCGCCTCTGCCAGGCCTCCAGCCGGCCCATGTAGCGCCGGGGATCGACGTTGTCGGTCCTGAGCTTGACGACGTTGACCGCCACCACGCGGATGTCAGTCAGTTTGATCGGGAAGCTGCGAATAGTGGCCTTGTCGAGCTCCTCCTGCATGTCGGAGAAGATCAGGATGGTCTTCTTCCCCGCCCCGGTTTCGTTCAGGAACATCGCCCCCTGGATGAGGCCGCCGGTGATGTCGGTATAGGCACTGCCGCTCACCGTCTTGACGAATGCGTCGATCTTGTCGCGGAAGGCACGTTTCTGTGTGTTGGCTTGCGAGGGGCGGCTGTCGAAGGTGACTTTCGCGATGATGTCCTTCTCGCTGAAGCTGCGGCTTCGCACCCGCGCCACCGCGAGCGAATCCCCCGACTGCAGCGTGCCGAGCAGGTAGTTGATGATGACCTGGGCCTTGTTGACTTCGGCCGCGTAGGTCCCAGAGGTGTCTACCAGCATGTACACCGCCTGGACGTGGCTGCGCTGGTCGGTGCAGGCGGAGCCGCCCGCCAGCAGCCCGAGCAGCGATACGACGAGTAATCGCTTGATCATGATCGCCCCCATTTACCGGATTATGTGCCGCGGCCGGCGGGCCGCGACGCTCCCGCTGTTCCGTTCCGCGTCGCCCTGACCAAGCGCTCGATGAGCAACGGTAGCACGATCGTAACGTCGTACAGCGTAACAAGCACCTTGCATAGTTGCCGCACGAGGTTGCCGAGAAGGCGCAGCAAGAACCCGGTCACGCGAACGAGCATTACCACGCACGCCCCGCCCACCGTCCGCAGCGAGTAAACAAAGGACTCGAGCGGGATCGCCACGAAAGCCAAGGCGAAAGGCAGGAAGAAGCCGAGAACCATCTGCGCCGTGGTCGGGATCATTCTGAGCAGGGGATCGGGCGGAGCCGCCTGTTGCGCAGTCGCAAGCGACCGAATCAGGGCCTGCTTGTCGGCGGCCAGCATGTCGCGCATCAGGGCGAGGGCCGCCTCGATTCCCGCGAAGACGAAGAGGAATATGACCGCGGTCCAGAGCATGCGGCGCCGCATGCGCTCGCTCATGTTGGCGATGAGGGGAAACAGATGTGTGATGCGCAGCGTCTCCATCACGAATAAGCCCATCGTCGCCTCGAGGAAGATGATGACGAGCGCGGCCACATCGGACATGCGAAGGGTGGCGGTCAGGTAGTCGCCCGCGCCGACCATCTCGGAGAACGGAAGGGCGATCAGCTTGAAGTTGACGAGCGCGCCGCCCACCGCGATCAGCAGAACCAGCACTGAAATCGCAAACTGCGTGAACGCGGACACAGTCAGCGCGTGCTCGACCTTGTCGGTCTTCTTGTTGATCTGCTCGTATTTTTCCATCTGCGCGTCGATCTTCGCGGACGTGTCCTGCATCCCTGTCAGCTTCTTGTCGACCTGCCCGAAGGTCTTGTCGAGCGAGCGCCAGAACGGCATGAACCCGTTCAGTATCTTGTGCCGCGACTCGTAGGCGCGGCGGTATTCGGCGAGAGCCTTGTCGTTGATGCTGTGCACCGAGCGTTTGATCTCCTCCAGAATCCTCTGCACCATCTCGTTGCCGTCCGACTTGACCTTCGCGATCGCGGTGACGGCCTCGACCCACTCGGGGGGCGCCGGCGGCACTTCGCCGCACTTCTTGTAGTCCTCCTCGACGCGGGTGATCTCCTCGAGCAGCTTGCGTTGGAGCGCCGGGTAGCCTTCCAGATCGCGCGTGACGAGGGCGCCGATGCGCTCGAACTCGCGCTCGATCAGCTGGCCCACCTCTTCGTGCCCGTGCGCGAGCAGGACGACCTTGTTTCGCTCCCTCATGTCCTTCGCGGCCGCAAAGAGCCAGTGCGCGCCCAGGCGCAAGGGGCCGCCGATCAAGTTGCCGACAGAGCGAAAAAGGCCGTGCACGAGGTGGCGCGCGGCATACAGAAAGGGCATCGCGATGAGAAACAAGACCAGCGCGGACAACGTGGCGTTATTCGGCCAGATCATCCAGAACTGAGAATTTGACATACGGTTCCCCTTTCCTACTCAAAGAACAACCCCTACCAGTGCAACAGGATAGCCCAAGCTGGGACTGCCTGCCCAGCAGCACCTCGAATTTGAGGGAATATGTCTCGAACGCCACTTCAGGGCAGTGCGCAGGGGTCAACTCAAAGGAGCTCAATACATCCGCGCGACTCTGTACCCCTGCTGCTCGATCAGAGCCAGCATCCCCTGCTCGCCGTAGAGGTGATCGGCGCCGACGGCGATGAAGGCGCGGCCCTCGCGCAGCGGCATGAACAGACGGTGTGCCATGACGATGGAGCGGTTCTCCACCACGAGCCTGTGGAGGACACGGTAATGCTCGGCCACCTCGGGATAGCGCATGGCGACGCGCTCGCTCGCCGCATGGATCCCGGCAAGGTCGCGCTTTATCCACGCCTGGACGGTGGGCTCCATCATTGCGGCGAGCTCGTCCCGGTGATCGAGCGCGTGCTTAAGGAGCCCGATCTGCGTCTCGACCGGGATCCGGTCGAACACCGAGATCTGCTCTTCGATGCCTTCCAGTCCCAACACGCGCAGCTTCCGGGCTCGCGCGAGCCCGACCAGCTTCTGGTCGAGCGTCGTCCTCTCGTAGTCCTCCGGCGTGACGGTGACGTTGGCAAGCGCCGCCCAAGGCTTGATTCGCGCGATCGTCTCCTCTGGGACCCGACGCTCGCGAAGCATCGCCGCGACCTTGCCGTAGGCTTCGGCGCCGATCAGCGGCTCAAGCCGGCGCCCGTCCTCGAACTGCGCCGCCTCGAACAAGCGCGCCGCCTCGCGCTCGCCCTGAAAGCTCTCCATATAGTAGCGCCTTGAACGCGCGAGGGCGCGGTTGACCGGCTCCGGCAGTTCGAGAATGCGCGGGTCGGCCACGTGGATGGTGCCGAACACGTAGCTCGGCGGCACCCCCGGCTTTGACACGCGCCAGAGCAGACCATGGCTGAACTTCTTCGCGGGTTCAGCCGCGGAGTCGGGCAACAGCGCCGCGACGAAGAGCAAATACAGGGCGGCGAAGAGAACTCGAGGAAGACCCATTTGCGGCCCCTGGATAGGCTGGCCTCAGCCCGCGCTTGCGCGGCGGCCGCCAGCCTGCGGGAATTCCGCAAGCGGCTGCAGGCCGTCCGCCTCGAACAGTTCCTGGAGCTGCGCGGCGGCTTCCCTCGAAGTCTGGATCAGCTGCGCCTCGTCGTGACGCACCGCGTATTGCGCGTCGATTTGTCCCTCGTCGTGCTGCCTGAAAAGCGTCACGGCGCGCTCGGAGGCGGCTATGCCGAAGCCGAGCGTGAGCAGCGCGTGGCGCGCCATGTCGAGGCTCGCGGGAAAAGTTTCCCGGTAGATGATCTTCACGCCGAGGTCGCGCAGGCGGAACAGATGGACGCGGTTTCTCGCCCGCGCGATGATCGGCACCTGGGGAAAATGCTTGCGCACGACCGCGGCTGTCTTGACCGACGCTTCGACGTCGTCGATCGCAAGGACGAAAAGCTTGGCTTCGCCCGTCTTCGCCGCCTCGAGGAGCTCCAGGCGCGAAGCGTCGCCGTAATAGACCTTGCTGCCGAAGCGTCGCACGAAATCCACCTGCTGGTAGCTTGCCTCGAGCGCAGTGAACGGCACCCCACACATGCGCAGAACGCGCGAGACGATCTGGCCGATGCGCCCGTAACCGGCGATGATGACGGGATTGCCGGGACCCGCAATCTCGTCGAACTCGGGCGGCGCGCGGCGCGCAAGCCAGCGCTCGTGCGCTTCGAACGCGAAGGGCGCAAAGAGCATCGAGACAGTCACGACGACGACCAGCAGCTGCGCCGTTGCGTCCTCGAATATGCCCAGACTCCCCGCCGCGGCGAAGAGCACGAAGGCGAACTCGCCGCCCTGCGACATCGCTACCGCGAGGCGCTGAGCCGCGTCATCCGGCGCGCCGCTAATCCTTCCGATCGCGTACATCGCGGCGAACTTAACGAGCATCAGCCCGACGGCGAGCCCGAACACCGCGAGCGGCCGGTCCCATACCAGCCCGAGATTCGCGCTCATGCCGACGGCGATGAAAAAAAGCCCGAGCAGCAGGCCCTTGAACGGCTCGATGTCGGCCTCGAGCTCGTGACGGAATTCGGAATCGGCGAGCAGCACCCCGGCGAGGAAGGCGCCGAGGGACATCGACAGGCCGATTTTCTCCATGATGAGCGCGGCGCCGATCACGAGCAGCAGCGCCGCGGCAGTGAACACTTCGCGGCCGCCGTAGCTCGCCACCGCTTTCAGCACTGGGCGGACCACGAGGCGGCTGCCGACCACGACCACGGCGATCGCGCCCAGCCCCTTCAGCGCCGCAGCCCAGCCGCCAACCGCATGCAGGCCCGAATCGCTGAGCAACGGCAGCAGCGCGAGCAGGGGGATCACCGACAGGTCCTGGAAGAGGAGCACCGCAAATGCTTCGCGCCCGTGGCGCGCTGCAAGCTGCTTGCGCTCGGCAAGCGATGCGAGCACGAGCGCAGTGGACGACATCGCCAGGCCGGAGCCCACGACCACTGCCGCCTGCCACGGAAGCCCGAACGCGAGCGCGGCGCCCGCGAGCGCGACGCCGGTCGCAAGCACTTGCGCACTGCCCAGACCGAAAACCGGCCGGCGCAGCACCCAGAGCCGGCTCGGCTGCAATTCGAGCCCGACCAGAAAGAGGAGCAGCACCACGCCGAACTCGGCGAACTGCATGGTCGACCGCACTTCGCCGATCATGCCGAAGCCCCAGGGGCCGATGAGCATGCCCGCGCCGAGATAGCCGAGCACGGCGCCCAGTTTCAGGCGCTGGAACAGCGGCACGAGCAGCACCGCAGTAAGAAGGAAGACGGCGGCTTGTTCGAGGAGGTGCATGGCTATGATCCGGAAAGGCGGGAATGCACCGGATTATGCGCGACCGGTGCCGCGTGCGAAACGGGCGGCGAGGCGTTGTTTTCGGCTAGTCTGCCGCCATCCCGGCGACCGCGGTCAGCATGCTGATCGAGCCCAGATCGTAGCCGTCCACGGCGAAGGACACCGTCTCGTCTTCGCCTTGCAGAGCCGCGAAGTAAAGCAGCGGCAAGTAGTGCTCGGGCGTGGGCACCGACAGGCGCGCGTCCTCGCCGAGCCGCTCGAAATCGATGAGCGCCGGATGGTCGCGCGAGGCGAGAGCGTCGCGCACTTTTTCGTTGAAGCGCACCGCCCAGTCGAAGGCGGGTCCGCCTCCCCGCTTCATCAGCCGCAGGTTGTGCACGACATTGCCGCTGCCGATGACGAGTACCCCCTCGTCACGCAGCGGCGCAAGCCGCTTGCCGGTTTCGTAATGGAACGCAGGCGGCTGCGTGCCGTCGATGCTGAGCTGAACGACGGGAATGTCCGCATCGGGATACGCGTGCTTCAGCACTGACCAGGTGCCGTGGTCCAGTCCCCACGAGTGGTCCATCTGCACGTTCACCGGCGCGAGCAAGCCGTGCACCCGTGCGGCGAGCCGCGGATCACCCGGCGCGGGATACTGGATGTCGAACAGCGCCTGCGGAAAGCCGTAAAAATCATGGATCGTCTTCGGCTGCTCGACAGCCGTCACCGCGGTCCCTTGCGTGTACCAGTGTGCTGAGACGGACAGGATCGCTCTGGGCCTGTGCACCGATTCGCCGAGCTTTTGCCAGGCCTCCGTGTAGCGATTGCGCTCGAGCGCGTTCATCGGGCTGCCGTGCCCGAAAAAGATGACCGGCATGCGAGGTAGCTTTTCACCGCTCATGGACTTCAGGCCAGATCGAACAGCAGCACTTCGGCTCCGTCGCCCTTTTCGAGCACGATCTCGGTGATGTCGGTCGCCTCCAGCGCATCGCCCGCTTCCAGCCGCCGGCCGTTGACCAGGAGCTTGCCGCGTGCGACGTGCACGTAAGCGCGGCGGCCGCCCCGCAACGTGTGGTTGAGCCGATCCGCGCCGTTGAGCAGTGCCGCATACAGATACGCGTCCTGGTGGATCGTCACCGAGCTTTCACGACCGTCGGGCGAGGCGACGAGGCGTAGGCGGCCGCGCTTGGACTCGTCGTCGAAATGCTTCTGCTCGTAGCTCGGCGGAATTCCGGCGACGTTGGGCTCGATCCAAATTTGGAGAAAGTGCGTCACGCCATCCTTTGCTTGATTAAACTCGCTGTGCAGCACGCCCTTCCCTGCGCTCATCCTCTGCACGTCGCCAGGCACGATGGTCGAGCCGTTGCCCATGTTGTCTTTGTGCGCGAGCGCCCCTTCGAGCACATAGCTGATGATCTCCATGTCGCGGTGGCCGTGGGTGCCGAAGCCCGTGCCCGGCTGGATGCGGTCCTCGTTGATCACTCGCAAGCTCCCGAAGCCCATGTGCTCCGGGTCGTGGTAGTCGGCAAAGGAAAACGTGTGGTAGGAGCGCAGCCAGCCGTGTTCGGCGTACCCGCGCTCGCTGCTATGGCGAATTTCAATCATGGTTGGCCTTCCGCTCCGATATTGGGTTGCAGAGGCGGTTCATCAAGTACGCGTTCAAGGGGTGATGATCTTCATGTTGAACGCGCGCTCGATGAGCCAGATTCCGGCGATCACCACAATGGCGAGGGACCCGCCGATAAAGACAAGGCGCTGGTATAACCAGCTCGCCCGTAGCCGATACGCAACCGGCAGGAACGCGCTCACGATCGCAAGCTGCCCGACTTCGACTCCGAGATTGAATCCTACGAGCGCAAGCAGCAGAGCTCCTTGCGGCAAACCGAGGTCTCTCAGAACGCTGGCGAAGCCGAACCCGTGGATGAGGCCGAAGGCGAAGGCCACCATCCAGCGCCGGCCCTGCACCAGCGGGACCACATTGTTGAGCGCGGCGAGCACCACCGAGGCGGCAATCCCCGATTCCACCAGCCGCGAGGGCAGCGAGATCACCCCCAGGGCCGCGAGGCTGAGCGTAATGGAATGCGCGACGGTGAACGAGGTGACGATCTTGAACACGTCCCAGAATGCCGGGCGGAACTGAGCGACCGCCTGCCAGCGCCCGCCCGCGTACGCGAGCACCGCGGGCAAAAGCAGCGACAGCAAAAACAGAATGTGGTCGAAGCCGATCCAGATGTGCCACACGCCCTCGCGGCCGTAGTCGAGGAACTGCGTCAGCGCCGAAATCTTGGCAAGCTCGAACTGCTGCGTTGCGCGTTCCGGGCTGAAGATGGCAGTGCGCGTGCCCGCACCGTGTTCCAGGCGCAGCAGCCCCTTGTGCTGGGGGTCGAGGTCGGCGAACAGGCTGTAGCTGATTTCGAGCGTCGTCACTTTGCCTGGACAGATCGCGGCGAAGCGCATTACCGAATAGGCGCCGTCGCTGTGGTCATCGACCAGAAATTCGGTCGCGTGCGCGGGGCAGTCGCCGCCGCCCGAGCGCAATTTCAATCTGGCAAGCGCATATGCGGCGATATCGGAGTGATGCGCTTTTACTTCGCCCCAGGTGATATCGCCGTCGCCGCTGTCGTCCAGCCCGATGGCGAAATCGAGGTCGCGGAGAGCGATGTCCCACTGTCCCTCCAGGTTCGCGCCCTCGGCGCGGATGGCGAGATAACTGTCGCTCGGCTTGTGTGCCTGTGCGAGGGGCGCGGCAAGCGCGAGCAGGACCGCGAACAGCGCCCTCGTCACTTCGCCGACTTCAGCTTAGCCGCGAGCTGCCTCAGGTGTGGGTCCTGATGCCCGGACCGATCGAGCCAGTCGAGCGCGCCCTGCGCTGCCGCCGGGTTCCTCATCGCGAGCGCCGCTTCTAGCAGGATGCGTGCGTCGCGCGGCTCGCGCTGCAGCGTCCAGTTCTCCTGCGCGAGCGCGAGCGCCTTGTCCTTTCGTTCGAAGAGATAGAGGTCGAAGCGCGCCTCCTCCTGCTGGTGCAGCTTGTCCCCGCGCAGCGCCGCGGCCTCGAAGCGCTCCTTGAGGGCCCGGATATGCTCTTTCGCTTCCGGTGCGTTGGTTGCCTTTTCAGCAAGCGCAAGGCGCAGCAGCAGGATGTCCGAGCGCACCCAGTCCTTGAGCAGGGGAATCACTTCCGCAGGCCGGCCCGAGTCGAGCAGGAAGTCCGACCAGGCACCGAGCAGGAACTGGTCGCGCACGCCCAATGCAAGCGCCTCGCGGAAATGAACTTCGGCCTGCTTGGTCTCGCCTTGCCGCAGCGACATCTCGGCGAGCCGCGTCAACGCCCAGACCTTTTCGTCGGGGAAAGTGCGGGCGCTGCGCGCGAGCGCATCGGAAAGCGCCCGGTGCGCGGCGGCCGCGTTGCCCGTGGTGCCGTCTAGGTAGGCCATGCAGCCGACGACGCGGAACTCGTCCACGATCCCGCGCAACGCCTCGCAGTCGGCGCGCGCCTGAGCGTAATCGGCCTGCACCATATGGATCGCGGCGCGCCAGGACCACGCGAGCGCGCTCGTGGGGTCTTCGCGCGTCGCGGCGTCGAGGTCCTTCATCGCGCCGGCGAAATCGTGGCTGTACTGGTTGAGGATGGCGCGCATGACGCGCGCCTCGAGCGGCGGGTCGGGCAGGGTCCACCAGGGCTTGAGCGCGGCTTCCGCGTAGCCCACGTAGCGCGGATCGCCTTCCGCGCCGGCGAGCTCGAAATAGCGCTGCGCGAGCGCCATGGCCGCCTCGAGGTTATTCGGATCGCCGACAAGCTCGGCGCGAAGCTGCCGCAGCTCCCGCGCGATTGGATCATTCGGCCTGACCGGCAGGTGCTCGAGCACGGAGGACTCGTCCTTCGGCACGTAAGGTGCGGGGCTCGCCGTTGCGGCGAGTAGCGCCAGCGCCAGGGCGCTCAAGACCTCAATGGCCGTGCCGATGATGGATGTCCGGATAGTGCGGGTGGCTATGGCTGACGGACTCATGTTCATGGGGGTGTGTGTGCGGCTCGGTGCCGTCCCAGTCGAAATCGTGCCGGTGTCCGTGGTGCTCGTCGTGCTCGTGGGCGTGCGTGTGCGCGAGGGCCTCGTGCCTGTGCGGGTGCTGGTGATGCTCGGTCACGTGCAGGACGACGCCCGCCGCAATCAGGGTCGCGGCGACCCAGAACAGCGCATCCGGCGTATCGCCGAGCAGGGCGAACGACAGCGCCACGCCGATGAAAGGCGCCGTGGAAAAATAGGCGCCGGCTCGCGCCGTACCGAGATGACGCAGCGCCACGACGAAAAGGACGAGGCTGACGCCGTAGCCCGCAAGGCCGACGAGCATCGCAGCACCCGCGATCTTCGCGGCTGGCAGCGCGAAGCCTGCCGCCGCCGATACGCAAAGATTGACCGCCCCCGCGACCAAGCCCTTGATCGCCGCGATCTGGACGGCGTCACCGGCGGAAATCTTGCGCGTGAGATTGTTGTCGACCGCCCAGCAGAGACAAGCGAGCGCCACCGCCAGCGCCGGCCACGACAACGTGAGCGCGCCCGGCTGCCATCCGAGAAGCCCTCCGCCGCATACGATCAGAAGCATCCCCAGCAGTACTCGGCGATCGAAGTTCTCGTGGAACGCGAACCAGGCGAGCAGCGCGGTGAATACCCCTTCCAGGTTCAGGAGCAACGATGTGATGGAAGCCTGCGTCGCCGAAAGGCCGATCATCAAAAGCACCGGCCCGAATAGGCCCCCCGTGATGACCGAGCCGGCGAGCCATTTGTAATCGCCGGGCGCGAAGCGGAAATGCTCGGTACCTGCCGCGGCTGCGCGGCGGGAAGCCAGCCAGAGGGCGAGCCCCAAGCCGGAGCCGGTGTAGAGCAGACCGGCGAGTGTAATCGGGGCGACTTCTCCAACGAGGAGCTTGGCAACCGGGGTGCTCGCACCGAACAGCGCCGCCCCCCCAAGAGCGCAATAGATTCCGGTTTTCATCTGTCGGCCGGAGGAAATTGCTTGGGACGGAGCGGGACCGTGCGAGAACCCGTCCGCCGAAGGCAGAGGCCCTCTCGCCGGGTCGCCAAGAAAACTTTCGCCTTTTCAACGATTGCTGCTAGGATACGCACTGGTTAGCCGGTTTTCGGCGACCGGGTTCTTATTACGCTCAGAGGAGAGATCGAATGAAGAAGATAGTTTCGCTGTTGATTGCCGCCGTCTTTGCCGTTTCGAGCGGCTTCGCCGTCGCAGCTTCCCACACGGGCGCCCAGCCGATGAAAAAAGATGAAATGAAGAAGGACGGCAAGAAGGACGCCAAGAAGGGCGGGAAGAAGGACGGCAAGAAGGCTGCGAAGAAGGAAGAAATGAAAAAGTAGTTGTCCAGGTTCAGCGAAAAAGGCGGGGATTCTCCCTGCCTTTTTTATTTCCTTGACCCCGGGTCCCGGAGCGTGGCGCCCGCAGCCCGGCTAGACCTGCCCTTTCGCTTCGCTTTCGCGCTCGGCGATTCCCTTGTGTACTGATACCATGTCGAGTTTCCTTGCCCCGGGCGATCACCTGCTCGAGGGCCGTCGGGGGAAGCGCACCGGCTTCCGCGTACAGGATCACCTTTTCCCGAAAGAACATCAGGGTCGGGATCGAGCGGATGTTGAACGCCGCGGCGAGCTCCTGCTCTTCTTCAGTATTGACCTTGGCGAACACCACATCGCCGTGCTTCTCCGAGGCCGCCTCGAACGCCGGGGCGAACGCCTTACACGGGCCACACCACGGCGCCCAGAAATCGATGAAGACCATGTCGTTGCCATTCACCACCTGCTCGAAGTTGTCCTTGGTGAGCGCAAGCGTTGCCATGCGAAGCTCCTTATTTCTCGAAAAATGAGTATAGCAGAGGCATTGAGGGGAGCCGCTCAGCGCAACGCGCGCAGGAACTCCGCGACTGAGCGCCAGTAGTCGGGCTCGCCAGCGATGCCGTCGTGGCTAGCACGGTCAATTTCACGCCAGGTTTTTGCGCCTCCCCATGCGTCAAAAAGCGCGCGCGAATGCACGGGAGGGATGATCCTGTCTTCCGTTGCCGCGAGGCAAAGGAGCGGCACGTTGACATGCGGCGCGCGCGCGAGCGAGTCGAAGCGATGCCGCAGCAGCAGCGACACGGGCAGGTACGGGTAGTGGCGCTTGGCCACTTCGACCATGCTGTCGTAGGGCGACACGAGGACCACTCCGCGCAAGGGGCGATTGGCCGCAAGGTGCACGGCCACGCCGCTGCCGAGGCTGCGTCCCATCGCGACGATGCGCTCCGGGTCGACATCGGGCCGCCGCTTCGCATAGTCGTGAACGAGGAGCGCATCCTCGAACAGCGTCTTTTCGCCGGGCCGGCCTTCGCTTTCACCGTATCCGCGATAGTTCACGAGCAGCAACGACCATCCGGCGAACTGATCGGCGACTCCGACGAGCCACGATACCTCCTCCGCATTGCCGCCGAAGTAGACGACGAGCGGTGCACGCGAGCTCGCCCCTTTCACGAACCAGCCGCGCAAGTTGACGCCGTCCGCGGCAACGACGGTTACCTTTTCGACATCCGGGCGCGCGGTGAGGCCCGGCTGCAGCGGCCGCGGGAAAAACAGCAGCCGTTCCTGGAACAGCCAGGCGAGCAGGGGCACGCCGAGGGCAATGCCGAGGAGGATCCTGAGCAGCGAGGCAAGCATTAATGCAGCTTGACGCGCGGCTCGGTGCCGCGTTTCAGAAGCCGCGCCAAGCTGTCGAGCACGACACCGAGAAAACCGTGCAGGGCGAGCAGGTGCAGCTTATACAAGGATAGGTACATGAGGCGCGCGAACCAGCCTTCGACGCGAAGGCTCTTTCCCGAGAGAAATCCCATGAGCGTTCCGATCGTGCTGTACTCGCCGAAAGACACGAGCGACCCGAAGTCGCGGTAGTGGAACGGCCTAGGCGGCTTTCCCCGCAGGCGACGTTCGATGGAGCCGAGCAGGTGCGAGGCCTGCTGGTGCGCAGCTTGCGCTCGGGGCGGGACCGGCATGGCGTGCCCTTCCCAAGGGCAGGCGGCGCAATCGCCGATGGCGAAGATATCGGAATCGCGCGTGGTTTGAAGAGTTGCGACGACGACCAGTTGGTTCGAGCGGTTGGTCTCGAGCCCTCCCAGCCCGCGCAGGAAGTCCGCGCACTTGATACCGGCTGCCCAGACCGTCAGGTCTGCGGAAAGGGATTTGCCGCTCTTGAGCTTGACCTCGCTGGCGGTGACCTCCACCACCTGTTCTCCATTCAGGACGGCCACCCCCAGCTCTTCGAGTATTTCGGCGGCGGCGAGCGAGATGCGCTCGGGCAGTTGCGCGAGGAGGCGGGAGTCCGCATTCACGAGCGTCACGCGCAAATAGCGTTCCGGGTCTATGTTCTCCAGCCCGTACGCGGCGAGCACGCGCGTGGTGCTGTGCAACTCGGCGGCGAGCTCGACTCCGGTCGCCCCGCCGCCGACGATCACCACGCGCAAATGCGCGGGACGCTCCGGGCTCGCACGATAGTTTGCCCGGAGACAGGCGTTCACGAGCCGCCGGTGGAAACGGTCTGCCTCGTCCGCGGAGTCGAGCGCGAACGCGTGCTCGGCGACGCCCGGCATGCCGAAGGAATTGGCCACGCTGCCGACCGCAAGCACGAGCGTGTCGTACCTCAGCGCCCGACGCGGGATCACCTCCGCGCCGCGCTCGTCGAGGACGGGCGCCACGGAGATCTCGCGGCGCCCGCGGTCGAGCGCCTCGAGCGCTCCGTAGCAGAAGCTGAAATGGTGCCAGCGCGCCTGCGCCGGGTAGTCGAGCTGGTGCGCGTGGATATCCATGCTCCCGGCCGCCACCTCGTGCAGCAGCGGCTTCCAGACGTGAGTGCGGTTGCGGTCGACCAGCGTGACGTTCGCGCGGCCGCTGCGGCCCAGCCGCTTGCCGAGGCGCGTCGCGAGCTCCAAGCCCCCTGCTCCGCCGCCGACAACGACAATGTGATGCAGCTCGCTCATTATTTTCCTTGCGTCCAAGTCACACCGGCGCGCTAACATGGTTGCCCAGATTATGCATGACTCGAAAAGCCCGTACCGAGGGCGCTTCGCGCCTTCGCCCACCGGCCCGCTGCATTTCGGCTCGCTCGTCGCGGCAGTAGGCAGCTATCTCGAAGCGCGCTCGCGTGGGGGCGAGTGGCTCGTGCGCATGGAGGACCTCGACCTGCCGCGCGAGGCGCCGGGTGCCGCCGATGCAATCCTGCGCACGCTCGAGGCTTACGGGTTTGAATGGGACGGCGAGGTGCTGTACCAGAGCGGCCGCGATGCCGCGTACGCCGCCGCGCTCGCGCGCCTGGAGCAAAGTAGAAGCGTGTTTCCCTGCAGCTGCACGAGAAGGGAAATCGCCGATTCGGCTCTAACGCTGAAAGGCGAGCCCGTCTATCCCGGAACCTGCCGCCGCGGCCTGCACTTGGGCCGCGCGGCGCGCGCGATCCGCGTATGCGTGGATCAAGCCGTGATCGCATTTGACGACGCGCTCCAAGGCCGGGTCGAGCAGGACCTGGCGCGCGAAGTCGGCGATTTCGTGGTGCGCCGCGCCGACGGGTTATTTGCCTATCAACTTGCGGTGGTGGTGGACGACGCGGAACAAGACATCACCGACGTGGTGCGCGGCGCCGATCTTCTCGCCTCCACGCCGCGGCAGATTCACCTGCAGCATCTGCTGGGTTGCGCGACGCCCCGATATCTCCACCTCCCTGTCGCAATAAACCGAAACGGCGAAAAGCTCAGTAAGCAAACCCTTGCCGAGCCCCTGGTGATCACCCACGCGGCGGCACAACTGTTACGCGCGTTGCGCTTTCTCGGCCACGAGCCGCCGGCGGAGCTTTTGGCCGCGGGCACCGCGGACATCTGGAATTGGGTGCTTCGGAACTGGCGGACCGATAACATTCCGCGGCGACGCAGCATCCCGTCAGGCTAGCAGGAAGCGGATAACACCAAGACCATGATGATGTTTTACGGAGTCTATTCTCACGTAAAAATAATATCTTACATGTTAGCGTCCGCTTACATTCTGGTGGGCATGGTGCGCGCGTAGGATATAACGTTTTGTTTATATGCGTCTTTTTAATCCTCAAACGGACGGTTTATTGCGTTGCAAAACTTTCCATTGACATTCTTTGTTTTTCCTATACTATTCTCTATGGTGCAGTGCAATATATCACCGATGAACAGATTCGAGTCATTACGAGGTTTTTGCTGTACCGAGCTTTTATTAACGCAGTCTTTTAATGGAGATGATCATGTACGTTACGCCTGAACAAATCGCCGCCACCAGCAAGGCCGGCGTCGAGGCCATAATCGGTCTTGCCAATTCACAGTTCGCGGCGATGGAACGTCTGTCCGCATTGAATTTTAATGCTACCAAGGCCGCCTTCGAGGAAAGCGTCACTCACGCCAAGGCACTACTCACCGCCAAGGACGCCCAGGAATTCGTAAACCTGAACTCCGCGACGGCCCAACCCGCCTTGGAAAAAGCGATCACCTACTCGCGCAGCTTGTACGAACTCGCGTCGCAGACCCAGACAGAGCTGGCCAAGTTCGCCGAAACGCAAGCGGCGGAGTTCAACAAGAACCTAGTCGAGCTTCTCGACAAATTCTCCAAGAACGCGCCGGCCGGTTCCGACGTCGCCGTCGCTGCCGTAAAATCCGCGCTCGCCGCGGCCGGCACGGCCTACGACAGCTTCACCAAGGTTGCCAAGCAAGCGACCGAAATCGCCGAAGCGAATATCGCTGCCGCGACCACCGCCGCCAAGGAAGCCACCAAAAAGCGCTCTGCATAGTCGGGACCCGAAAGTTTCGCTGCCCCACAGCTCTCCTCCTCCTCTCTGTGGGCGCACGACAGCCCCGGCTTGCCGGGGCTGCTCGTTTATGCCCTCAAGGCCCTCAAGCCTTGTTGAGGCCAGAGCTTGGCGCTGGGGAACCGCGAGTCAGGAAGAGCCCTGTTCTGTCCAGTTACCGCCGAGCGCCGTGACGCCCGCCTTCATCTGCTCGATCGCCAGCGGCACTTCGGCCGGAATTCCCCGGACGCCGAGTTCGATGTGGCGGCGCACGCCATCCTCACCCATGCTCGGCAAGCTGAACGACTTCAACCCGCGATAACGCGCCTCGACTTCGAGCATGAGGGGAGTCACGGTCGATTCGGGCAGGTTATAGACGATGATCGACGCTTCCATTTCGGCGGTTCGGTGAAACAAGTGCTGGTAGCGATTGTCGAGGACCCACTCCACCATCGGCCAGGCCATGACCGGAAATCCCGGGACGAAATGGTGGTCCCCCAATGAAAACCCCGGAACACGGTTGTAAGGATTAGGGATGATCCGCGCGCCCTGGGGAAACTCGCCCATTTTCAGGCGCTGCGGGGTCGTCTCCACGCCGAAGCGGCCGCGGATCTCCGCTTCCGCCTCAAGATGCAGCGCAAGCCCGACACCCGCGGCCGCGGCGGCGCACTGCCGCGTGTGATCATCCGGGGTCGCGCCGATGCCGCCGAAGCTGAAGACGACGTCACCGGAGCGCAGAGTCCGCTGGAGGGTCTGCGTGATCAACCCGGGCTCGTCGCCCAGGTACTCGCACCAATCGAGCTTCAGTCCGCGCACCGCGAGGATTCCGATCAGCTTGGCGAAGTGCTGGTCGTCGCGCTTGCCGCGGAGGATCTCGTCGCCGATGATGATCGCGCCTATCCCCATCTCAAACCCGCGTCACATCGCCCTCGATCGGCTCGCTGCGCAGCTGACGCAACCGATCAAGGCCGTGGTGGATGAACGCCAGCCCGCCGAATACCGGCATGAACAAACCGATCACGGGTATGTGCCCGATGAGCGCGAGCACGACTCCCAAAAGGAACAGCTCACCGCGGAAACGCCGGACCACGTCGGCGATTTCTGCCGCGTTGCCATGCTCGGCGAGCGCATCGTAGCGGAACACCCGCTGATTGAAGAAACCGAGCAGCAGTACAGGTAAGACCGGCCAGAACAGCGGGATGATCCACAGCGGCAAGGTGACCGCGAACAGTGCCGCGAGCAGGACGAGCGCGACGACCGCGTTCCACACGCTGCCGGCAACCGTGCCGCCCTTCCTTCGGGCGAGCCCGGGGTAATCGCGCCCGCTTACGTGCGCAACCATCATCGGCATCGACGCCACCCCGATCATCAGCGCCGATGTGATCAACACCAGGGGCACGAACAGCAAGAGCAGCAGGAGCCACACCAGCCACGCGGCGATAAGTCGGAGCGGCCAGATCGAGACCATCCACGTGTACAGCGCCCACTGGTGCAGTTGCACGTCAATCCAACTTGCGGCCTGGCTCCAGTACAGCACGGCGAGCGTCACCCAGATCGTCAGCGCGACGATGACCGGCCATACCATAAGCCAGAGCATCTTCGGATGCAGCAGGCTCGCAAACGCTTTTATCAGGGCCCTAAGAATTTCTTCCATTCGACATTGCACCGGACGACCGCGTGATGAGCGGCGCGCGTTCGCGATCCACTAGAAAACCCATTCGGCCGCCGCTCGATCACCCGGCGTTAAACCGGCGCGAGGCCTCGCGTCCGGAATCAACGAGACATAGTCTGCCACATCTTCATCAGGCGTTTGGCCGAGACAGGAATCGGTGTCTTCAGCTCCTGCGCGAAAAGCTGCACGCGCAGCTCCTCGAGCAGCCAGCGGAACTGCTCCAGCTGTGGGTCTCGTACCCCGGATTTCAGTTGCCGCGCTTGTTCCCGCTGCCACTGCGAGAACAACGGCGCAAACTCCGCGGCAAGCCGCGCGTGGCGCCGCGGGTCGGCGCGCAGCTTGTCTATCCTCAGGCCCGCGGCCTTGAGATAGCGCGGGAAATGCTGCAGCCGGCCGTAGGGCGTCTCGCAGATGAACCGTTTGGACAAAAGCCGCGCAACCCCTTCCTGCACATCGCGGAATGCATCGGGAAAACCCCTCGATATCTGCTGCAGCCTCTTTTGCAGCGCCGAGTGCTCGGAGAGGATCGTCCCCACCAGTCGCGAGATCTCCTGGGCCAGCAATGTCACCCGCGAACGCGCCTCGTCGCAGCGGCGTTCGAACTCGGCCCGCGCGCGCGGCCAAGGCTCCTGCATGCAGGTACGGTCGAATGCGGCCGCCAGCAGCTGCTCCTTCAGCTCGGCTGGTTCGCCGAAAGCGGCAAACTGCAATGCCATCGCCTGCAATCCGGGAAGATTCCTTTCGATGTAGCGCGACTGATCCTTGAGCTGCAGCATGAAGAGGCGCCTCAGCCCCGCATGATGCACTTCGCGCGCTTTGTCCGGGGAGTCTAGCACTTCGAGACTGACAAAATCTCCGTGATCGGCAAGCGCAGGGTAGCCGATGAGCGTCTGGGATCCGCGCCGGATTTCCATCACTTCTTCCAGCTCTCCGAAATCCCAGCCGGTGAATTTCGCGGATGGCGTCTCGGACCTGGCGAGCCCCGAGAACTGCTCGCCTGCTTTCTCTCCCAGCTCGGCGCGCAGTTGGGCGAGGTTGCGGCCCATCGCCAGCTGCCGTCCGTGCTCGTCGACAATGCGAAAATTCATCGACAAATGCACAGGCAGTGTCTCCGGCCGAAACGCGTCGGACGGAATGGCCAGGTTCAGCTCGCGCCGCGCGTAACGCGCCATGGCCTGCGCGAGCGGAACGTCCCGCAGTTCGTCCGCTGCAATGAACGCGTCGACGAACTCAGATAGCGGTCCACATTGGTGGCGAAGTTTCTGCGGCAGCGACTTCGCGAGCCGTGTGATCTTCTCGCGCAATAGCCCCGGCACCATCCAGTCACATAGCGCCGCGTCGACCTGGTTGAGCGCTAGGAGCGGCACGGTCAGCGTTACCCCGTCGCGCGGCACGCCCGGCTCGTGATGGTACTCAAGCGCGAAGCTCTGGCCGACCATCTCGAGCTGGCGTGGAAACTGAACCGTGGTGATGCCCGCTGCCTCGTGACGCATCAAGTCTTTGCGCTCAAGGAAAAGGAGCTTCTGATTCTTCGACTCCGCCTCCCGGCGCCAGCGGTCGAACTCGGCGCCGTTGTGGATGCCCTCGGGAACCAGGCTGTCGTAGAAAGCATGGATGAGCTCATCGTCGACCAGCACGTCGGGCCTGCGCGATTTGTGCTCGAGCTGCTCGATTTCGCGTACGAGTTTGCGGTTGTGCAGAAAAAATGGGGCGCACGTGTCGTAGTCGCCTTCGACGAGCGCCTGGCGGATGAAGATTTTCCGCGATTCTTTGGGGTCCACGGGGCCGTAGTGCACGCGCCTGTTTGCATACAACGGCAGCCCATAGAGCGTCGCCCGCTCGAACGCGGTCACGTGGGCGGGTTTCTTTTCCCAGTGCGGCCCGTACTGGTGGCGCTGGACGAGATGGGCGCCGATCGACTCCAGCCATTCGATCTCGATGGACCCGACGCAGCGAGCATACAGTCTCGTGGTCTCCGTGATCTCCGCCGCCACGATCACACGCCCGGCCTTTTTCCCGACCCCCGAGCCGGGATGCACCCAGAAGCGGATGCCGCGCGCGCCGAGATAATTGCCTTCTTCTGTTTTCATGCCGATATTGCCGAGAAGACCCGCGAGCAGCGAGCGGTGGATCTGCGCGTAGCTGGCCGGCGTCTCCGAAATTCGCCAGCCTAGCTCGGCGACGAGTTCTTTCAGCTGCCCGTGGATGTCGCGCCATTCGCGCATGCGGTTGAACGAGAGAAAATTCTCGCGGCAGATCTCTTGCAGCTTGCGGTTCGATTTCTTGTGCGCGAGCGCTTCCTCGAAAAATTTCCACAACTTCAGCCAGGAGAGAAAATCCGATTTCACGTCATTAAAGCGCTTCTGTGCCTCGTCGGCCGCGCCGGCGCGCTCGGCCGGCCGCTCGCGCGGGTCCTGCACCGACAAAGCCGCGGCGATGATCAGAACTTCGGCGAGCGCGTTTTCTGACCGGGCTGCGAGCACCATGCGGCCCACCCGCGGATCGACCGGGAGCCTCGCCAGCTGTCTGCCGGTCTCGGTCAGATCCTTGGCTTCGTCCACGGCGCCCAACTCGGCGAGGAGTGCGTACCCGTCCTGTATTGCCTTGGGTGACGGCGGATCGATAAAAGGAAACTCCTCGATTTCGCCGAGTCCGAGCGACTTCATGCGCAGGATCACGTTCGCGAGCGACGAACGCAACACCTCGGGATCGGTGAACGCAGGGCGGAGATTGAAATCGCTTTCGCCGTAAAGTCGGATGCAAACGCCGCTCGCGACGCGGCCGCAGCGGCCGGCGCGCTGTTTGGCCGCGGCCTGCGAGATGTTCTCCACGCGCAGCTGCTCGACCTTGTTGCGGTAGCTGTAGCGCTTCACGCGTGCAAGGCCCGTGTCCACGACGTAGCGAATTCCTGGGACGGTCAGGGAAGTCTCGGCAACGTTGGTCGCGAGCACGATGCGCCGTCCGGCGTGCGGGTTGAACACCCGCTCCTGTTCCGACACCGAGAGCCGCGCGAACAGCGGCAGGATCTCGGTGTGGGTGAGATGATGTTTTCTTAACGCTTCCGCCGCCTCGCGGATTTCGCGCTCTCCCGGAAGGAACACCAGCGCATCTCCCTGACCCAGCAGCGCCAGCTCGTCCATCGCGTCGCTGATCGCCTGGTCGAGATCGCGGTTACCCTCGTCCGCATCGATCGGCCGGTAGCGGATCTCGACCGGATGCAGGCGTCCGGAAACCTCGATCACCGGCGCGTTATCGAAGTGCTTCGAGAAGCGTCCGGCATCGATGGTCGCCGAGGTGATGATCAGCTTCAAGTCCGGCCGGCGGGGCAGGAGTTGCCCGACGTAACCAAGCAGGAAATCGATGTTGAGACTGCGCTCGTGCGCCTCGTCGATGATCAGCGTGTCGTACTGCCGGAGCTCACGGTCGCCTTGCGTCTCGGCGAGCAGGATGCCGTCGGTCATGAGCTTGATGTAGGAGCGTGGGCTGACACGGTCGGTGAAGCGGATCTTGTAGCCCACCGCGCCGCCGAGCTCCGCCTTCAGCTCCTGCGCGATGCGCGCCGCGGTCGCGCGCGCGGCGATGCGCCGCGGCTGGGTATGGCCGATGAACCCATGGATGCCGCGGTCAAGTTCCAGGCAGATCTTCGGCAACTGCGTGGTCTTGCCCGAGCCCGTTTCGCCGCACACGATGACGATGGGATTTCCGGCGATCGCCTCGGCGATTTCCCGGCGCTTCCCGCAGATCGGAAGCTCGGGCGGGAATTCGGGACGTGGCCGCATCGCGCGGCGCTGTTCAACTTCGGCCGGGGAAAACACGATCAGAAGCGGATACGGTTGGGGTCGTGGTACCCGGCGTTCATTTCCCGAGGAGCAAACGTTCCGCGTAGCGGGCGAGCAGGTCCACTTCGAGATTGATTCCGTCGCCGGTTCTCAGGTGCTTGAGCGCGGTCGCGGCGAGCGTGTGCGGAATGAGATTGACCTCGAACTCTGCGCCTTTCACCGCGTTCACGGTGAGGCTCACACCGTTCACGGCGATCGAGCCCTTGCGTGCGATGTAGCGCGCAAGCGCCGCCGGCGCCCGCACGCGAAGCAAACGGTTCGCGCCCTCTGGCTCGACTCGAACCACCTTGCCGACCCCATCCACGTGCCCGGCAACAAGGTGGCCGCCGAGGCGATCGGAGAGCCGCAGCGCCTTTTCCAGATTGACTGGTCCGGGGCGGTCGAGGCCTGCAGTGCAGCGGAGCGTCTCGCGGGAAACGTCCACGCTGAAGCCCTTCTTCACACGCCGCACGACGGTAAGGCACGCGCCGTTGACGGCAATGCTGTCGCCGAGCGAAACGTCGCGCAGCCCGAGCGCGCCCGCGCCGATGGCAAGGCGCAGGCCGCCCTTCCTGGGCTCGACCCGTCTGATGCTGCCAACGGCAGCCACTATTCCCGTGAACATGGTCTGGCTTGGAGCGGACTTAAGGACAATGGCCTACTTCGGTTCTGAAATAAATCAGCCGCGGCTTGAGAGCCGCGCCATGACGCGGATGCCCTCGCCGACCCGCTGCACGTCGCGGACGGACAGCATGATCTTCTGCGACAAATCGGTGAGCTCGGGCAATGCGAACATTCCCCGGCCGGTGTCACCGATGAGGCTGGGCGCGAGATAGACGACCAGCTCATCCACCACGCCCGCCCGGAGCAGCGAGCCGTTCAGCTTCGTCCCGGCCTCAACGTGGATCTCGTTCAGCTCGCGCCGCGCGAGTTCCTGCATCAGCTTGAACAGCTCGACCTTGCCTCGGTCGTTGGGAATCAGCACGACTTCGGCACCCGCCGCCTCGAGCGCGGCAATTTTTTTTTCGTCCCTCACCGCCCCGACCACGAGCGTCTGGCCGCTTTCGAATACGCGCGCCGCGGGAGGCGTCTCAAGCTTCGAGTCCACCACGATCTTGAGCGGTTGCCTCGGCGTCTCGACTCCGCGCACGCTGAGCTGCGGATCGTCGTCCCTCACCGTGCCGAAGCCGGTGAGGATCGCGCAGGCGCGCGCGCGCCAGCGGTGCCCGTCGTGGCGGGCGGTTTCTCCCGTGATCCACTGGCTCCTGCCGTTGGCAAGCGCCGTGCGGCCGTCGAGGCTCGCGGCGATTTTCATGCGCACCCAGGGCCGACCACGGGTCATGCGCGCGACAAAGCCGATGTTGAGCTCGTGCGCCTCGTCTTCCTTCAGCCCTTGCTCGACCGCAATACCGGCTGCACGCAGCTTCGCAAACCCCGCGCCGGCGACCTTCGGATTCGGGTCCTGCATCGCCGCCACCACGCGCTTGATTCCAGCGGCGACAACAGCGTCCACGCAGGGCGGGGTGCGTCCATGATGGCTGCAGGGCTCGAGGTTGACGTAGAGCGTCGCGCCCCTGGCGCGCCCGCCCGCTTCCTTCAACGCAAGCGCTTCGGCATGCGGCAGGCCGGCTTTCTCGTGCCAACCGGTCCCGACGACCTGGCCGTCCTTGACGGCGACGCAGCCCACGCGCGGATTGGGTGTCGTCGTGTAGAGGCCGCGCCCGGCGAGTTCGAGCACCCGCCCCATGAACTCATGGTCGGTGGCCGAGAACATTACTTGGCGGCGCCGCGCGCGCGCTTGCCGCCGGGTTTCTTGACTTCGCGGATCGCCTCGTGGAAGTCGTCGATGCGCTGGAAGTCCTCGTAGACGGAGGCGAAGCGGATATAGGCGACGTCATCCATTTTCTTGAGTTCCCGCATCACCATCTCGCCGATGACGCGGCTCGGCACCTCGCGCTCGCCGATCGCTAGGACGCGCTGCTCGATACGGTTGATCGCCTGGTCGACATACTCGGTCGGCACCGGCCGCTTGTGCAGCGCGCGCATGAAGCCGGTGCGGACCTTCTCGCGGTCGTAGGGCATGCGGTGGCCGCTCGACTTCACCACCATGGGCATCGACGGCTCGAAGCGCTCGTAGGTGGTGAAGCGCTTGCCGCACTCCTCGCACTGGCGCCGGCGGCGCACGCTGTCGCCGTCCTCCGACAGCCGCGAGTCGATGACGGCGGTGTCTTCCGCTTTACAGTACGGACACTTCACCGCATTCTCCGCGGTCAGGCCGCCGCCACGCGCTGCGCGCCGGCAGGCTCCACCGCGCGGTACACCGGAAAGCAGCCGCAAAGTTCCTTGGCTTCAGTGGCCACGCGCTTCAGCGTTTTGTCGTCCTGCGGGGCCTCCAGCACGTCGGCGATCAGCTCGCCCATGTGCTCGGCCTCCGCCTCGCGGAAGCCGCGCGTCGTCATCGCGGGCGAGCCCAGGCGGATGCCGCTCGTCACGGTGGGTTTCTCCGGGTCGTCGGGAATCGCGTTCTTGTTGACCGTGATGTGCGCCCGGCCGAGAGCGCCTTCCGCGTCCCTGCCGGTGATGCGCTTCGCGCGCAGATCGACGAGGAACATGTGGCAGTCGGTGCCGCCCGAGACGATGCGCAAGCCCCGCCCTTGCAGCGTCTTCGCCATCGCCTGCGCATTCGCGATCACCTGTTTCTGGTAGTCGCGGAACCCCGGCTCGAGCGCTTCCTTGAAAGCGACCGCCTTGGCTGCGATGACGTGCATCAGCGGCCCGCCCTGCAGGCTCGGAAAGACCGCCGCGTTGAGGACTTTCTCGTGCTCGGCTCCCGCGAGGATGAGCCCGCCGCGGGGGCCGCGCAGCGTCTTGTGCGTCGTGCTCGTGACGAGGTGCGCGATGCCGACCGGGCTCGGATAGAGACCGGTGACGATCAGCCCGGCGTAGTGCGCGACATCGGCCATGAGGTAAGCGCCGACGCGGTCGGCGATGCCGCGCAGCCGCTTCCAGTCGATCACCCGCGAATACGAGGAAGCGCCGGCGACGATCATGCGCGGACGGTGCGCATCTGCGAGCCGTTCGACCTCGTCGTAGTCGATGCGCTCGTTCGCGTCCAGGCCGTAGGCGTGCGCCTGGAAGAGCTTGCCGCTCAGGTTCACCGAAGCGCCGTGCGTGAGGTGCCCGCCGTGGGCGAGCGACATGCCGAGGATCGGGTCGCCCGGCTTGAGCACCGACAGATACGCGGCCTGGTTCGCCTGGGCGCCCGAGTGCGGCTGCACGTTGGCGTATTCGGCCCTGAACAATTTCTTCGCGCGGTCGATCGCGAGCTGCTCGGCGAGATCGACGAACTCGCAGCCGCCGTAATAGCGCTTGCCGGGATAGCCCTCGGCGTACTTGTTGGTGAGCTGCGACCCTTGAGCGGCGAGCACCGCCGGGCTGACGTAATTCTCCGAGGCGATCAGCTCGACGTGGTCTTCCTGGCGCTGGTGCTCCTGCTGGATCGCGGCCCAGAGCTCCGGATCGACTTGATGCAGGGTTTTGTTTGGACTGAACATTTTGCTTTTTTCGACGAGCTGGGAAAGCCGCATCTTACCATGCGATCACTCGCCGCCGACCCGTGGCTCAGGCTCTGTTTCGCCTTTCGGGAAACAGCGGAAGGCTAGTCGGCCGCGGCCAACTCGGCGGCGCTCCACCCGCCGCCCAGCGCCTTGACCAGGGTTACCGCAGCGACCAGGCGCCGGCCGAGAATTCCCACTGCCGTGCGCTCGTTGGCGAGCTGCGTCGTCTGCACGACGGCGACGTTGAGGAAGCTCACGGTTCCCGCCTTGTACTGGTTGAGCGTGAGCGCGACCGACTCGCGCGCGGCGCGCACCGCGTCCTCCTGCACCTTCGCCTCTTCTTCGAGAATGCGCAGCCCAGCAAGGTTGTCCTCCACTTCCTGGAATCCCGCGAGCACGGTTTGGCGATATTCGGCGACCGTCGCGTCATACCCCGCGACGGCCTGATCGGTCTGCGCGCGCCTCAGGCCCGCGTCGAAAATCGACTGCGCGAGCGCCGGGCCGATCGACCAGAAGCGGCTCGGCGCGGTGAACCACTGCGAGGCATCCGCGCTGCGGAAACCGTCCGACGCGGAAATGGTGAGGGACGGGAAGAACGCGGCCTTCGCCACGCCGATCTGCGCGTTGGCCGCGGCGACGCGCCGCTCCGCAGCGGCGATGTCGGGCCGGCGCTCGAGCAGCTCAGAGGGCATGCCGAGGGGAATGACGGGCATCGAGACCGCAAGCGGCGCGCGCACGATGGAAAACTCGGCCGGCGGCTTGCCGGTCAGCACCGCGATCGCGTGCTCGAGCTGGGCGCGCTGCACGCCGAGGTCGATCGCGTCAGCCTGGGTGCTCCTCAGTTGCGTTTCGGCCTGGACCACGTCCACCTTCGCCGCAACGCCGGCGTCGTAACGGTTCTTCGTCAGGTCGAGCGACTTTTGGAAAGCGGCGGCGGTATCGTCGAGGAGCTGTTTCTGCGCGTCGAGCATGCGCAGCTGGAAATAATCGGATGCGAGCTCGGCCTGCGCCGAGAGGCGCGCGGCCGCGAGATTCGCGGAACTCGCCTGCGAGCTCGCCGTGTTCGCCTCGACCGTGCGCCGCAACTGCCCCCACAGGTCCAGTTCCCAGCCCGCGTCGAGGCTCGCGCTGCGGTTGGTGATGACGCGCCCGGCCGTGGTCCCGCCGATCACACCGGTAGGCGAGCGGCTGCGGGTTATGGATGCGTTTCCCGTGAGCGTCGGAAACAGGGCCGCGCGCGAAGCTGCGACCAGCGCCCGTGCCTGGCGGAACTGCGCCTCGGCGACGAGCACGTTCTGGTTCGAGATCTCCACTTGTTCGATCAGGGAGTTCAATTGCGGGTCGCCGAATAATTCCCACCACCGGCCGCGGCTGGCATCGTCGCGCGGTTGCGCGGGCCTCCATTCCCCCGCTTCCTTGTAAGCGTCGGGAACGGCGGCGTCCGGCCGCTGGTAGTCGGGCCCGACCATGCAGCCGGAGAGCGCGGCGGCGAGCCCGAGCGTCAGGGCGCCGCGTTTCATGCGCCCTCCAACGCGGCGCCGCGAGCGCGGCCCGCCCACATGCGCCGGCACCACAGGCGGAAACGGTCCAGGTAGAGGTACACCACCGGCGTCGTGTACAGGGTGAGCAGCTGGCTGAAGATCAGGCCTCCGACGATCGAGATGCCCAGTGGCCGGCGCAGCTCGGCTCCGTCGCCGAAGCCGATGGCGAGGGGCACCGCGCCCAGCATCGCCGCCATCGTCGTCATCATGATCGGCCGGAAGCGCATCAGGCAGGCCTGGGAGATCGCCTGCTCCGGGCTCTTGCCGTCCTTGCGCTCGGCTTCGAGCGCGAAGTCGATCATCATGATGGCATTTTTCTTCACTATGCCGATCAGCAGGATCACGCCGATCAGCGCGATGATGCTGAACTCGGTGCGAAACAGCATGAGCGCGAGAATCGCACCTACGCCGGCCGACGGCAGCGTGGAGAGGATCGTAATCGGATGCACGTAGCTCTCGTAGAGGACGCCGAGCACGATGTACACCGTTATCAGGGCCGCAAGGATCAGCCACGGCTGGCTGTCCAGCGAGGCCTGGAAAACGCGCGCGGTCCCCTGGAAAGTTCCGTGGACCGAAGTCGGCACGCCGAGTCGCGCCATCGCGTCGTTGATCGCTTTCACCGCGTCGCCGAGCGTCACGCCGGGCGGCAGGTTGAATGAAATCGTGGAGGCCACGAACTGCCCCTGGTGGTTGACGGCGAGCGGCGCGGTGCTCGGCTCGTAGCGCGCGAACGCCGACAGCGGCACCTGGCCCTTGGTCGGCGAAAGCACGTAGACGTCCTTGAGCGCTTCAGGGCTCTGCCAGTACCGCGGCGCCACTTCCATGACGACGTGGTACTGGTTGAGCGCCGAGTAGATCGTGGAAACCTGCGCCTGGCCGAAGGCGTTGTACAGCGTCGTATCGATCATCTTCGGCGTGATGCCCATGCGCGCCGCGGTGGGCCGGTCGATCACCAGCATGGTCTGCAGCCCCTTGTCCTGCTGGTCGGTGTTCACGTCGGCGAGTTCTGGAAGCTGGCTAAGCGCGCTCCGCACGCGCGGCTCCCAGGTGCGCAACTCGGCAAGCTCGTCTGCTTGTAGCGTGAACTGGTACTGTGCGTTCGCCTGCCGGCCGCCGACGCGGATGTCCTGCACCGGCACGAGGTAAAGATTCGCGCCCGGCTCCTGCGCGAGCCTGGGACGCAGACGGGCGATTACCTGGTCGGCGCTGATCTTGCGCTCCTTGAGCGGCTTGAGCGAAACGAACATGAAGCCCGAATTGCGCTGGCCGCCGCCGGTAAAGCCCACCACGCTCTCTACGGCAGGATCGGCCCGGACGATCTCGATGAAATCGGCGAGCTTCTGGCGCATCGCCTGGAACGAGATGCCCTGATCGGCCTGGATCGAGCCGATCACGCGCCCGGTGTCCTGTTGAGGAAAGAACCCCTTTTGCACCTTAGCGTACAGAAAAATGTTGAGCCCGACCGTGGCGACGAGAATCAGGATCATCAGGCGCGAGTGGCGCAACGCCCAGCCAAGGCTCGTTTCGTAGTGCAGTAGAAGCCATGCGAACGCCCGCTCGCTGGCGAGAAACAGACGCCCGGGCTTGCGCTCGTGGACAGGTCTGAGCAGGCGCGCGCACATCATCGGCGTGGTGGTGAGGGACACCGCCAGCGACACCAGGATCGCGACCGAAAGCGTCACCGCGAACTCGCGGAAGAGCCTGCCCACGATCCCGCCCATCAGCAGGATGGGAATGAACACCGCGATCAGCGACAGGCTCATCGACAGCACCGTAAACCCGACTTCGCGCGCACCTTTCAGCGCGGCCTCGAACGGCGGCATGCCCGACTCGATGTGACGCGAAACGTTTTCGAGCACCACGATCGCGTCGTCCACGACGAAGCCGGTGGCGATGGTGAGCGCCATGAGCGAAAGATTGTCGAGGCTGTAGCCGCACAGGTACATGACGCCGAAGGTGGCGATAAGCGAAACCGGCACCGCAACGGCCGGGATCAGCGTCGCCCGCCCATTGCGCAGGAACAGGAAGACGACGAGGATCACCAGCCCCATCGCCATCACCAGCGTGCGTTCCACCTCGCGCAGCGAGGTGCGGATCGTGGAGGTGCGCTCGAGCACCACATCGAGATCGATCGCGCTGGGAATGGAGGCGCGCAGCACCGGCAGCAGTTCCCTGACGCGGTCCGACGTCTCGATGATGTTGGCGTTCGGCTGGCGGTTCAGGATGACGAGGATCGACGGCTTGCCGTTCGCTAGGCCGGCGTTGCGCAGGTCTTCCACCGAATCGACCACCTCGGCGACATCCGACAGGCGTACCCCCGCGCCGTTGCGGTAGGCGACGATGAGCGGAAGATACTCACTCGCCTGCTTCGCCTGGTCGTTTGCCAGAATTTGCCAGTTGCGCTCGCCCTGCTCGACCGAACCCTTGGGCCGGTTCGCGTTCGCGGCGGCGAGCGCCGTGCGCACGTCGTCGAATGCGATGCCGTATTTGTTGAGCGCCGACGGGTTCATCTCCACCCGCACGGCGGGCAGCGAGCTTCCGCCCACGGTGACCTGGCCGACGCCCTGCACCTGCGAGATCTTCTGCGCCAGGATGGTCGATGCGGCGTCGTACATCTGCCCGCGGTCCAGGGTATTGGAGGTGAGCGCGAGGATCATGATCGGCGCGTCGGCCGGATTGACCTTGCGGTAGGTGGGATTGCGCGGCAGGCTCGTCGGCAGCTGGCTGCGGGCGGCATTGATCGCGGCCTGCACGTCGCGCGCGGCGCCGTCGATGTCGCGGTTGAGGTCGAACTGCAACGTAACGCGCGAATTCCCGAGCGATGAAGACGAGGTCATTTCGGTCACGCCGGCGATGCGCCCGAGCGCACGCTCGAGCGGCGTTGCTACAGTCGCGGCCATGACTTCGGGACTCGCCCCCGGCAACTGCGCCTGCACCGAGATAGTTGGAATGTCCACCTGCGGCAGCGGCGACACCGGCAGCAGGCCGAAGGCCACTGCACCGGCGAGCGTGATGCCAAACGTGAGCAGCGTGGTGGCGACCGGGCGCCGGATGAAGGGTTCGGTCAGGTTCACGGCCGCTCGCCCTTAACAGGCTTGTCACGCGGGCTTTTCGCGCTTACGCCTTCGATGCGCCGCGCCAGGCGATCGAACCAGAGGTAGATCACCGGCGTGGTGAAAAGCGTGAGCGCCTGGCTCACGATCAGGCCGCCGACCATGGTGATGCCGAGCGGGTGGCGCAGCTCCGAGCCGACGCCGGTGCCTAGCGCGAGCGGCAGCGCTCCGAGCAGCGCCGCCATCGTCGTCATCATGATCGGCCGGAAGCGCAGCAGGCAGGCCTGATAGATGGCCTCGCGCGGGCTTTTTCCTTCCCTGCGCTCGGCATCCAGCGCGAAGTCGATCATCATGATGGCGTTCTTCTTCACGATGCCGATCAGCAGGATGATGCCGATGACGGAGATGACGCCGAGATCGGTGCGCGCCAGGAGCAGCGCGAGCAGCGCGCCCACGCCGGCGGAGGGCAGCGTCGAGAGGATCGTGATCGGGTGGATGTAGCTTTCGTACAACACGCCGAGCACGATGTACATGGTCACGATCGCCGCGAGAATCAGCAGAAGCTCGTTCGCGAGCGACGCCCTGAACGCGAGCGCGGCGCCCTGGAACGCGGTCTGCACCGAGAGCGGCATGCCGATTTCCCGCTGCGCCGCTTCGATCGCGCTCACCGCGTCGCCGAGCGAGGCACCCGGCGCAAGGTTGAAGGAGATGGTTGCTGCGGGAAACTGTCCGAGGTGGTTCACGGCAAGCAATGTCGGCGCCTCGGTGACCGTGGCCACCGCGCTTAGGGGAACCTGCGCGCCGGAAGTGGAGGCGACGTAAATGTTCTTCAGAGCGTCCGGGCCCTCGCGGAACTCGGGCTTCACTTCCAGCACCACGCGATACTGGTTCGACTGCGTGAAGATGGTCGAGATGAGGCGCTGCCCGAAGGCGTTGTAGAGCGCGGTGTCGACCGCCGCAGGCGTGATGCCGAGCCGTCCGGCCGTATCGCGGTCAATCGCCACGAAGGCCTGCAAGCCCTGGTCCTGAAGGTCGCTGGTCACGTCGGCAAGCTGCGGCAGCTGCGCGAGCCGCTCGACCAGGCGATGTACCCAGACCGAGAGCTCGCTCGAGTCCGCGTCTTCGGCCGTCATCTGGTACTGGGTGCGGCTCACGCGGTCCTCGATGGTGAGGTCCTGCACCGGCTGCATGTAGAGCGAGATCCCTTCCAACCGCGAAACTCTCGCCTGCAGGCGCCGGATGACCTCGGCGATGTCGGCGCTGCGCTTCGATTTCGGCTTGAGGCTGATGAAGACGCGACCGCTGTTGAGGGTGTTGTTCACGCCGTCCACGCCGATGAATCCCGATACGCTTTCCACCGCGGAGTCCTGCAGGATCGCGCCGACAAGCGCCTGCTGGCGTTCGGCCATCGCGGCAAAGGATACCGATTGCGGCGCCTCGGAAATGCCTTGGATGAGGCCGGTATCCTGCAGCGGGAAAAATCCCTTCGGCACGACGACGTAAAGGACGACGGTGAGCGCCAGCGTGCCGGTCGCGACCCACAGCGTCGCGGTCTGGCGGTCGAGCACCCAGTTCAGCATTTTTCCGTATCGACGTATGACGGCGTCGAACCACTCTCCCGTCTTGCGGTAGAACGCACCCTGTTCCGGCTTCGGTTTGTGGCGCAGCAGCCGCGCGCACATCATCGGCGTCAGCGTGAGCGACACCACCGCCGAGATCAGGATGGCGACGGCGAGCGTGATGGCGAATTCCCGGAACAGGCGCCCGACTACGTCGCCCATGAACAAGAGCGGGATGAGGACCGCGATCAGCGAAAACGTGAGCGAGATGATGGTGAAGCCGATCTGCTCGGCGCCTTTCAGCGCCGCCTCGAGCGGCGGATCGCCTTCCTCGATGTAGCGGGAGATGTTCTCGATCATCACGATGGCGTCGTCGACTACGAAACCGGTGGCTATGGTGAGCGCCATCAGCGTCAGGTTGTTGATGCTGAATCCGGCGAGATACATCACGCCGAAAGTGCCTATCAGCGACAGCGGGACCGCAATGCTCGGTATGATCGTGCCGGCCGCGGTGCGCAGGAACAGGAAGATCACCATCACCACCAGCACCACCGCGAGCATCAGCTCGAACTCCACGTCCGCGACCGAGGCGCGTATGGTCACGGTGCGGTCGGTGAGCAGCGCGACCTCCACGGCGGCGGGAAGCGAGGCAGTCAGCTGCGGCAACAGTTGCTTGACCCGGTCCACCACCTCGATCACGTTCGCCCCAGGCTGGCGCTGGATGTTGACGATCACCGCCGGAACCTGGTTCATCCACGCGGCGAGCCGCACGTTTTCCGCGTCCTCGATCACGTCGGCGACGTCGGAGAGCACGACCGGCGCGCCGTTGCGGTAGGCAATGATCACCGCGCGGTACTCGGCGGCCGAGCGCAGCTGGTCGTTGGCGTCGATGGTATAGGCCCGGCTCGGCCCGTCGAAGCTGCCTTTCGCCTGGTTGACGTTGGTGGCGGCGACCGCAGTGCGCACATCCTCGAGGTTCAGGCCGTTCGCCGCGAGCGCACGGGGATTCACCTGAACGCGCACCGCCGGCCGCTGGCCGCCCGAGAGCGTCACGAGGCCTACGCCGGGGAGTTGAGAGATCTTCTGCGCGAGGCGCGTGTCGACGAGGTTCTCCACCTGGGGCAGCGGCATCGTCGTCGAAGTGATGCCGAGGGTGAGGATAGGCGCGTCGGCCGGATTGACCTTGTTGTACACCGGCGGCGCAGGAAGGTCCGACGGCAGGAAATTGGAGCCCGCGTTGATCGCCGCCTGCACTTCCTGTTCGGCGACGTCGAGCGTCAACTCGAGACTGAACTGCAGGGTGATCACCGACGCGCCGCCGGAACTGGTCGAGGACATCTGCTTGAGACCCGGCATTTGCCCGAACTGGCGCTCGAGCGGCGCGGTCACCGACGAGGTCATCACGTCCGGACTCGCGCCGGGATAAAAGGTGACGACCTGGATCGTGGGGTAATCGACTTCGGGCAGCGCCGACAGCGGAAGCACCCGGTACGCGATGGCGCCGGCGAGCACGATGGCGACCATCAGCAGCGAGGTCGCCACCGGCCGCAGGATGAACGGCCGGGAGGGACTCATGGAGCGGTTCGGCTCACTGGTCGGCTTTGCGGCGCCGCCGGCCGCCCTTCGAGCCGGCGCCGTCATCGGCCGGCGCGGCGCTGGCTTTGTCGGGAATCTCCACTTTCGCGCCGTCGCGCAGGCGATCGTTGCCTTCCAACACCACCAGCTCGCCGGGCGCCACGCCGGAATCCACCGCTACGTTTTCCGCCTCGACGGTGCCGAGCTTGACCTGGCGCAGCGCGACCGTCTTGTCTTCCTTGACGACGTACACGAAGGTCCCCTGCGCGCCGCGCTGAACCGCCGCGCCCGGAACGACGGTGGCATTGCGCACGGTGTCTACCAGCATGCGCACGTTCACGAACTGATTGGGGAAAAGCCGGCCGTCCTCGTTCGGAAACTGCGCCTTGAGCTTGACCGTCCCGGTGGAGATATCGATCTGGTTGTCGACGGTGAGGAGAGATCCGGCCGCGAGCTTCACCTTCTGCTCGCGGTCATAGGCTTCGACCGGGGTGCGCTCGCCCGACCGCAGCCGTTTCAGCACTACGGGAAGATTGTCCTGCGGGATGGTGAATACGACCGTGATCGGCTGGAGCTGCGTGATCACCACGAGGCCGTTCGCGTCGCTCGCGTGGACGATGTTGCCCGAATCGACCAGGCGCAGCCCGAGGCGTCCGCTGATGGGCGCGCTGATGCGCGAGTACGTGAGCTGAAGCTTCGCGTTATCGACCTGGCCCTGGTCGGCCTTGACCGTACCCTCGTACTGGCGCACCAGGGCCTCCTGCGTGTCCACCTGCTGCTTGGCGATGGAATCCTGCGCGTAGAGCGTGCGGTAGCGCTGCAGGTCGATCAGCGCATTGGCGAGCAGCGCCTGGTCGCGCGCCATCTGGCCTTCCATCTGCGTAAGCTGAACCTGGTACGGCCTCGGGTCGATTTCGGCGAGCAGGTCCCCCGCCTTGACGACCTGCCCCTCGGTGAACAGCACCCGCATCAGTTCCCCGTCCACACGGCTTCGTACCGTCACGGTCTTGAGCGGCGTCACCGTTCCGAGGCCGTTCAGGTAAACATTGATGTCGCCGGTTTTGGCGGCCGCCGCCACGACCGGCGTGGGGCGCGTCGGATCGATGCCGCGCCGGTTGAGGCGCTGCGGAGCATCGCCCACCGGCTGGTACAGGTAATAGGCTCCACCGCCCGCGAGAAGCAGCAGGGCAAGCCAGATCCAGGCCCGTCGCCACCGACTGCGCGCGCGAGCCATCGATTCAGGCAACAGAGACCGGTTTTCCATTTTCATTTGAAAGAGACCCCGGTGACGCTCTAGCAGGCGCCATCCCCTCAGGACAGGCCCTGATTACAGCAGAGAAATGTAACCGCTCCATTTCCTCGGGCCTATTATTGCAACAAGATGTTACAGTGAATCTCCAAGGCGTTACTAACTCCTGGCGCCCATGCCGGTCAGAGAGATCATCGAAAGCGGCCGCGTCCCGGTGAAAGTGTTCACCGATGACGTGGACCCACGCGCGCGAGCGCAGCTCGCCAACGTGGCCCGTTTGCCGATCGTGTTCGGCCATATCGCGGCGATGCCGGACGTGCACGTGGGCATAGGCGCGACCGTGGGCTCGGTCATTCCCACCCGGCGTGCGATCATCCCCGCTGCGGTGGGGGTGGACATAGGTTGCGGAATGAACGCCGTGCGGCTGTCGCTCAAGGCGGTGGACCTTCCCGACGGTCTCGCCCTGGTCCGTTCGGCGATCGAACGCGCGGTTCCCGTCGGGTTCGACGAGCACGGCGAGACCGGCGCGCGCCGCGACGCCTGCACTCCGCTCGCGCGTCGCCTCGAGCGCATCACCCGCAAGCACCCCAAGATCGCGAAAATGCAGCGCGATCACGACAAAAAATGGGTGCGCCAGATGGGCTCGCTCGGCGGCGGCAACCACTTCATCGAGATCTGCCTCGACGAGGCCGAGCACGTCTGGGTCATGCTGCACTCCGGAAGCCGCGGTGTCGGCAACTGCATCGGCCAGTACTTTATCGCCGCCGCGCGCGAACGGGCGCGGAAGCATGATGTCCGCCTTCCTGATCGCGACCTTGCCTGGTTCGACGAAGGCTCGAAGCTCTTTGACGACTACGTCGAGGCGGTCGGCTGGGCGCAGGATTATGCGTTCGCTAACCGGCGCGAGATGATGGATCTCATCCTCGGCGCGCTGCGCCGCGAGCTGCCCGAGTTCGAAAGCACGAACGAAGCGATCAACTGCCATCACAACTATGTGCAGCAGGAAGAGCACTTCGGCGAGCGCGTCTACGTCACGAGGAAGGGCGCGATCAGCGCGCGAGACGGGCAGCTCGGCATCATCCCCGGCAGCATGGGGGCGCGCTCCTTTATCGTGCGCGGCAAGGGCAACCCCGAATCCTTCTGCTCCTGCGCTCACGGGGCCGGGCGCCGCATGAGCAGGAGCGAAGCCAAGCGGCGCTTCTCGCGCGCCGACCTCGAAGCGCAAACTCAAGGGGTCGAATGCCGCAAGGACAAAGGTGTGCTAGACGAGATTCCCGGAGCCTACAAGGACATCGACCGCGTCATGGCCGACCAGACTGATCTCGTCGAGGTCGTGCACACGCTGAAGCAGATCGTCTGCGTCAAGGGTTAAGCCTATGCACAAGGAGGACGCAGGGCGGCCCGAATTCTGGGAAAAACGCTTCCGGGAGAACTTTACGCCCTGGGACGCCCGCGGTGTTCCGGCGGCGCTCGAAGCGTTTCTGAAAACCGAGCCGCTCGCGCAGCGCGTGCTGATCCCGGGCTGCGGCTCGGGCTACGAAGTGCGCGCCTTCGCGCAGGCCGGCTTCGAAGTGGTCGCCATCGATTTCGCGCAAGCCGCATTAGAGCGGGCGCGCAACGTTCTCGGGCCGCTCGCGTCGCTCGTGCGTTTTGCGGATTTTTTCGACTTCGACGCCGGCGACCCCTTCGACCTCGTCTACGAGCGAGCGTTTCTCTGCGCACTGCCCCGGCGACTGTGGCCGGGCTATGCGCCCCGCGTGTCGCAGCTCTTGGGACCCGAAGGCAAGCTCGCGGGATTTTTTTACTTCGACGAGGGCGAGCGTGGTCCGCCGTTCGGATTGAAGACCGGAGAGCTCGAGGCGCTGCTCGGCGGGCGCTTCGATCCGGTGGCCGATGCCGCGGTCGGGGACTCGATCCCCATCTTCGCGGGCAAGGAGCGCTGGCAGGTGTGGTCGGTCAGGACGGGCTGATCGCGCCGGGCGCGTCGGCCGCACGCAGAATGCGGCTCAACCGCTCGTAATGCGTGCCCCGCCAGAAGATGCGCCCGCAATCCGGGCATTCGGTAAAGGCTTCCTGCGCCCCCCACACCTTTTCCGGCACGCGCCGGCGGACGGACTCTCTGGAGACTTCGCGCAGCGCCGAGTTGCACACCCGGCAACGGGTGAACGGCTTGAGCAGGCCCTCGAGCTGAAACTCGCGCACCACTTCGCGGAACTGCTTCTCAGATTCCGTTTCGCGCACGAAGTGACCGCGCTGCACCGCGCGGCGCTTGAGCAGCCCCTTGTCGCGGGTGAGAACGACGCGTTTCTGCGCCAGCGAGAGCGCGACGATCTCCTCGTCGCCGTAGTCGGTCTCCCACAGGCTGTCGAAGCCCGCCATCCGCAGATTCCGCGCGAGCTTCCCCAGATGGCAGTCGAGAACGAAGCGCGTTTCGCGAAGCGGCGACGGCCGCAGGTGCACGACCGGCGCGATATCGAGGCGCTCGAACACCGGATAGACCGCGACGCGCTCCCCGCCGCGCAGCACGTGCCCGAAGGCGACGGATGCGCCGTCGACCACCACGAGATCCACCTCGGTGTGAGGGACCTCGACCGACTCGATCGCGTCCTTCACCGAGCGTCCGCGGTCGATGGGGACTTGGAACGCCTTCTTGCGCAGCTCCGGCGCGAGGAAATCGTTCAGCTCCTCGTAGAACCGGAACTCGGCGAATGCTTTTGTATGAAGATCGATGCGCGGCGCCATAAACGCAGCGCCATCCCAGAATTACACGAACCGGGCAAGCAGCTTCAGATCGACGTTGCCGCCGGAGAGAATCACGCCGACGCGCTTGCCGGCCACCGGCAGGCCGCGCTCGAACAGGCCCGCAGCGCCGAGCGCGCCCGTCGGCTCGACCACGATCTTCATCCGCTCCCACAGGTAAACCATCGCCCGCACGAGTTCCGCATCGCTCACCGTCACCATGTCGTTCACGTAGCGCAGCACGAGCGGAAAAGTCAGTCGCCCAAGCGCATGCGTGCGAGCGCCGTCGGCGATGGTGTCCGGGTTGTGGCAGCTCTGCAGCGTCTTCGTTTTGAAGGAGCGGGTGGCGTCGTCGCCCGCCTCGGGCTCGACGCCGATCACCTTGCACCCGGGCGAGAGTTGCGAGGCCGCCACCGCGCAGCCCGAGATCAGCCCGCCGCCGCTGCACGGCACGAACAGAAAATCCAGCTGTCCCGCGTCCTCGATCAGCTCTTTCGCCGCCGTGCCCTGCCCCGCGATCACGTGCGGATGATCGAAAGGCGGGATCACGGGAAGCTCGCGCTCGCGCGCGACCCTCTCGGCGACCTCCTCGCGCACTTCCTTGTGCTTGTCGTAGAGCACCACCTCTGTGCCGTACCCGCGGGTCGCATCGAGCTTCACGGCCGGCGCATCCGCCGGCATCACGATGGTGACGCGGACGCCGAGCATCTTCCCCGCAACAGCGACCGCCTGCGCATGGTTCCCGGAGGAATAGGCGAGCACGCCGCGCCTGCGCTCCTCGGGGGAAAGCCGCGACATCGCGTTGTAGGCGCCGCGAAACTTGAACGCGCCCATGCGCTGGAAGTTCTCGCACTTGAAGAACACCTCGGCGCCAGTGCGCTCGTTGACCGTGCGCGAAGTCATCACCGGCGTGCGGTGCGCCTGACCGGCGAGCCGTTCCGCGGCAGCGGCAACGTCGGCGTATTGGACCGCGAGAGGACGATCGGGAGCGTTCATAGGTTGAATTCGGAAGACTCAGCCAGGAATTCTACGCCAGCGTTCCCTCCCGCACTCAGATAGTTGCTAGCGCGCAAGATCGGAGGGCTTGTCGATGTCGCGCAGCACGCCGGGATCGTCCACCTCGTACAGAGTCACCCAGTCGGGGTGTTGCGCGAGGAGCTCTCTTGCGCCGTGGTCCCCGTGCAGCGCGGAAAGCTCGTCGAAAAATCGCCGCGCGAATCCCACCGGGTGCCCACGCTCGCCGCGATACGCCGGCGCCGCGATCGCCGCGCCGTCGGAGAGCGCCTGGGCGATGACGCGAATCGTCTGCGGCCGCAGGAAAGGCATGTCGGCGAGCGCGACCAACCAGCCGTGGGCGTCCGCCGCGGCGCGCACTCCCGCGGCCAGGCTCGTTCCCATGCCCTCGCCCGCGTTCTTGCACACGACGGTGTTGCAGCCGGCGTCGCGCAGCAGCTTGGCGAGCTTCTGCGCGCGCGGCCTCACGACCGCAATCGACTCGGGGAGCGCTTCCAGGAGATGCCTTGCGGCGGCGAGCCCGATCGGCGTTCCGGCATCGGGCGCACCCGCGGGCAAGGCCTGAAGCAGCTTGTTCGAGCCGAAGCGCTTCGAATATCCGGCCGCGAGAAGAATGCCGCGGATACTTGCGGCCATGGGCTCCCCTGTTCCCTCGGAGGGGAGGGAGAATAACTAGTTTTGGGGAACTGCGCAGCCGGCGGAGACGTTGACCTTGGGCGGTTCGATCGTTTCCGGGATCTGCACGCCGCGGCGTACCGCGGTCATTTCGGCGAGGATGGCCACCGCGATCTCGGGCGGAGTCTTCGAGCCGATCTTGAGGCCCACCGGCCCGCGCAGCCGTGCGATCTCGGAGGCGGCGAGGTCGAATTCGGCGAGGCGCTGCCTGCGCGCGTCGTTGTTCTTCAGCGAGCCGAGCGCTCCGACGTAGAACGCCGGTGATTTGAGCGCCTCGAGCAGCGCCGCGTCGTCAAGCTTGGGGTCGTGGGTCACCGCGACCACCGCACTGTGCGCGTCGAGATTCATGGCGAGCACCACGTCGTCGGGGTAGCCGCGGTTGATGGGGACTTCCTTGAAATCCCAGCCGTCGGCGTATTCGCCACGCGGATCACACACGGTAACGTGGTAGTCGAGCGCCTGCGCCATCTGCGCGAGATACCGGCTCACTTGCCCCGCGCCGATCACGAGCAGCCGCCATCGCGGGCCGTGCACGGTCTTCAAGATCTTGCCGTCGAACTCGAGCAGGTCCGACCATTTACCCGGTTCGAGGCGCACCTTGCCGGTTTCCATATCGAGGAAGCGCGCCGCGAGCTCGTGGCGCTCGATGACCAAGAGCAGGTCCCTCAGCTTGGAATTCGCGCCGATGGGCTCGAGCACAAGCTGCAGCGTCCCGCCGCAGGGCAGCCCGAAGCGCGTCGCCTGCTCTTGGGTCACTCCGTAAGTCGTGACTTCAGGCTTCGCTGCCGCCAGCGCCTTGCTTTTGACTTTGTCGATGAGATCGTCCTCGACGCAGCCGCCGGAGACCGAGCCCATGACCTGGCCGTCGTCGCGGATGACGAGCATCGCTCCCACCGGGCGCGGGGCCGAGCCCCAGGTGTGGACGACGGTGCCCAGGGTGGCGCGGTGTCCGGATTCGGTCCATTTCAACGCGCTGCGTACCACTTCAAGATCAACGCTGTCCACGGGAAATCCTTGCCCAGAAAATATTACTGAATTCTAACAAACGCTTGAACGCTATAGCGTAGACCTCTCTTAAAGTCGGGTCAAGCCACGGCGTGATCAAGCCTGTGGTTGATTGCGGCGCAGGCATGGTCTAGCATTTCCTTCGATATCCATCGCGTCAAATCCCTCGACAAGAATCGCTGTCAAGGAAGCTTTTTCGTCAAAGGAATTCCGCATTCTGTTTGAACGCCATCCAGGAAGAAGTTCAACTTTCACCGAAGGAGCGAAATCATGACCGTCAAGGTCTCGATGACCGTCAACGGCAAGCCGGCGAGCGGCGAAGTCGAGGAGCGCACCCTGCTCGTCAATTTCATCCGCGACGACCTGCGCCTGACCGGCACCCATGTCGGGTGCGACACCGCGCAGTGCGGCGCCTGCACCATCCACATGAACGGCCGGGCCGTGAAGTCCTGCAACATGCTGGCGATGCAGGCCGAGGGCGCCGCCATCGTCACCATCGAAGGCATCGCCAGGCCCGATGGGACTCTCCATCCGATGCAGGAAGCGTTCCGCCAGCACCACGGCCTGCAGTGCGGCTTTTGCACCCCCGGCATGGTGATGAGCGCGATCGACCTCGTGAAGAACTTCCCCAACCCGACCGAAGAGCTGATCCGCGAGCAGTTGGACGGCAATCTCTGCCGCTGCACCGGCTATCACAACATCGTCAAGGCGATCCAAGCTGCGTCCGGGACGATGGGGAGTTGATCATGGGCGCGACCTCCTACATCGGCGCTTCCATCAAGCGCAAAGAGGACTATCGTTTTCTCACCGGCGCGGGCAGCTACACCGACGACGTCGCCTTGCCCCGGCAGACCTACGCCTGCTTCGTGCGCTCGCCGCACGCGCACGCCAAAATCAAGTCGATCAAGAAGGACAAGGCGCTCAAAGCGCCCGGCATCGTCGCCGTCTTCACCGGCGACGATCTAGCCGGGGCCAAGGTGAACGGCCTGCCCTGCGGCTGGCTCATCACCGACGTCAACGGCCAGCCGATGAAGGAGCCGCCGCATCCCTGCCTGGCGCAGGGCAAAGTGCGCTATGTCGGCGACCACGTCGCCGTGGTGATCGCGGAGAGCTTGCAGCAGGCGCGCGACGCCGCGGAGCTGATCAAAGTAGAGTACGACGAGTTGCCCTCCGTAGTGCGTGCAGGCGACGCGCGCAAAAAAGGCGCGCCGGCCGTGCACGACATCGCGCCGGACAACACCTGCTACGTCTGGGGGCTGGGCGACAAGGCGGCGGTGGACAAGGCCTTCGCCGGCGCGGCGCACGTGACCACGCTGGAATTCCTCAACAACCGGCTCGTCCCCAACGCCATCGAGCCGCGCGCGGCGAACGCGACCTACTCGCGCGCCGACGACAGCTACACCCTCTACGTCGCCAGCCAGAACCCGCACGTCGAGCGGCTCCTGATGACCGCCTTCGTGCTCGGGCTCCCCGAGCACAAGGTGCGGGTGGTGGCGCCCGACGTCGGCGGCGGCTTCGGCTCCAAGATCTATCTCTACGCCGAAGATGTAGTGTGCACCTGGGCGTCGAACCGGATCAACCGCCCGGTGAAATGGACGGCAGAGCGGAGCGAATCCTTCGTTTCGGATGCGCACGGGCGCGACCACGTGACGAAGGCGGAGCTGGCGCTCGACAGGGACGGAAAGTTCCTCGCGATGCGCGTGACCACGACGGCGAATATGGGCGCCTATCTCTCCACTTTCGCCTCGTGCATCCCGACCATCCTTTACGCCACGCTGCTCGCCGGTCAGTACACGACACCGGCGATCTATGCCGAAGTCGCGGCGGTATTCACCAACACCGCGCCGGTGGACGCCTACCGCGGCGCGGGACGGCCGGAGGCGACCTACGTCGTCGAGCGGCTGGTCGAGACCGCCGCGCGCGAGATGAAGATGAACCCCGCCGAGATCCGCCGGCGCAATTTCATCAAAAGTTTCCCCTATCAGACTCCGGTCGCGCTGCTGTACGACACCGGCAATTACGAAGCAACGCTCGCCGAAGCTCTCAGGGTCGCCGATGTCGCGGGATTCCAGGCGCGCAAGGCCGATGCCGCCCGGCGCGGCAAGCTGCGGGGCGTGGGCTACTCCTGCTACATCGAGGCCTGCGGCATCGCGCCCTCGAACGTCGCGGGATCGCTCGGTGCGCGCGCCGGCCTCTTCGAGGCCGGAGAAGTCCGCGTGCATCCGACCGGCAAGGTCACGGTGTTTACCGGCTCGCACTCCCACGGCCAAGGCCACGAGACGACCTTCGCGCAGGTCGTCGCAGACCGGCTCGGCATCCCGATGGAGGACGTCGACATCGTCCACGGCGACACGGGAAAGATCCTGTTCGGCATGGGCACGTACGGCTCGCGCTCGATCGCGGTGGGCGGCACCGCCATCGTGAAGGCCCTGGACAAGATCGTCGCCAAAGGCAAGAAGATCGCGGCGCACCTGATGGAGGCGGCGGAGGCCGATATCGAGTTCAAGGACGGTGCGTTCGTGGTAAAGGGCACGGACAAGAAGAAGGCCTTTGCCGAGGTATCGCTCGCGGCTTACGTGCCGCACAACTATCCGCTCGACAAGCTCGAGCCCGGCCTGAACGAGAACGCGTTCTACGATCCGGCCAACTTTACCTTCCCCGCCGGCAGCCATATCTGCGAGGTCGAGGTGGACCCGGACACCGGCAACGTGAAGATCGTCAACTTCACCGCGGTGGACGACTTCGGCAAGATCATCAACCCCATGATCGTCGAGGGCCAGGTCCACGGCGGACTGGCTCAGGGCATCGGGCAGGCGCTCACCGAAGGCTGCTATTACGACAAGGACTCCGGCCAGCTCGTCACCGGTTCGTATCTCGACTACTGCATGCCACGCGCGGACGACGTGCCCGCGTTCAGGGTCGGCACCAGGGAAACGCCCTGCACGCACAATCCGCTCGGGGTGAAGGGCTGCGGCGAGGCGGGCGCGATCGGCGCCCCCGCGGCGGTGATGAACGCGCTGACCGACGCGCTCGGCACGAGAGACATCGAGATGCCCGCGACACCGCAAAGGATCTGGCGCGCGTGCCAGGACAGCAAGAAAGCAGCCTGAGGAGACAGCACATGTACTCGTTCAACTACCAGAAGGCGAAATCGGTCGCCGACGCGGCGAAGGTGATCGCCAAGGACGCCGACGCCAGGGTTCTCGCCGGCGGCCAGAGCCTTATCGCCGCCATGAAGCTGCGCTTGTCTCATCCGTCCGAGGTCATCGACCTCGGCGCGATCAAGGAGCTCTCCGGCATCAAGCGGTGAAGAAGGCGATTCCCGCGCTCGCGAGCCTCGCCGGAGGGATCGGCGATCGGATGGTGCGCAACATGGGAACGATCGGCGGCTCGCTCGCCAACAACGATCCCGCGGCCGATTATCCGGCGGGAGTGCTGGGCCTGGGTGCGACCGTCGTCACCAACAAGCGCAAGATCGCGGCCGACGAATTCTTCAAGGGCCTGTACGAAACGGCGCTGCAGAAGGGCGAGATCATCACATCGGTGAGCTTCCCGGTACCCAAGCGCGCGGCCTACATGAAATTCAAGAACCCCGCCTCGCGCTACGCCATCGTCGGCGTGTTCGTCGCCGACTTCGGCTCGGGCGTGCGCGTCGCCGTGACCGGCGCCGGTCCCTGCGCGTTTCGCGTGGCCCAGATGGAAAAGGCGCTCGCCGGCAGATTCGCGCCCGAATCCGTGGCGGACATCAAGGTGCCTGAAAAGGGACTGAACTCCGACCTGCACGCAAAAGCCGACTATCGCGCGCACCTCATCACGGTGATGGCGAGACGCGCAGTCGAGGCCGCGATGAGATAGAACATCCGGGAGTCCCCGGTTCCCGGGGCTCGCATGCCGTCCTCGCGGCGGCGTGAACAGTCGGGGATCAAATTCTCCCGGACCCGATCTCGAGGGTTGATCGCCTCGAGGGGGATCCCCGCCGGCCCTCCCCCAAAATCCCTGGGGGAGGGTTTTTATCTGTCGATTGGGCTGGCATAATTCGCGGATGAGCGCCCTTCCGAAGTCGATCGACGACACTTTCGCCCTGCTTGCGCGCGCCGACTACGTCGCCGAACGCAGCCTCGCAACTGCGGTTTTCCTCGCTCTCAAGATGGGTCGGCCACTGTTTCTCGAGGGCGAGGCGGGCGTCGGCAAGACCGAGATCGCGAAAGTGCTTGCCGGCGGCCTCGGCCGACCGCTGGTGCGCCTGCAGTGCTACGAAGGCCTCGACATCGCCTCGGCGGTATACGAGTGGAACTACTCACGCCAGATGATCGAGATCAGGCTGGCGGAGTCGCAGGGGATTTCCCGGGACGCCGTCGCCAAGGACATTTTCTCCGAGCGCTTCCTGATCAAGCGGCCGCTGATGCAGGCGCTCGAGGGCGCGCCGGGCGCGGCGCCCGTGCTGCTGATCGACGAGCTGGACCGCACCGACGAGCCGTTCGAAGCCTATCTCCTGGAAGTGCTGTCGGATTTCCAGATCACGATTCCGGAAATCGGTACCGTGAAGGCGACAGAGCCGCCCATCGTCGTGCTCACTTCGAACCGCACGCGCGAGATCCATGACGCCGTCAAGCGCCGCTGCTTCTACCACTGGGTGGATTATCCGGATGCCGCGCGCGAGCTCGAGATCCTGAAGCGCAAGGCGCCGGAAGCCGCCGAAAAGCTCTCGCGCGAAGTCGTGGCCTTCGTGCAGCGCCTGCGCAAGATGGATCTCTTCAAGCTCCCCGGCGTCGCCGAGACCATCGACTGGTCGAAGGCGCTGGTCGCGCTCGACAAGATGACGCTCGACCCCCGGACCGTCAACGACACCCTCGGCGCCCTGCTCAAGTACCAGGACGACATCGCGCGGGTCCGGGGAAGCGAGGCCGAAAAGCTGCTCGCGGAAGTCAGGGCGGAGCTCGCCGCCGCCTAAATCGCTGCGGTGAAGAATATTCCGGGAATCCCCTCGCTCGAGGCGGTCGATCTCCAGTGCACGCGCGGCGAGCGCACATTATTCGATGGTCTGGGCTTCACGCTGCGCGGCGGCGAGCTGTTGCGCATCAGCGGGGCCAACGGCAGCGGCAAGACGAGCCTCCTGCGGATCGCGTGCGGGCTGCTCGAGCCGACGCGCGGCGAAGTGCGCTGGGCGGGAGAAAATATCCGGCGGCTGCAGGAGGAATTCTGGCGGCGGCTCGTCTACGTCGGACACGCCAATGCGATCAAGGATGACCTGACTGCCGCCGAGAATCTGCACGTGGCGTGCACGCTCGCCGGCGTGCGGGCGCAGCCCGCGCGGATCGGCGAGGCGCTCGCCCGGCTCGGCCTTGCCGGCTGCGAGAATCTGCCCGCGCGGGTGCTGTCGCAGGGACAGCGACGGCGCGCGGCGCTGGCGCGGCTCGCGCTGAGCGATGCAGTGCCGCTCTGGATCCTGGATGAGCCGTTTGCCGCGCTCGATGCCGCGGCTGTGGAGCGTGTGCAGGATTTGATCACGGAGCACGTGTCGCGGGGCGCGGCCGTGATTCTCACGACGCACCTTGAGGCGAGAATCGCCGCAACGCTGCGCATCGATCTCGAGGCGAACTGACATGATGGCGGCGCTGCGCTGCGTGATCTACCGCGACCTGCTGCTCGCCGTGAGACGCGGCTCCGACGTGCTGACGGTGCTGCTCTTTTTCGTGATCGTGGTGAGCCTGTTTCCGCTGGGCGTGGGGCCTGATCCGACGCTCCTGCGCACGATCGCCCCGGGAGTCATCTGGGTCGCGGCGTTGCTCGCCTCGATGCTCGCGCTCAATCGTATGTTCGCCTCCGATCATGCCGACGGGGCACTGGAGCAGATGCTGCTCGGCGCCACCCCCCTGGGAATGACCGTGGGAGCAAAGGTCCTGGCCCATTGGCTCGTTTCCGGCCTGCCGCTCGTCCTGATCTCGCCCGTTTTGGCGCTACAATTTGATTTTCCTCGAGAGCTGCTCGGGGTGTTGGTCTTGTCTCTGGTCCTGGGCACACCGGTCCTGAGTCTGATCGGAGCGATCGGCGCGGCGCTGACGCTGGGCTTGAGAGGTGGAGGAGCCCTGCTGTCCCTGCTGGTGTTACCCTTGTACGTCCCGGTGCTGATCATCGGGGCGGGCGCCGCTGAAGCCGCGGCCTCGGGCCTCCCCGGACACGCCCAGCTTCTCCTCCTCGGCGCCTTGCTGATATTCGCCGGGGCGTTCGCTCCCTGGGCAGCAGCGGTGGCATTGCGCATTTCGGTTGAATAGCGACATGAGCATCAACTGGTTCAAGTACTCTTCGCCCCAGACTTTCTTTCCCCTCGCTGGGAAGCTTGCGCTCGGGTTCAGCGTGCTCGCGCTGCTCGCATGCAGCGTCGGCCTGTACCTCGGATTTTTCGTCGCCCCCACCGACGCACAGCAAGGCGAGTCCTACCGCATCATCTTCATCCACGTTCCGGCCGCGTGGATGTCGATGTTCCTCTATGTGGTGATGGCGTTCTGGGCGGGGCTCGGTCTCGCGTTCAACACGCGGCTCTCGGGCATGATGGCGAGTGCGATCGCCCCGACCGGGGCGCTGTTCACCTTCATCGCGCTGTGGACGGGTTCCTTCTGGGGCAAGCCCACCTGGGGCACGTGGTGGGTGTGGGACGCGCGGCTCACCTCCGAGCTGATCCTGCTTTTCCTCTACTTCGGCTTCATGGCGCTGCAGGCCGCGATCGACGATCCGCGCCGCGCCGACAAGGCGGGCGCGGTGCTCGCGCTCGTGGGGGTCGTCAACATTCCGATCATCTATTTCTCGGTCAAGTGGTGGAACACGCTCCATCAGGGCGCGTCCGTGAGCCTCACCAGGTCTCCGAGCATGGCGGCGACCATGCTCACCGCGATGCTCATCATGACTTTCGGATTCTGGTTCTACGGCATCGCGGCGGTGCTGCTGCGCGCACGCTGCATCATGCTCGAGCGCGAGCGCCTGAGCGACTGGGCGGCGGAATACGCGAAGGGCACCGCATGAACTGGGGCAGCTGGGAAAAGTTTTTTGCCATGGGCGGCTACGCGCTCTACGTGTGGAGCTCCTATCTGGTGGCGCTCGCTCTGCTGATCGCCGAGCTGGCATTTCTCGCGCTGCGCAAGCGCAACGCCGTTGGGCGCATACGCGCCGGCGGCACCGCGGGGCGGGCCGACCGATGAAGCCCAGGCACAAGCGTTTCGCAATGATCGCGGGCGGCCTCGTCGCTCTCGGCGCGGCGACCGCCTTCGTCCTCGCCGCGTTCCGCGAGAATCTCGTATTTTTCTTCACGCCCTCGCAAGTCGAAGCGAAAGAGGTGCCGCAGGGACGCGCGTTCCGCATCGGCGGACTGGTGGTGCCCGGCACCCTGAAGCGCCAGGCGGACGGCCTCACCGTCCAATTCGTCGTCACCGACACGGCGAAGAACGTTCCGGTAGTCTATCGCGGAATCCTGCCGGATCTGTTCCGCGAGGGCAAAGGCGTGGTGACGCAAGGCAAGCTCGGCGGCGACGGCATCTTCTACGCGAGCGAAGTGCTCGCCAAGCACGACGAG
>WNGL01001914.1_pt1 | contig 59506 bp, 44 predicted proteins | sample 5400591 | NCBI WGS metagenome assembly WNGL01 (sample SAMN13153377, study PRJNA577476) | soil metagenome | isolation source: 80 cm soil or saprolite under Garry oak tree replicate 1 | place: USA:California | collected 2016-06-15 | reverse complement strand
ACCACCCCGCCCCACCCAAAGGGTCCCCGGCACCCGGTTCCCGCCGTCGCTGGGGGCGATTTTGGGCAGGGCCTAGTGTAGTCCGCCACAAATAGGGTCATTTACCGATGCCCGCGAATTGGGTGAAGAATTGGGTGAATTCGTAGAGAGGGCTCCCCTCCGGGGCTAAAGCCCACATTGATTTTGCGGGACTGATGACGGGCTAAAGCCCGTACCCTTCACCGAATCGAGTTTTTCCGCAGCCTATGAAGTCGCGCCCTTTCAAAACATAAACGACCATCTGCGTGGCGGACACCACTAGCGGTAGAGTCTGTTTGCTGCGATGTATTCGCAGACGGCATCGGGCAGGAGATCGTGACGGGAGAACAGGCGTCCCGACACCGCGCTGACCTCGCGGCGGATGTCAGAGGCGCTGATCTCGACTTCAAGGCCGGGCAGGAGATACAAGGGGGCGGTGGCGCCTGCGGCGTTGCTGATGGTAAAGGTGCGCATCTCAACTTCGCCGGCTGTGGTCGATTCTGGTTGATCGGATTGGATGGAAAGGCCGGCAGGCAACACGGCCTCAAGATCCTGAAGGCGCTGACCAGGGCGTGAGGCAACGATCAATGGCGCGGCAAAGGGAATTTCAGAACCGCGATGCCAACGTCGAAGGCTGAGGAACGAATCCGCTCCCATGAGACAGAAGAGCCTGGCGCCGTTGGGAAGTTCAGCGCGCAAGCGAAGAAGCGTGTCAATTGTGAAGTTGGGTGTGGCGTTGGGCGAACCGTCGGACGGGGGCGCGTCGGCGAGTGAGATTTCGAACCCGGGCTGACCCTGGATCGCCAGCTTCGTCATGGCGAGGCGGTCTGCAAAGCTGGCGGTGGAGCCGAGAGGCTTGAGCGGCTGTGCAGCGACGGGGGCGAAAAGCACGGTATCGAGATGGAGGGCGGCCTGGGCTGCGCGCGCAACGGCCAGGTGACCTCGATGGGGCGGGTCAAAACTGCCACCGAAGAATGCGATACTTGTGCTATCCCCCATTTGGGGCTTCATGCATCCATGGTAATGCTTTAACATCGTACGCAACCTTATGCGATATCTGATTGCGGTTCTGGCGCTTGCCGGCGCGGTGTTTGCCGGGCTGGCCTTACAGGTTCACTACTCCACTGCGACGGAGCCCTGCTCGATCAACGAGAAGTGGGACTGCGGGGTTGTGAACCACAGCCCTTATGCCGAGCTTGCGGGGATCCCCGTGGCTGGTATCGGGATTGTGGGTTATCTGACTCTGACCTGGCTTGCGCTGGCGAAGCAACGCGGGCTGCTGACGGCCGTGACGATCGGGGCGCTCTCGTATTCGCTCTACCTTGGTTACATCGAGAAGGAAGTTCTGGGAGTTTGGTGCCTGTACTGCGTGATTTCGCTGGGCATCATCGCTCTGATGACAATACTGAGCTCGGGCTGGTTTATTGCGGGGTTAGTGCATCGCGGGCGATAGGCAACCCGCGACAATTCTCTGTGTTTGAGGAAGCCGGGCCGGCTGTTTCGCAATCTAAAAGAGACCATCGCGCGCTGATAAACTTGAACGGACGACATGTTGAAGGAAAGCTACGCGCGTTGGATGTACGAGTGGGAAACGCGGCTGACCACGCGCGATGAAAATCGAGTGGTGCGTCCGCTGGAATGGGGCTTCGAGTTTATTGCGCCATTTCTTGAGGCAAATGGATTCGGCGACGCTGTGCCCGACCCGGAGAGCGTGCGCGACGAAGCGGCCGCTGAAGCGGCGATGGTTCGCATCAACCAACTGCTGATCCGGCACAGCGATGTTTTCTTCGGCTATGAGCGGCCAACCGATTTCCGACTTGAAGAGCGGCATCCGGAACTTTTCCCGACCAATGTGAGGCCGGAGACACTGGCCAAGGATGCAGCGATCAAACAGCTCGCAGTGGACGGAAAGACGCAAAAGGCGCAGTTTTTGCGGTTTACTTCGCCGGAGCGGACGCCGTATCCGGAAAACGACCTTGTGAATGCGAGGTGGTATCCGGCTCCCAAACACCAGGATCCCAAGAGGGCAAAGCAGGCGATCGTGATCATGCCGCAATGGAACGCAGACGCGTTTAGCCATAACTCGCTTTGCACGATTTTTAACCGGATGGGGATATCGGCGCTGCGGCTTTCGAAGCCGTATCACGACATTCGGAGACCGCTGGAACTGGAGCGCTCGGACTATGCCGTGAGCGCGAATATCGGACGCACGTTGTCGGCCTGCAGGCAGGCGGTGGTTGACATTCGCTGCTGCCTGGACTGGCTGGAGGAGCAGGGCTACGAACAATTTGGCGTGCTCGGCACCAGCCTTGGTTCCTGCTACGGATTTCTTGCCAGCGCGCACGATCCGCGCATTCGCGTGAACGCATTCAATCATGCTTCGACTGCGTTTGGAGACGTGGTTTGGGCGGGGCAGAGCACGCGGCATGTGAAGCAGGCCCTGGCGGATGCGGGGCTGACACAGGAACGAGTGCGGGAACTGTGGTCGGCGGTGAGCCCTTGCAGCTACTACGAGAAGATTGTCAGCGCTGAGGCGGCCGGATCTTTGAAGAAGGTGCTGCTGATCTATGCGAACTACGACCTGACCTTTCCCAAGGAGTATTCGCTGCAGGTGGTTGAGGCATTTGAGCGCGTGGGGCTGAATTTTGAGAAGCGCGTGCTGCCCTGCGGGCACTACACCACTGGGGAGACGCCGTTTCAGTATCTCGATGGATGGTACATGGGATCGTTTGTCTATCGGGCGTTCAAGGCGCTGCGGCGGGAGAAGGATGCTGGTGTGAAGGCGGCGGTGGCTCCGCTGACGGAAGCGGAAGAGGATATGGTTTCGCGCTAGATCAGCGCACCGCGGGCCCTGTCATCTGAGCGAATAGCTGCGGAATCGAAGGATCTGCGGTTCTTATCCGTATCGCCCATCACTCGCCAGCAACAACTCTGGCGCTACAATCTGGGAATTCATCCTGGAAAGAAGGCCCCTATGAATCGAATTGCCGCCGCTTTCGGGGTCGTTGTGGTATGCGCGAGTCTCGCCATGCCTGCGGCCACTGCGCAAGAACGATCCCAAGGAGTTTCGATGCACATGTTACCTAAACGGGTGGCGGACATCGGAAGGAGGCCTTGGGGCTTTACGGTGGACTATTCACCGAGGTTGAAACCTGAGTCCCAACGGCCAGTGATCCAGACAGTTGAGGACGTTCTCTCCTACATTCGCAAGCAAGACGCTGGGGTTCAAGAGAATGGCCTGTGGATTGTAACGACCAGTCCGGACGCATATTCAGAAGAAGAGAAGACGCTCTTAGAAGAAGTGAAATCCATGTGCCGCAGAGAGAGAATTCAGCTCTTTCTATGCCGTGCCTCGCAATTGCCCAATGGATGGTTGCGTGCTGACAGGTGACCTGCGAAGCTAGGTCGAGATTCCGTTGAACAGCGAGCAGCAATCAATCTGATTCTTTTTTGGGGGCGGCGGTAGGTCAGCGCACGGCGCTGAGGTTGAGGCGGAGGAGCTTGGCGGGGTCGAGGTAGGCGCCTTGCCAGCGGACGGCCCAATGCAAATGCGGGCCGGTGACGCGGCCGGTGACGCCGCTGAGGCCGAGCTTATCACCCGCTGCAACGCGTTGCCCTTCGTGAACATCGATGCGACTGAAGTGCATGGAGAGCGTGTAGAGGCCAAGGCCGTGATCTATGACTACACAGTTGCCTTCGTAATAGAGCGGGCGGGCGAGCACAACGACGCCGCCATTTGATGCACGCACGACGGTTCCCATTGGCGCGCGGAAATCCATCCCCTTATGAATGCTGGCGAGCTTGCCGTTAAACATGCGGCGCGTGCCGAAGCTGTCGGTGGGGGCGGCGCGGACGGGCGCGTGGAAACTGCCGCGCCAAAGGGGTTCTGCTGCGCTGGCAGCGAAGGCTTTTGCTTTGATTTCGCTGTCCGCGGCAATCTGCTTCAACTCATCGGGGCCGGGCTCAACAAACTTCGGCGGCACGCTGAGTTTGCCGGTGCGGTAGTGGGCGGGATGGATTTCGATTGCCTCGGTCAGGTCGGAGTTTGTGTAAAGACCCTGCGGGCCGCCTTTGTACGCTTTGATATTCAGAATAGAGGGACCTGCCGGTGTCTCCACGTCGACGCCAGCCACGGCAAACCATGTGACGTGATCGGTGCCGGGGAAAAACTGAATTTTATGGCCCATCCATTCGCCGCTAACGTTGGTGGCGTCCGTGGCTGTGACGCGAATCAACTCGGGCGAACCTGCAGTGACGTATTCGGGGGTGAGAACGACAAGCTTTGTGTCAATCGAGAGCGGTATGGCGAGTTGTGCGCTCCCTATGATCGAGAGCATGAGAGCGGGCCGCAGAATGTGAGAGCCGGTCATGCGGTTAGCATAACTGGCTCAGACGAGTTTGAGAGTTTGTCCGGGCCTGAACAGGCTGCGAAAAAAGGCCAGTTTCTGAGCGAAAAGCCCGAAAAACGTCCCTCAGGTGCTAAAGCCCACATTGATTTTTGCGGAACTGATGTACGGGCTAAAACCCGTACCCTTCACCGAATCGAGTTTTTCCGCAGCCTGTGAAGCCCCATCGATTTCGGCGTGGGGCTTCGTGGGGCTGAAGCCCCACGCTCCCTCCGTCGCTGTGGCGCGGAAGTATAGAGGCTTGTAACTTAAAGGGTCCTGTAACACTCTCACAGACGGATGCGATTCACTAAGCTCAACTCGAATTGGTTTGTGCTGATTGCGGTGGTGGTTGGCATTGTGATTTTTGCAGCTCTTGCCCACGCGAATGGCGGACAATCGCACGGGGGCGGCGCGGAGAATCGCGAGCCGGTTCTCGTGGAGTTGTTTACGAGCGAGGGCTGCTCGGATTGTCCTCCGGCGGATGCGCTGCTGGCGCGGCTGGATGCAACGCAGTTTGTTCCAGGCGCGCAAGTGATTGTGCTGAGCGAGCACGTGACGTATTGGAATTACCTGGGCTGGCGCGATCCGTTTTCTTTCGAGGCAATGGACGAGCGGCAGCAGCGATACGTGATGCAGTTTGCGATTGAGGGCAGCTATACGCCGCAAGTGGTGGTGGATGGCACGGAGCAGGCGGTGGGCAACGATGCGGCCGCGGTAAGCCGTGCTGTGGCGCATGCGGCTGCGACTGCAAAGCAGAAGATCGCAATTGAGAATGCGCGCTGGGTGGATGGGGAGGTGCAGTTCTCAGTGCGGGGCGTTGCTGCGCCTGGCGAGACATTGATTGCAGCCCTGGCAGAGGACGCTACGCATTCCGAGGTGGCGCGCGGAGAAAATGCGGGGCGGACGCTGCATCATGTGGCCGTGGTGCGCGCCATCAAGGAGCTTGGAACTGGCTTGTCTGACGGTCGTTTGGTAAAGCTGGCCGGTGGCGCGCTTTCCAAACAAGACAAGGGAGTTGGCCCGGTTCGCCTGGTGGTATTTCTGGTTCAACGCAGGACGGGGCACGTTGCGGCGGTGACGGAAGAGAAGCTGAATCGATAGGTTCGATGCGCTGGACATGATCGTGAAAGCTGAATTCTTGTTCCACTGTCCTGGCACAACGGAAATACCATAGAATTCTTGTATGACTGATCGTATGGCTCTTTCCCTGGCGCAGGCGGATCCTGAAGTTGCCGCCGCAATCGACCACGAGACATTTCGCCAACACGAGGGCCTCGAGATGATTGCCAGCGAGAACTTTGTGTCGGAGGCGGTGCTCGAGGCGGCTGGCTCAACCTTCACCAATAAATATGCTGAGGGCTATCCGGGACGGCGCTACTACGGTGGGTGCGAGTATAGCGACGTGGTGGAGAACCTGGCGCGCGACCGCGCGAAGCAAATCTTTGGCGCGGAGCATGCGAATGTGCAGCCGCACTCGGGCTCTCAGGCCAACGCTTCGGCTTATATGGCGGTGTTGCAGGCGGGGGATACGATTCTCGGGCTCGACCTGGCGCACGGCGGTCACCTGACGCATGGACATAAGCTGAGCTTCAGCGGGAAGCTTTATAAGCCCACTTTCTACCACGTGCGGCGCGATACGGAAGTGATCGACTACGACGAGCTGGAGGCGATTGCGGAGCGCGAGAAGCCGAAGGCGATTATCGGTGGAGCGAGCGCGTATCCGCGGCTGTGGGACTTTGCGCGGATGCGGCAGATCGCGGACAAAGTGGGCGCGGTGTACATCTTCGACATGGCGCACATCGCGGGCCTGGTTGCAGGGGGAGCGCATCCTTCGCCGGTGCCGCACGCGCACATTACCACGACGACGACACACAAAACGCTGCGCGGGCCACGCTCAGGACTGATTTTGTGCGGCAAGAATTTTCAAGTGGGCGCAAAGCCGGAACAAACAATCGGCAAGGCCATCGACCAAGCGGTGTTTCCAGGACAGCAGGGCGGACCGCTGGTGCACATTATTGCGGCGAAGGCAGTGGCGTTTAACGAAGCGCTGCGACCGGAGTTCAAGACGTATGCCGCGCAGATCGTGGCCAATGCAAAGGTGTTGGGCTCGGCTTTGCAGGCAGCAGGTTACCGGCTTGTCTCGGGCGGCACGGATAATCACCTGCTGCTAGTGGATGTATTCGAGAAAGGCATTCTCGGCTCGGAGGCCGAGCTGGCACTGGGGAAGGCCGGCATCACGGTGAACAAGAACGCGATTCCCTACGACACCAATCCGCCGCTGAAGCCTTCGGGCATTCGGGTGGGTACGCCGGCGCTGACTACGCGCGGGATGAAAGAGCCGGAGATGCGGACGATCGCGACTTGGATTGCGAAGGCTCTGGAGCAGCGCAATGACGATGCGGCGCTGGAACGGATTCGTGGCGAAGTGGCGGAGCTGGCCAATCAGTTCCCGCTGTATGCGTGGCGGCGCGCACCGGTGGCAGTGGGAGCGTAAGTCGCTGATTTTTGTGGCAGACAATTTACAAAACACAACTTGCCGATGCGAGCGGGGTTCTAACTACTATTAACAGGATCATCCATTCGGGCTAAGTGCGGGTGATTGTTCAGTTACCCCACTGAAGGTATCTGAAGCTGAACACATCCGGCCCCGACGGAATCCAGGAGGAACTATGCGCGCAGCGCAGATTGCATTAACGGCTTTACTTATTTGCTCTTTGCCGGCGTTGGCCCAAGATCGAGATCATGATCGCGATCACAGGGACAACGGGAATCATGGAAATCCCCACCGGTATGATCCTCCTTCGCGCGGGCCGAAGGAGTACCACGGCAATCCCCATCAGTACGACGAACGGCATGATTTCAGAGACAGGGATGATCACCCCAACGCACCGCACGTGGATGGACGCAGGTGGGTGGGTCACGACACAGGACGCCACGATGAGCATTACCGCGTTGAGCGGGCCTGGGAACACGGCCGATTTGACGGCGGCTTTGGCCGCGATCACCGGTGGCGCATTGAGGGAGGCGGTCCGGGAAGGTTCTGGTTCAATGGCTGGAATTGGACGATTGCGCCGTATGACATGGGATACGTAAACGACTGGTATTGGGACCGCGACGACGTCTCGATCTACCAGGATCCCGACCACGTTGGCTGGTACCTGGCGTATAACATGCGCCTTGGCACCTATGTGCATGTGATGTTCATGGGTAGATAGAGCGGGCAAACGCGGCATGATGAAACAGGGGGAAGGCCAACCGGTCTTCCCCTTTGTGCTTTCCGATGTGTAACTTGCGGGCGCAAAAGATTTCAAATCACAACTTGCCTAAGTGGGCGGGGTTTGCATCCCATGTAAGTGGAATGCCGATCGGGGATGAAAGCAGCGCTTCCCTTTTGATTGCTGCACCGATCGCACCAAGGAGGACATTATGCGCGCAGCGCAGATAGCGTTGACAGCTTTGCTTGTTTTTTCACTGCCGGCATTTGCTCAACGGCCGCAAGAAGAACACCCCCGTCCGTCGCCCCCGCCGCCTTCGCGCGGGCCGGAACCTTATCACGGCACACCCCCACGCGCGACGCCGCAGCATAGCCAAGGCAACGTGGAAAGCAAGAGCACCCAGGGAGCCGAGAAGCACGATCAGGATAAGCGGCGCGACTACCGAGACCAACCCGGCCACCCGAATTCTCCGCACGTGGATAAAGACAATAAGTGGGTTGGGCATGACACAGGGCGCGATGATCCCCACTATCGCCTGGACCATCCTTGGGAGCATGGACGCTTTAACGGTGGGTTTGGTCCCTCGCATCATTGGCGGATTGGCGGTGGCGGGCCGCAGCGTTTCTGGTTCAATAACTGGTACTGGAGCGTGGCGGAGTTTGACATTGGATTTTGCAGCGATTGGGACTGGTTTGGGGATGAAATCATCCTCTACGATGATCTGGACCATCCGGGCTGGTATCTGGCTTACAACGTGCGGCTCGGAACTTATGTGCACGTGATGTACCTGGGTGCGTAATCACATAAACAGTAAATAGATGGAAGGGCAGGCCGAGTGGTCTGCCCTCTTTTCTTGGAGTCAATCGTCCGCGGGGCTCGATGTACATTGCTCGGCTTGAGACGGTAAGATGGTCAGTCGTTTAGCGTTGCCGTTCGACGGTATCGGAAATGCAACGGCTGCAATCTTCGCCAGCACCTAAGGACCTCGCATGAAAACTTCGCTTGTCCGTTTGTTCGTTCGCGCGCGCGTGCCATTCTTCTGCATGGTCGTGTGGCCGATCGGATTTGTTATCGCTGCATCTGTGCAGACTGCACGGGCACAGGCAGTGCATGAACCGATCGTTCTTACTGGGGCCGACCGGCGGCCTGCGCTTTCACTTGAAGGCGAATGGGCATCGATTGTCGATCCTTACTTTTCAGGGCTGTTCAGCTTTCATCACGTGGAGAAAAAGAATGGCTTCTTTCTAAATCAGAAGGCCAAGCCGGGCGACCCCTTCCCAATCGAGTATGACTACTCGAAAGCGCCGAAGCTGAAGGTGCCGGGGGACTGGAACACGCAACGAGAATCGCTTTTGTACTATGAGGGGCCGATCTGGTACGAGCGCGACTTCAGTTATGAGCCGAAGGCGCACACGCATATCTTTCTACATGTTGGCGCGGCGAATTATCACTCGTGGTTCTGGGTGAACGGGCAGAAGGCGTGCGAGCACGAGGGCGGCTTCACGGCGTTCAATTGCGAAGTTAGTTCGGCTGTGCATGCGGGGAACAACTTTGTAGTGGCTGCGGTCGATAACACGCGGCACGAGGACAATGTTCCCACGCTTGAGACGGATTGGTGGAACTATGGCGGACTCACTCGCGAGGTATCGCTGATTGAGGTGCCGGGGGAATTTATCGATCAATACGATCTGCATCTGAGCCGCGCGGATGGAAACGTGATTGAGGGCTGGGTGCATGTTGTTGGTGGCCAGGTGGGCGAGAAGGCTGACGTTGAGATTTCCGAGTTAGGCGCGAGGACTGCGGCGACGGTTGGCGACGATGGTCGAGCGATTATTCACCTGAAGGTGCAAGGACTGCAGCGGTGGTCGCCAGAGGTACCTAAGCTTTACACAGTTATGGTGCGGGCGGGAGAAGACTCGGTCAAGGAGCTGATGGGTTTTCGTACAGTGGAGACGCGGGGGACGCAGATACTGCTGAATGGGAAGCCGATATTTCTGCGCGGAGTTTCGGTTCACGCGGAGGCGCCTTATCGCACGGGGCGCGCCTATTCCGACAAGGATGCGGAGACGCTGCTGGGATGGGCGAAGGAACTTGGTTGTAACTTCGTAAGACTGGCGCACTATCCGCACGCGGAGACGATGCTGCGTGCGGCGGATCGCATGGGCGTACTGGTCTGGTCGGAGAACCCGGTTTACTGGGCGCTGCAGTTTGACAATCCGAAGGTGCTGTCGAAGGCCGAGCAGCAGCTTGACGAAGAGATCAATACATCGCGCAATCACGCGGCGATCGTATTGTGGTCGATGGCCAACGAGACTCCGAATACCGCGGCGCGCACACAATTCATTGAGACGCTGGCTGCGCGCGCGAGGGGCCTGGACGCGAGCCGCCTAATTACCGCGGCCCTGCTGGTGCGAGCCGAAGGACACACCAAGATCGTTGACGATCCGCTGGGATCGGCGCTCGATGTAATTGGGGTGAATGAGTATATCGGCTGGTATGAACAACATCCGGAAACGGCGGATATCACTGATTGGAAGATTGGTTACGAAAAGCCGTTGATTGTCAGTGAATTTGGCGGGGATGCGAAGGCGGGTTTGCACGGTGGGGATAACGATCGCTGGACGGAAGAGTACCAGGCTAATATTTTCAGGCATCAGATCGGCATGCTTAACCGGATCGCACCACTTAGAGGAATGAGTCCGTGGTTGTTGATGGATTTTCGCTCGCCAAACAGGCCATTGGTTGGCATACAGGATGAATTCAACCGCAAGGGGCTTATCTCGGAACAGGGGCAGAAGAAGAAGGCGTTCTATGTCCTGCAGAAGGCGTACAAAGATGGAGCAGTCGGGAAGGCTGACTAAGGATGCGATGTTAAGGACGAGTAATTTGACGGACGGGCCTTGAAGGTGGGCAGAAATGATTTATTCTCGTGCTATGTCCATTGAATCGATTCTCGCTGAAATCGACGCGGAGATAGCAAGACTGACGCAGGTTCGCTCCCTGCTTGCCGGCTCCGGAAAAGTAACTTCCACATCGACGGAGCGCAAACCCAAAAAGACTGCAGGCAAGACTCGCAAGAAACGGGTATTGAGTCCCGAAGCGCGCAAGAAAATTGCGGATGCGCAGCGCAAACGCTGGGCAGCGCAGAAGGCCAAGTCAAAGAAGGATTAGTGGGGTTCAAATTACACGCAGCAATCGCATGGGCCCATTGGAAACAAAAATCAAGTGCAGAAAAAGCTCGCCAGCGCATCGCGAGTTTAGAACGCCAAGCGGGCGGCGGTGATTATCAGCGCTGCCCGATTAAATAGCATCGTGTCGGTCCCGGCAATATGAATTGCGCCAGCAGTTGATATGAGGCAAGTGGCAGATTGGTTAATCGATACAGCAAAGTACGTGTGGCCTGGACGTCATTACCAAGTTTCAACGGCAAGAATATTCGGCGGACCGGAGTGGCCTTCGATAACTTGTGTTTCGATGACGGCCTCCATATTTATTTTTTCCCAATTAGCCGGAGCCTTTGCCAGCAACGAGTTGAGATAGACGGGGTTATAGAGAATTTCTCCCGCGGCTTCGGTGCCTTCTTCTGAGATTCCCGCCGCGATAATCACGGGCTGGCCTGTAGTGCTGTCGTGAATTCGCGCGACGATGGCGTAGTCGCGGGAGAGCTTTTGATACGGAAGATCCCATGCAGTGGCCCATGAGGTTTGTCGCTGACTTTTACGATCAACAATGAGGGCGACGCCATCTTTCGATTCAAAGCCGAATCTCAGCTTCTGCGTAACGCGAAGGGTCCAGATGTTATCGAAGGCGCCAATCAGGACGATGGGTCCTTCGCGGAGCTGGGCGAATTTGGCCTCGGAGGCGGGGACGACACGAAAGGTCTTGTGGCGTACATCGAGGGCAGCGGCGGTGCGTGTGAGTGTAACGACATCGGCGAGCGCGAGGTTGCCGGAGAGGTGGAGACGGACGTAGAGCTGCTGGGGCGGAGACGGCGGACTCACGGGAGCGTCGAAGGAGTTGATGGAGTCCATATCGATGTTCTTTGCGGGTTCACCCAGGCAAAACGTTGTGGGAGTAGCGCTGGAGATGAATGGCTCCCAGAAGCGATCGATATTAGTTGGCTGTTCAAGAGGCGGAGGTTGATGAATGCGAAGACCAATGCCGACTCCAGCAGCGCAGGCCAGCGCCACCAGGCAAGTGACGAGGAGCCATCCAAGGCGCGAAGGCGGGAACTCGGGGGAGGGTGGCGCGATAACAACGGCTGGAGGCGCAGTCTGATCTGGTTCAGGTTCAGGGAGAATGCGCGGCTGGGCCGGCGCATCGGGCAGGCGAAAGATGGGCACGTAAGAGCCAATGGGCAGCTCGATGACGGGCTCTCCACTATGCGAAGTGTCGTAATAGTAAATCGAAAGCCGCTTACGCACCTCTCCAGCCGTAATGCGAACGACGGGATCGGCGTTGGCGTCGTAGGTGGGGGAGCGTCCAAAGACCTCGATGCCGATGCTCCGCTCTTTGAGGTCGCCGGCGTTTCCGAGTAGCGTCTGCCCAACCGCATAGGCGAGCAGTGCGGGGTAGCGTTTGCTGTTTGCAAAAAGAGGATGGGCAAGAAGTCGATCAAGCTGTTCGCGGATGGCGGAGGAATCGAAAGCAAGATTCTGCAGCTCCATATCCTGCATGGATTTGGGCGCCAACGGCATTTCTACTCCTTGACTACGGCTCTAATCCCGAAGAGGGATAATCGCTGCGGAGAATCGTTGGCGCACCGGACCCTGAGGCCGGACGCCGCACGCGGTACATCTCTGCAACGGAAATGCGGGCCGGAAGGGTCAAAATCGGCCCTTTCCCCTAGCCTGATCTGCACTTGTCCCTGTGGATTTTCACGCAGTTTCAGGACCCGGACTTCCCGCATTGCGTATCATACGTTCCCTTCTTACGGTTGTCCAGATTCGAATAAGTCTTAATGGAATAGGAGTTTAGCCTCAAAATGCTCGTCTTGTACCCGATGGAACCTATTGCTACGGGCCGAATATCCATATATTCGAAGCCGGTCCAGAAAATGTGTCGGAAGTGTGTCATACCGAAGACGCGTTTTCTTGTGATTGCGGCTCCTCGCCCCTCCGTTTACCAGACCTGGATTGCATCCAGGCAGGACTAACCGGGGGGCGCTTTTTTGTTGAGAACCTGCGCGGTGGTCCGCCAGGATCGCCGGCTCCGGAGCTGCCGCCAAATTGAGGGCAGCATAGGGTTAGAGAATTCTGTCTACTAGCCGGGTTCGACAACTTCCATTATGCTTACCGGTTGCTCAAGAGGGGGCGTCACCACCATGTCTAAAACCTTGCCTGTAAGGGCATTTCTTTTTTTGCTTTGTACTCTTCCGATGCTCGTTGGGAATTTGCCCGCACAAACCAAACCGATGTCGCCTGCTGAGGCGCACAGCCGGGCCGAATTGCTTCTGAAGCAGATGACGATCGACGAGAAAGTCGGCCAGATGAACCAGTCGGCCGGCATAGTGATTCCAGGGCTGGGAACCGGCAAGCCCGACGAACTGATTACGCAGGGCAAGGTCGGGTCGGTGCTTTGGCTGATCGACGTGAAAGAAATCAATCGATTGCAGCATCTGGCGGTGGAGAAATCGCGGCTGCATATTCCGATCCTTTTCGCCTTTGACGTGATCCACGGATATCGAACGGTATTTCCGGTTCCGTTGGCGATGGCGTCGTCGTGGGATCCGGGAGTGGAAGAAGCTGCACAGCATCTGGCGGGGCAGGACGCGAGGGCGGCGGGGATTCTGTGGACCTTTACCCCGATGGTGGATATTGCGCGGGATGCGCGGTGGGGCCGGATTGTGGAGGGCGCGGGCGAGGACCCGTACCTGGGAGCCGCGATGGCGCGAGCGCAGGTGCGCGGGTTTCAAGGCGACGCGATTGGGCCAGACAGCGTGGTGGCTTGCGTGAAGCACTTTGCGGGATATGGCGCCGCGGAGGGCGGGCGCGACTACGACTCGTCGTACATTCCTGAAGTTCTAATGCGGAATGTGTACCTGGTTCCCTTTCATGCGGCAGAACAGGCGGGCGCGGGAAGCTTCATGAGCGCCTATATGGACTTGAACGACGTGCCGGCGACGGGCAACAAATGGCTGTTGACCGACGTTCTGCGCAAGGATTGGGGCTTCAAGGGTTTCGTGGTCTCGGATGCCTTTGCGGTGGCGAGTCTGCAGACTCATGGGTTTGCGAAGGATCCGGAGGATGCCGGTTACAAGGCCGCGAGCGCGGGCTTAGACATGGACATGGCCAGCCAGACCTACACAAACAATCTCGCCAAGCTTGTGAAGGAAGGAAAGATATCGGAAGCGCAGTTGGATGCATCGGTTCTACCTATTCTGGAAATCAAATATCAGCTTGGGCTGTTTGATCATCCGTATGTGGACGAATCGAAGGTCGACGCTACGCTGAACCGGCCCGAGGGGCTGGCGCTGGAGCGGAAGGTGGCCGGGCGGTCGATGGTGCTGCTGAAGAACGAGAATCACACTCTGCCGCTGGCAAAGAGCTTGAAGAAGATCGCGGTGATCGGTGCGTTGGCCGACTCGACGAAGGACATTGAAGGCGGATGGACTGTCGAGGGCTTGTTTGGCGGCGGCACCAAGAATCATCCGGTGACGGTGCTGGCGGGACTGAAGAGCCGGCTGGGGCCGGATGCGCAGGTCAACTACATTCCGGGGCCGGGGTTCTCCCGGGTCTTCCCGGGTTTGTTGGATCAATTTGCAGGGACGAAACAGATTCCACCAGCGACCGCGGCTGAGACGGCGGATTGGCTTGCGAAGGCGAAGGCCGCCGCAGCAGATGCCGACGTGGTGGTGGCTGTGATGGGTGAGATTTCAGGCATGAGCAGCGAGGCTGCTTCTCGCGCGTCCCTTGATCTGCCCGGCATTCAAGAGCAGATGCTTGAGGCCGTGGTGGCGAGCGGCAAGCCCGTGGTGCTGGTGTTGGAGAATGGGCGACCGCTCGATATTCATTGGGCTGCGGAGCACGTGCCGGCGATTCTCGAAGCGTGGTATCCGGGCACAGAGGGCGGTAACGCGGTAGCGGATGTGCTGTTTGGCGAAGTGAATCCGGGCGGCAAGCTGCCGGTGAGCTGGCCGCGGACCGCGGGGCAGGAGCCGCTCTACTATAACCACAACTTGACGCATGAGCCGGAGGATCGGCCGGGCTTTCTCTCGCGGTACTGGGATGTCTTGAGCAAGCCGCTTTATCCGTTTGGATACGGGCTGAGCTACTCGAGCTTCAAGTTCGACCGTCTGCTTCTGAGCAAGGCGAGCGTGAAGGCGGGTCAAGCGACGGAGGTCGAGGTGGACGTGACAAACGCGGGGAACGTGGACGGCGATGTTGTGGCGCAAATCTACATTCACCAGCGGGCGGGTTCGGCCTCGCGGCCGGTGCGGCAATTGAAGGGGTTTCAACGCGTCGCACTGAAGGCGGGGGAGACGCGGACGTTGAAGTTTCCACTCGGGAAGGATGAACTGAGCTTCTGGAGTCCGCAGACCAAGGCATGGGCAGTGGAGCCGGGGACCTTCGATGTGTGGGCCGGAGAGGACTCGAGTGCCAGTCTGCACGCGGAGTTGGCGGTGACCGACTAGAAGCCCGAAGGGCTACATTCAGGCAGGACTGGCGGGCGGGGAGGACGGCGTGGAAAGGTATGGTTATGTGTTCGTCCTCTCCTCCTTTGCTGGAACGTTAAGACCGCTCGCCAGGAGCCATGTATTTCTGCGAAGTCTCTATGAATCACCTCCTCAGGAATTTCCCACGCGACACTGATTCGCACGTCGAATCTTATTGCGCGCCGATCTGCATGAGGGCGCGAAGGCCGGCATGATCGGAAGGCCACATTCCGTCGACTCGATTTTGCTTGTCGTCGCCTGCAAGGCGCGTTTCGCGTGAATTCAGAAGGCCGCGGTAGAAGACGAAATCGATGCGCTGGGTTGCGGTATCAACGGTGCTCGAATTCTCGAGTGGCCAGGTAAGTCCGGGGCGAGGCGGATTGCGGTCGGCCCATGCGTCGCCGAAGCCGAAGTTGAGCATCTCCTGATAGGTCGCGTTGGATGGATCAGTAGGCTCGTTGGCGATAGCGTTGAAGTCGCCCGCAAGGATCACCGGAAGAGATGTGTTGGCAGGCCCGAAGTTGAGTTCCATGGCCTGGGCCTGCTGCAACAGGAAGGTCACAGGGATCTGCGGAATCGGATTTTCAAGGTGCGTGATGATGAAGCGGAAGTTCTGGCCGTGGAACTGCACATCCACCGATCCCCATCCACGGTTAATCGTCAAAGGTCCAAGAATGGTTGGGAGTGTCAGAAGATGGGCGAAATTGCCTGATTGCACATCGGAGAGCTGGAGGTCTGGTTCATCGCTCCGGGCCAACATGACATTTCTGCCATTGGCTTTGAGCCAAATGCTGAAGCCGGGGTCCAGCGGTCCCTGAAGCTCGTACTCGTCTATTACTTTGACTGCATAATAATGCTGCCCTTGCGCGGCGAGTGCGTCGAGCAACTCCTGCAGCGGGTCATACAAAACATCTGTCGGGTTCATTCCCGCGCCGAGGCGCCACAGTGTTGCTTCCTGCAATGCCAACAGGTCCGGCTGGGTGATCGCAATTTGATGGGCGATGGCTTCCATGCGCAGCGGGGGATTGCTGTCGATTACCTGGTTGAGGGTGAGGTTCGCAGCCACCAGATAATCTTGGAACGTCTGAGCGGAAAGTATTTCAACAAAGTCGGTCCCCTGGAACAGGTTGTAAGTCATTACCTTGACTGTGCCCTTTTGCGCGTCCGTGGTGCCTTGCGCGTACGCTATCGGGGACAGAAGAAGCCCAGCGAGCAAAGTAGCGAGACCAAGAGACCGGAGCGCTTTCAGCGATTTCGACATATTTCCTCCCCATGGAATTGGCGAGGGTGTTGTCGGGACCAGAAAAACAGTCCAAGTTGATGGCGGTGAAGGACAGCACAACTTGCCGGGACGCTCTTATATACCGGGATTACACGGGTGTATGTATTGGCCATCACCTGCACATGTGATACGTCTTCAGCTTCCAGCATCTTGTTCTTTTGGAGGCGGAGGAGTGTTGTGGTTTCCCACCCATGCCGCAAAAGCGCGTCATGAATGGGGCACCCAGAGTTGTGTTGGTGGAACGTTAGTTGGCGCGAAGGGCGACTGTGGGGTTGATTCTCGAGGCGCGAAGGGCCGGGATGTATCCCGAGAGGGCCGCGACTGCGAGCAAACCGAGGGCCATGGCGATGTAGGTGGCCATGTCCCAGGGTGAAGTGGCGAAGAGGAGCGAGGCGATGAGTTTGGATGCGGCGAGAGAGGCTACCGCGCCGAGGACAACTCCGATGATGGCGAGGCGCAGGGTGCCGGAAAGGACCTGGCGCTGGACGTGGCCCGCAGTTGCGCCGAGTGCCATGCGGATGCCGATCTCCTGGGTCTGGCGGGTGACGGAGTAGGAGATGACACCGTAGATGCCGAGAGCGGCGAGCAACAGGCCGAGCAAAGCAAAGGATGCGACGAGGAGCATGAAAAAGCGGCGCGGCGAGTTGGCGTGATCCACGAGCATCCGGATTGGGCGAAACTCGGCGGCGGGCTGCTTGGGGTTGATGTCGCGAAGGGTGAGAAGGACGGTGTTTGCCAGAGTGGCGGGAGGTAGCGTGGTGCGCATGACGAGTTGTGCGCCGGTAGGGTCCGCCTGTGTTGCCGGGTAGTAGATCTGCCATCCGGTTTCTCCCTCTACGCTTTCCTCGTGAACGTCGTCGGCAACGCCCACGATGCGCATGTCCGAGTCGCCATCGAATATAGTCCGGCCCACGGCATCGCCTTTCGGCCATTGGGCATACGATGCCAGGAAACGAGCGAAGGAGTCGTTGATCATCACGACTCTTTCGCTTTTGGGGCCGTCGTCCCAGGTAAAGTCGCGGCCACGCAGGCGGGTACCCATGGCGTGCAGGTATCCCGGTGTGACCACGTAAACCAGCGGATTCCCCATATGGTCAGGCGGCTTTACGCCTTTGATGAATGGCGTGCCCCAGGCGCGATTCTGGCCGAGGGGAAGATAGTCGGAGATTCCGACAGCCTCGATACCGGGGATTGAGCCAACGCGGTCGAGGACCTGCTGGAGGATTGCCGTGCGCTTCTGCACGCTGGCTTCACGTGTGGGAGCGTCGGCGTTGTATTCAACTTTGACGGCGGCGGCACGTTCGGGCTGGAAGCCGAGGTCGACATCGAGAACGTGCATAAAGCTGCGCAGCAACAGGCCCGCGCCAACCAAGAGGATGCAGGCGAGAGCGACCTCTGAGACGACGAGGGCAGAGCGGGTGCGCTGATGTTTGCGGCTTTGTCCGGAGCCAAGTCCGGCATCTTTGAACGAGGCTTTCAGTGAGGAGCTGGCGCACGATGCGGGTGCGGCTGGCTCCAAGAGCGCCGCGCATGGCGAACTCCTTGGAGCGAGCGGCGGCGCGGGCGAGCAGGAGATTGGAGAGATTGACGCAGGCGATGAGTAAGATCATGCCGACGGCGGACCAGAGAACAACGAGGGCTCGGCGAAGGCGTCCGCTGACGTAGTCCTTCAGCGGCACGGGGACCACGGCGTCCTTGTAACTGCCACACGACTGCGGCCGTTTGTTGTTCCAGCACATGTGCGGCGCGGCTGCCGCTGAATCTTGCGTGGCCTGCGCGAGAGAAATGCCGGGCTTGAGGCGGCCGATGAAGGTGATGATGTTGCCCCAGTCGCGAGGCGGGCCATAGAGATTGAGCGGCGTGATCGCGTCGACTTTGGCGCCGGGAGAAAACACCGCGCCGAAGTCGAAGGTGCGCGGGAGGACGCCGATGACGGTGGTCTGGTGGCCGTTCATGTCGAATGCCTTGCCCACAATGGCTGGATCGGCATTGAACTGGCGACGCCACCATGCATCGGTCAATAGCACCACCGGAGCGGCTCCGTTGCGCGCGTCTTCCGGCCTGAACGTCCGTCCCATGGCAGGCTGCACGCCGAGCACCTGGAAGAAGTTCGCGATGACATCGATGCTGGTGGCCGGAATGGGTGCGCCACCCATGCTGAGCGCGAGATTGCCGGGACTGGAGAAGGCAAAGTAGCCAGTGACGTCCTGATACGAGCGGGTATACATGCGGAATTCGTCGTAGGCGTCGGTGGAATAGGTGGCGCAGGAGAGACCGCACTTGGTGGGCGGGGGCGCGATCCAGACGAGCTGGTGTGCGTCGGGGAACGGCAACGGGCGCAGCATGAGCGTGTTGACGACGCTGAAGACAGCGATGTTGGCGCCGATGCCGAGGGCGAGGATGAGCACGGCCACGGCGGTAAAGCTGGGATCGCGGCCAAGGGTGCGGAAGGTGTACTTGAGGTCCTGGAGAAGAATGTCGAGTTTCATGAGTCCTCGCGCTTCGCGATGTTTGTCTTTCGCCTGTTCGATTCCGCCGATGCCGACAAGAGCGAGGCGGCGGGCTTCGGTGGGGCTGAGGCCGCGGGCCAGATTGTCCTCGATGGCCATTTCGAGGTGAGCAGCGAGCTCGGCCTCGATTTCCGCGTCGAGGACGGGCTTGATGAAGAAGGCGCGCACACGGCCGGCGGCGCGCTTGAGGCGGCTCATGCCGGGTCCTCATTAGGGCTGAAGGCTCCCTCGTCTGGAGACTTCATGGCAAGCACGCGATCCATTACGCCGGTGAGGCGTTCCCAGTAGTGGGCGTCTTTGGCGAGTTGGCGACGGCCCGCTTTGGTAATGGCATAGAACTTGGCCTTGCGGTTGTTGTCAGAGGTGCCCCAACTGGAGGCGATCCACCCGCGCTGTTCCAGACGAACCAAGGAAGCGTAGATGGTGCCCTGGTTGAGGAGCACTTCGTTGCCGCTGACCTGCTCAATGCGACGGGCGATGCCGTAGCCGTGGAGCGTACCCAAGGCGGCAAGGGTTTGAAGGACCATGAGGTCGAGAGTGCCCTGCAAAAGGTCGAGTTTGGACAAAAGCATCCCTCCTGTGGGATTGCCACAGCAGTATTACACACAACATGTGGGGATGCCACAGGAAATTGATTGAGCGTAGCAATCGGCAGAGGATGGGGACTTTGGCCCCCTGGTCCGATACGGTTCGAAGCTTGAGGAACATCGGTTTACGTTGTGATGCGGCGGTTCAAGAAGTTGGCAAAATGGTATTGCTTCCCGAGGACGCCCGCTGGTAAAAGAGGGATGTCTCCGTGGATTGGGGTTTACGGCGACTCCAGGATTGATATACCGCTCGGTGATTGTTCAATGTCACCGCTCGCCCACCCCGATGACATGAGGTTGTCATTGGGGACCGTGGTTCCGATGGGCGCGTTGGCTTGAGAGCAATGGCTTCGGGGTACAGTCATCAAGGAAAAGCTATAGAGCGGCAGCTGGAAAGTCCGTTCGATCTCGATTGCAAGAGCGAAGAGGTCTTTCGCATCGACTGATTACTTTGACTATTGCCCTGGCGTTGGATCGACGAGCGTTTACGATTTTGATTTCCACGCCGACTCTTCACTTTTTCTGAAAAATCTGGGTTTGTGCTGGAGCGGAAGGGTTGCCTTATGTATCCATCGTTGATGCCTCATGCGGTTTGCTGGAAACAGGATCCGGGTCTTATCTGGACAATGGCGATCACCAACGCGATCACCTTCGTCAGCTATTTCAGTATTTGCATCACGCTGTTTTATCTGGCTCGGAGGACGCGCCGGGCGATTGCGCCGGACTGGGCGTTCTTCCTGGTGGGATTCGCACTTTTCATTGTGGCTTGCGGCTCGACGCATCTGATGGAAGTGGTCACTACCTGGAGCCCGTGGTTCTGGGTTGATGCATGGACGAACGTCGTCACGGCGTCGTTGTCAGGCTATGTCGCACTGCAGTTCATTCGTCGCGCGCGGGAATTGGGGTATGGCATCAACGACTATGCCTCACGCCTGGCAAACGCTGAAACCGAGAAGGCGCAGATTGAGGACAGCCTTCTCTCGTCGCGAAAGCTGGAAGAATGGAGCCGGATGTCGGCGGTGGTTGCACACGAGATCAACAATCCGCTGTCTGCGATCGAGAACCTGCTGTTTCTCATTCAACAATCGCCCGGGTTATCGCCGGAGGCTGCGGCGATGGCGCAGAAGTCGTCGGACGAAGTGAAGCGAATTGGGGCAATTACGAACTCGATGCTTGGTTTTTTCAGGCAGGATACGAAGCCGGAGCAGGTGGATTTTCGAATGTCGGCTGAGTCTGTGCGCTTTCTTCTCGATCCACTGCTTCGTCAGCGAGGAATCGAACTGGTGATTGAGAGCTCGGGTGATTGCACGGTGCACGCGTATTCGATGGAGACCAGGCAGGTGCTGCTGAACCTGGTACGAAACGCGTGCGAGGCAACGACGAAGCGAGGTGCGCGGGTAAGAATTGCGATCGAAGGTAGAACGGATGATGTTCAGTTGGTGGTGGAAGATCAGGGCGCGGGGATCGACCCAACCATGCTTGCGAATCTCTTTACGTTTGGCGTGAGCACAAAGGGCGATCGCGGGAACGGGATCGGGCTATGGGCGGTGAAGAAGCTTCTGAGCCGGCACGGGGGCACGATCGAAGTGGAATCTAAACCTGGATCAGGCAGCCGATTTACGGTTTACTGGCCGAGGAAAATCGTGGTGAACGAGTTGCGTCAGGACCTGAGACCGATCATGGCCATGAGCAGCTGAGCCGCAAGTGGCTGAAGATTGAGCGGGACGCACATAGAAAGTGCGACTGGGCTGGGGATCTTCGTGACCCACGACTCAAAGCATGAATCTTCCGATTCGAATCTAAGTCAGAGCGCGATCGAGATGAACGTAGCCGCCATCGACGATGATGTGCTGGCCGGTGGTGTGCGCGGACTGCGTGGGCGATAGAAGGAAAGCGGTCGCCGCGGCGATTTCAGAAGACAACGTCATGCGATGGCCGAGGGGAATCTTGTCGGTGATGCGCTTGAGCTCCGCATCGGGATCGCCGAGCGTGTCGAGCCAGCGGCGATAGAGAGGCGTCATGACCTCGGCAGGTAGGACGGTGTTGACGCGAATATTAAAGGGCAACAATTCGGCTGCCCATTCGCGGGTGAGAGCCAGCTGCGCGCCTTTTGAGGCTGCATAACCTGAAGTGCCTCCCTGACCGGTGAGGGCAACCTTGGAACTGATGTTCACGATAGCGCCCTGCTCGCGCTTGAGCGATGGCAGCGCGCAGTGAGCGAGAGCGTAGTAGTGGATGAGGTTTTTGTTGAGGCTCTCGATGAAGCGGGCGACGCTTCCCTTCTCCAAGCCGACACCGTCGTTGACGCCGGCGTTGTTGACGAGGCCGTAGATGTCGCCGTGGCGGGTTTCGATTTCAGCGATCGCCTGCTGGCAGCGGCCGGTGTCTTCGAGGTGAGCTTCGACGAGATGGCAATCGGCGCCGGTGGATTGCATTTCGGCCATGAAGGCCTGCACGTTTTCAGAGGGGCGGCCGAGAACCACGACGCGAGCGCCTTCAGCGAGGCAGGCGCGCGAGATGCCTGCACCGATGCCTGCGCCACCGCCGGTGACTACGATGAGTTTGTCTTTGAGTCCGAGATCCATAAAATTGCCCTCAAGCTTGGTATCCACATTGACCGCGTTAAGAATGGGCACGCAGCATTTAGGGTTGCTGCTTTCCCACCCTAAACGCAAAATGCGCGTTTAGGATGGGGCACCCGGCACCCGGCAATGCGGTAGTGGCCCAGTAGGCGGCGTCCCGTCTCGCGGGCTTCCATAAAAGGGTCATCGACCGAGTATACTTCGCACTCGGGACCCAACCGCGTACCGAGTGTTTAGCTTAAACCTGCCATGACAAGCATGCGGGGCTCGGTCATCTCTTCGATGGCGAAGCGGATGCCTTCGCGGCCGAGGCCGGAATCTTTGACGCCGCCGTAGGGCATGGGGTCGAGACGCCAGGCGGGCGTGTCGCCGACGATGAGCGCGCCGACCTCGAGTTCGCGATAGGCGGTGAGGATGCGGCCGGCATCGCGGGTGAGCAGGCCGGCCTGGAGGCCAAAGCGCGAGTGGTTGACGTCAGCTAGCGCTTGTTCGAAGTCGACGTAAGGCTCAACAACAATGACGGGGCCGAAGGCTTCTTCATCGCGCAACTTCATGCCGGGCTTGGATCCGGTGAGGATGGCGGGCGTGATGACGGAGCCCTCGCGCTCGCCTCCGGCGATGAGCCGAGCACCGCCGTCAACGGCTTCCTTTACCCATGACTCGACGCGTTCTGCTTCGGCGAGGCGGACGAGTGGGCCGACTTCAGTGGCTTCGTCGGAGGGATCCCCGTGAACGAGCTTGTCGGTGACTTCAACGAGTTTCCAGAGGAAGGTCTGGAAGATGCTTTTGTCGACAAAGACACGTTGCACGCTGATGCAGGATTGGCCGGCGAATCCAAAGGCGGCGTGCGCAGTGCGAACGGCGGCTTCATCGAGGTCGCGCCAATCTCCATGAATGATGAGCGCGGCGTTGCCGCCCAACTCGAGAAGGACGCGCTTGCGGCCGGAATGGGCTTTCAGTTCCCAACCGACCTTGGCGGAGCCGGTGAAGCTGACCAGCTTGATGCGGTCTTCTTTTTCGGCGAGCCACGCGGTGTCGGCGTTGGAGAGCGGCAACACGGCGAGGGCGTCCTGTGGCCATCCGGCCTTGAGAATGACTTCTCCGAGCGCGAGTGCGGTGAAGGGCGTTTGCGGCGCCGGCTTGAGGATGATGGGGCAGCCAGCGGCGATGGCCGGCGCGGCTTTGTGGGCTACAAGGTTCAGCGGAAAGTTGAATGGCGTGATGGCCAGGACTGGGCCGACCGGGAAGCGCTGAACGAGGCCCCAGCGATTCTCATTGCCCTCGGTCAGGTCGAGTGGGATGGTTTCACCACCCAGGCGCGCGGCTTCCTCGGCTGCGGTTTTGAAGGTGAGCACGGCGCGATCGACCTCAGTGCGCGCGAGGCGAAGGGGCTTACCGGCTTCGGCGACGATGAGCTTGGCAAAGCGCTCCTTTTGCTCGATGAGCGCGGTTGCCACGTCTTCGAGGATTTCGCGGCGCTTCCAACGAGGAAGTGCACGCGTGCGGCGGATGCTGGCGACGGCATGGTTAACGGCCTGGCGCGCATCGGCGCGTGTGGCGACGGTAACGCGGCCGACCAAGCCCTGGTCCCATGGGGAGCGGACCTCCAGCGCTTCGCCTTCGTTCCATTCTTTTCCACAAAGCAGAAATCCCGTTTGCGTGCCCGGCCGCATTTTCATGGTGTTCGTTTACTCCCGTGGTGATGCCACGCTTTGATGGTACAAGCTGGGGTGGGATTTGGGATTGCTTTCACCAGAGGCGTTAGGATGGGTGCGCCGAGAGAACTTCGCCCGCAATGGCAGTCTGCTCCCTGTCGGAGACTATTGCGCCTGGAGGACAACTTCGACTTTTGTGGCCGCTAATGGCTGCGGGTTCGAGATTCGTTGTGAGAGCTTGATAGCTAGAAATGCAACGAAAAGACCTGCGATCAAGTCGACGAGATAGTGCCATTCCAAAAATATGATCGATGGCACGAGCAGGACCACGTCGAAGATTAGCAGGCAGAGCGCCATTCTCTTCCAAGGACGCAAGAACCAGATTGCGATTGACGGCAGAGCAACGTGCATGCAGGGAAAGCCAATGTAATAGTCAGCAACATTCACCAATGAAACATTGGATGTCAAAGTGTGCGCCCACAGCAGGCGAGCTTTTTCCAGAATAGTTGTCTGTGTAATGTAGGTTGCCAAAGAACGGGGATAGCTGGATGTGTGAATCGCGCAAATAGAAAACGGACCGATTGTAGGCCAAGCAAAGAATACGACGAGGGCGATTGAGTAGCCGATCAGCAGCGTGGCAACGTACCGAAGAGCATATTTCTGGCTGCCAAGCAACGCCGATAACACAAGCGCCGCGCCGATTTGCCCGTAGAGGCTATAGTAGGCAAACTCCAGGAGCCTGAAGAACCATAAGGGAAAATGACTAAAGCTCCAATGCGAAATTTGAGAGACGCTTGTTCTGAAAAGCACCAGATCGAGATGCTTAAAACTCTCGTCGCAGGTCCCTGCGAATTTAATTCCTGCTATGGCGTGATTGAAGGCAAATACGAGCATGACTCCGCAGAACAGATAGAGTGCGGGGATAAAGACATCAAGCAGACATGATTCAAACTTCAGTTTCATTCGGTCCATGAGCTCGGTGAGCGCCATTGCGTCGACGGTAATGACAAATCCGAGCCAAATGCCGAAGAAATACATCATCAAAACAGCCAATGCGACAGACGCAAGGATGCGCACTTTCTGTTCCCGGCAGCGATGGAAGAAGGGTAAAAGCGTGTCCTCAAGAGGCAAACCTACGATGGCAAGCAAGATCGCGAAGAATGATGTCTGGGCAGCCGTTCCGCCCCAATAGGCGCCAGCCATTCCGGCGAAATCGATTCGCAGAGGCAAATGGGCGAGGCGAAAAACTGGGAACAGTAGTAGGAAGAGAGTAGAAATCAATGCGTAGTCGAAGAGAAGCAGAGAAGAGAAGGGCCGCCCGCCGGAGTGATTCAAGCCATCATTCTTTGGGTCAGTTATTGGACTTTCCTCCTGGTTTCCACGGTGGGAGTGGGGAAGATTCCGCATGTGTCATGATTCCTGTTTATGGATTATCTCACTGATTCAAACACATGCTGAGGTGTAGTCGCGCAATGCCTGAACCCAAGGGCAGGCTGCACTCATGCGGCTGACTAAGACACGCAAGCAAAGCGCATCCGTTAGATCTGCCGCGGTACACTGTTTCCCTATGATTCACGACGGCAAGAGAAAGAAGCTTCCTTTTGACGTGGACGAGGCTTTGGCGCACCTGCGCGGGCGGGATGCGAAGCTGGGTGCGCTGATCGATCGAGCGGGTGCGTTCACGCTGCGGCTGGATCCGGCGCCGTCGCCATTTGAGTCGCTGCTGGAATCGATTCTTTATCAGCAACTGCACGGGAAGGCCGCGGCAACGATTCATCGCAGGGTGCGCGAATATTTCGGGGGCGATCCCGCTCCGCAGATGCTGCTGGACACACCGGATGAGCCGTTGCGGGCGGCGGGCGTGTCTGGAAACAAGATCAAGGCGATGCGCGATCTGGCGGCGAAGACGCTGGACGGGACAGTACCGAGTCACGCGGTGATTGGGAAGATGTCGGACGCGGAGATTGTGGAGCGGCTGACAGAAGTGCGCGGTATCGGGCCGTGGACCGTGGAGATGCTGCTGATTTTTCGCATGGGGCGGCCTGACGTGTTGCCCATGACTGACTATGGTGTTCGCAAGGGGTTTGCGCTGACCTTTCAGCGGCTGCCGAAGTCGCGGCCGATCGAGGCGTCGGATTTGCCCAAGCCGGATGTGGTTTTCAAACGCGGGTTGCGCTGGGCCCCGTTTCGCTCGGTGGCGAGCTGGTATCTTTGGCGGGCTTGCGATCTGGCGAAAGGAACCGCGCCAACGGGAAGAGCGGTTGCGGAGTGAAACGGGAGGCGAGGAGTTTCATGCACTCCCACCCATGCCGCGATGAGACTGCGTCATGGATGGGGCACCCAAGTCTGGTGCGCGCAAGCCTACAATAAGCAGACACGGAATTGTGCGGCAGCTTTGCCGCTTGAGATAGAGATATTCATGGCCTCAGGCAAACGCTTTATTTGCATTCACGGTCACTTTTATCAGCCCCCGCGCGAGAACCCGTGGCTGGAGACGGTGGAGACCCAGGACAGTGCCGCGCCCTACCACGACTGGAATGAACGCGTGTGCGCGGAATCCTACGCCACCAACGGCGCAGCGCGCATCGTGAATAACAAGAATCAGATTATCCGCATCATCAACAACTACGCACGAATCAATTTTGACTTTGGCCCGACGCTGCTGAGCTGGTTGAAGGAGAATGCGCCGCGTACGTATCGCATGGTTCTGGATGGCGAGCGTCGCAGCCGGAGGATTTACAAGGGTCACAGTTCGGCGATGGCGCAGGTGTACAACCACATCATTTTGCCCCTTGCCAACCGGCGGGACCGCGTGACGCAGATCCGCTGGGGCATCGCCGATTACCAGAATCACTATGGTGTGTCGCCTGAGGGCATGTGGCTGGCTGAAACTGCCGCAGACACAGACTCGCTCGAGCTGATGGCTCAACATGGAATCAAATTTACGGTTCTGGCGCCAAACCAATGCAGGCGCATTCGGCCGCTAAGAGACGAGTCCGCAGGGATGGATGCGGGTTGGACAAGTCCCCTGGGTAATTCAGTGGATACGACGCGGCCCTATTTCATGCGCTTCGAATCGGGGGTTTCGATCGCCGTCTTCTTTTATGACGGAGTGAGATCGCGGGCCATCGCGTTTGAGGGGCTGTTGAATTCCGGGGAGGCTTTGGCGGCACGGCTGAAGGCTGGCTTCAAAGAGGGCGCGCAGCCGCAGCTTGTGAGCGTGGCAACGGACGGCGAGTCGTATGGGCATCACCACAGGCACGGCGAGATGGCGCTCGCTTACGCGGTGCGGCTTCTGGAACAGGACAAAACGGTCAAGCTAACCAACTACGCGAGCTATCTGGCGCAGTTTCCGCCGGAGTGGGAATGCGAGATCGTAGATGACACGTCGTGGAGCTGCGCGCACGGGGTAGAGCGCTGGCGTTCGAATTGCGGGTGCAGCAGCGGCAGCCCGGGATGGAATCAGGAATGGCGTGCGCCATTGCGACAGGCGCTGGATGAACTGAGGGACGCGATTGGTCCGCTTACAGAGCAGGCCGGAGCCGAGCTTTTCAAAGATGTGTGGGAGGCGCGCAACGGCTATATTGACGTGATCCTGGATCGGGATATCGATTCGCAAGAGCGGTTTTTTGAGGGACACGCGAGCCGGAAGCTCACGCCAGAGGAGCGAGTGCGCGCTCTGCAATTGATGGAGATGCAGCGCCACGCGCAGTTGATGTACACGAGCTGCGGGTGGTTTTTCGACGATATATCGAACATCGAAACGGTACAGGTGATTGCCTACGCCGCGCGAGTATTGCAACTGGCGCAGGAGCTGTTTGGAGAAGAGGCTGCGGAGCTTGAGCCGGCCTTTATAGCGCGCCTGGGAGAGGCGAAATCAAACCTGCCGGGCGCCGGAGACGGTGCGCTCATTTACAAAGAAAAGATTGGGCCCATGCAATTGGGCCTGGAGCAGGTGGCCGCGCATTATGCGATCAGCAGTGTGTTTTCTTCGTATGCGGATGAGACGGAGCTGTTCAGCTATCGCGTTCGCCGCATTTCGTATGACGTTTACACTTCGGGCCGCGGAAGGTTGGCGCTAGGTCGCGCACATTTTGCGAGCGCAATCACCGAAAAGGAGCAGCGGTTCTCGTTTGCCGTGTTGCACTTTGGCGATCAGAATATTACGGCGGCAGTGAAGGCGTACGAAGAAAGCGATGCGAAGGAGTTTGAGGAATTTGTCGCGCAGGCTGCGGAAGAAGTGCAGCGCGCGGACTTTCCCGATGTGATTCGCCTGCTCGATCGCTACTACGGGCATGTGGATTATTCGCTGACTTCGCTGTTTGGAGACGAGCAGCGGCGAATTGTGCGGCTCATTCTGAACTCGACGTTGTGGGATATTGAGAGCTCGCTCACCAGCATCTACGAGGATCACGCGAGCCTGCTGCACTATCTTTCACAAGCGGGGCTGCCCAAGCCGCCGGCACTGGCGCTGGCAGCGGGGTTTGCCATCAATGCTGGATTGCGGCGCTCGCTGGAGGCCGATCCAGTGGACCAGGCGATGCTGCGATCGTTTTTGCAACTGGCCAGGGCGGACAATGTGCCGCTGGAGACGACGAACCTCTCCTACATTGCCGATCTGCGCATGAAGCGCGCGATGGTGGAGCTGCAGATGTCAGCGGGTTCGCTGGAAATGCTGGACCGCGCGCTGACGCTTGCGCGCACGCTCGTGGAGCTGCCGTTTGAGCTGAACCTGTGGCAGGCGCAGAACATCTGGTACGAAATTCTGCGGACTTCGAGCTACTCGCTCACCGCGCAGATTCCGGATGATCGTCCGCGCTGGAACAAGGACTTCAACGAACTGGGGAAGTGTCTTTCGATTGACTGCGAGGCCTTCACCGCGCAGGAGCAGTTGGCGGAGACGGTGGGGGATTAGAGGGGCCCGCCGCCTCGCCGGAAGGCCTCATCCGCACGATTCTACCCCAGATCGCCTAGCTCTTGTGCGCCACGCGGATGTGGAGTTCCTTTAGCTGTTGTTCGCTGACGGTGGTGGGGGCGTCGGCCATGAGGTCGATGGCTTTGGCGGTCTTGGGGAACGCGATCACCTCGCGCAGGCTGGGTGCGCCGGTGAGCAGCATGACGATGCGGTCGAGGCCGAGGGCGATGCCGCCGTGCGGCGGGGTGCCGTATTCGAGCGCGTCGAGGAAGAAGCCGAAGCGCTGGCGGGCTTCCTCGTCGCTGATGCCGAGGGAATGGAAGATTTGCTGCTGAACATCTTTGCGATGGATACGAATGGACCCGGAGCCCAGTTCGAGGCCGTTCATCGCGAGGTCGTAGCAGTCGGCGCGCACGGAGGCCGGATCACTGACGAGGTTGGCCATGTCAGCTTCGTAGGGCGCAGTGAAGGGGTGATGCGCGGGGACCCACTTGGCGCCGGCAAGGTCGTACTCGAACATGGGGAAATCGACAATCCAAATGGGCTGGAAGGCTTTCGCGCCATCGAGCGCGTTGCCACTCCGTGGTTCCGCGTCCTGGACGATCTGCTCGGTAACGTGGAATGCGCCGTGTTTGTCGGCGTACTTTTTGGCTAGCTCGCTGCGGAAGTTTCCGGCGGCGGCGTAGACATTGATTTCGCGCTCGCTGAGGCGGCCTTCAAATTTTGTGTCGCTGGCCTTGATGTGGTGGGTGGGATCACCAGCGACAATGATGACGAAGTCGGCGTCGGCAGCGCCAACCAACTCGCGAACTTTGATCGCGGTGTCAGGGAAACTCTTGGCGAGGCGCTTGAAGTCGTCGATGAATTTCGCGCCCTTCTTCTTATCGAAGAGCGGATGGTTGTCTTCGCGCTCCTTGCGGCTGAGTTCGCCAACGTTGGGAATGCGAAGAGCGACAACGGGAAGCGCGGGATCGATCTGGAGCGTGGCGAGAGCAGCGTCGGGGAAGGCAGGACGTACATCGGTGAGTCCAGGCAGGCGCAGGTCAGGCTTGTCGGTGCCGTACTGGCGCATGGAGTCGTCGTAGGTGATGCGCGGGAACGGTGTTGGGATTTTGACTCCGGCCGCGGCAAAACCCGCGGCGACGAACTTTTCGACGACGCCGAAGACGGTCTCGCGGCGTGGGAAGCTCATCTCGAGATCGACCTGCGTGAATTCAAGCTGGCGGTCGGCGCGCTGGTCTTCGTCGCGGAAGCAGCGGGCGATCTGAAAGTAGCGGTCAAAGCCGGAGAGCATGAGGATCTGCTTGAAGATCTGCGGGGACTGGGGCAACGCGTAGAATTCGCCGGGATGCACGCGGCTGGGGACAAGGAAGTCGCGCGCGCCCTCGGGAGTGGACTTGGTGAGGATCGGGGTTTCGATTTCGAGGAATCCCTGCCCGGAAAGGCTCTCGCGGATAGCGCGGGTAATTTCGTGGCGGAGCCAGAAGTTGCGCTGCATCTCGATGCGGCGCAAATCGACGTAGCGGAATTTCAGGCGCGTCTCTTCGTTCTGGATGGCTTCTTCAGAGGGCGAGAAGGGGGCGAGGCGAGCGTCGTTGAGGACGAGCAACTCGGTGGCCTCGATCTCGATTTCGCCGGTGGGCATCTTCGGATTAATGGCGTCGGGATCGCGCAGGGCGACCCGGCCGACGGCGGCGACGACGTATTCGGGGCGGACCTGTTCGCCCTTGGCGTGGCCGGCGGGGACGAGCTCTTTGTCGAGCACAACCTGGCTGATGCCGCTGCGGTCGCGTACGTCGAGGAAGATGAGGTTGCCGTGGTCGCGGCGGCGGTTGACCCAGCCCATGAGGACTACCCGTTGGCCGGCGTGGGCGGCACGCAGTTCGCCGCAGAGATGGGTGCGTTCAAGGCTACCGAGAAAATCGAGCAATTCCTGAGTCCTTTGTGGTTTTGGGAATCTCTGCGCAGGTCTTACGGCAAAGCGGATATTCCCTCAGGGGCTAAAGCCCCGGTTACTTGCTGAGCTTTATGTACGGGCTAAAGCCCGTACCCTCCTTAACCCGGCACATTCGTAAAGTCCGGATCATTGGCTTGAGCCCGATACATTCAAAGCCCGGAACGTTCGCGAAGCGGGCAGATTCATGACTTCAGCTCCGACGGCCGAGCAAGATGAGCTGCCAGCTCCGCGCGCGGAACCTTGGTCTGAATGCCGGTGGAGAAGTCCTTCACTGTAAGGATAGCGGATTGAAGCTCGTCCTCGCCGAGGATGACGATGCGGCGGGCGGTCTTGTCGGCGGCTTCGAAGGACTTTTTGAGGCGGAAACTGCCGTCTCCCAACTCGACACTGAGACCGGCGCGGCGAAGTTCGCGAGCCAGCGCGAGGGCGGCGGGGTTGAGGCTTTCGCCGAGCGGGGCGATGTAGGCGTCCACCACCTGCGGTGGGGCTGACTTCAGGGATTGCAGAGTCAAGACCAAACGATCTTCGCCCATGGCGAAGCCGATGCCGGGGGCTTTGGGGCCGCCAATGGCTTCGCTGAGGCCGTCGTAACGGCCGCCGCCGAGAAGGGCGTTCTGGGCTCCGAGTCCGCCGTGAGTGAACTCGAAGGTGGTGCGGGTGTAGTAGTCGAGGCCGCGGACGAGGCGGTGATTGCGCGTGTAAGGAACGCCGCCGGCATCGAGGGCCGCGAGCACAGCGGCGAAATGTTTTTTGGACTCTTCGTCGAGAGAATCAACGATCTTCGGCAGGGTCTCGATGATGGGCTGGTCTTCGGGGACTTTGCAGTCGAGGACGCGGAGAGGATTGGTGACGGCGCGGCGCTGGCAGTCTACACACATTTTTGGCGCGAGTGGGATGAGCGCCTCGCGAAGAGTCTGGTTGTAACGTTCGCGGTCGGCGGAGGAGCCGACGGAGTTGATTTCGAGGGTCCAGGCGGTGATGCCGAGTTCGTCGAGCAGGGTGGCCAGCATCTCGAGGACTTCGGCGTCGCGCAATGGTGATTCGCTGCCGGCGTGGGGCGGGCCGATGACTTCTGCGCCGATCTGCGAGAACTGGCGGTAGCGGCCCTTTTGCGGGCGCTCGCGGCGGAACTGGGGGCCGATGTAATAAAGCTTCTGGAGCTGGCCGGTTTCGCCGAGCTTGTGTTCGATGTAGGCGCGGACTACGCCAGCGGTGTTTTCGGGGCGCAGGGTGAGCGATTGCACGCTCTTGCTAAATTGCCCTGGAAACTCCTCGAGACTTACCTCGCCCAGCTCGATGTCCTCTGCTGGGAGCCCTGCAGGAACAACCAACCTCAATCCCGGCCCAAATCTGCGGAGATAATCCGCGTCTGCCGAGAATTCCAAAATCGCTTTGGTTCTGAGCGCCTGCTTGGCATCCATGAGACCCTCAACAGCTTCTCGTGTGACCTTAGCTCCAAAGGCCACAAACTCGGGTCTTTCCGGATTTCTGCGGCCGAGGATCAACTTCACGCCAAACTTATCGACGGCCTGCAATACCTTGGGTATCGCGCTTTCGATAACGAATCCCTTTTCTTTCACCTGAACAGTTGTCCATGCATTGATCAGGCTTTGCAGGTCAAATCGCTCGCGATCTTCCCAGGTGTACATCTCCTTGGAGACGATATCGGTCTCTTCACCGACGCTGCGGGAGAAGAGGGTGGTGTCTTCGAAGACGGGGGTGCGGATTTCGCCGAAGTTGTAGCGGGCGAAGACGGCGCGGGCAGTGGCCTCGATGCGGTTCCACAGTGCGGTTTCGGGCGGCAGCAGGTCGCGGGTGCCGCGCACGGCTTTCAGGGTAGACATGACTTATTCAGTCTAAATCGGCAAAGCCCTGTCGCCTTCCGAAGCGCCCACCCGCACGACACCTAAACGCCGAGAAGTGAGTGCCCGAAGTGCAGCCACCAAGAGGGTGCGCCTCGCCACAGATAGATCGATATTCCCTGGGCGACGATGAGCAGCGGCAACGCGGAGAGGTACACCTTGTGCACATGCTTGTTCACCAGCAGGTCGCGGCCGACGCCCAGTAGAATCAGCCCGTCAACGAGGGGGTAAAAGAGGTTGTGGTCGAAGAGGTAAATCCATCTGCCGAATGCCGCGTCGGTGAGGCCGCAGGTTGCGATCAGAAGGAGTCGCCGGTGCAGTTCCGGCTTCTTGCGCCAGTAGATCGCCAGGCCGACCATGACGCTGAAGGCGATCATGTCGTAGAAGGGAACGCTCAGGAAGGCCTCGGCGTCCGCGACAGGCTGCTGCAAGTAGCGGACATCGAACCGCGCCATCACCACCGAAGTGACGAAACCCAGCCCCACCATGGCGACTGCGAGCGTTGCACCGAACCACCCCAAGAAGCGATGCCAGCTCACCTTACCGACGCGCACCAGCATCGACTGCAGAATGTAGAAGGCCACCCACGCCGAGAAAGCCCCGCCATGAAACCACAGCATGAGGGGCTTCGGGATGGCCGGGTGAAACAGGCTGGCGCCCACTGTTTTGCTGAATCCGGAGACCACTACGCATGCGATCAGGAGCGACATCGCGAAGTAGAAGTACTTGTCCACCAGCCCATTGCGCCCGGTGAACCGGCTGACGGGGCGAACCAAAACAGTAGATGGGGAAACCATGCTTGGGAGACCTCGGCCTCACTCGATTGATATCGAGCAAGGACTTGCGGATTGGAATCACCGGGGGAAGTGGAGCGAGTCTAGCACGGAGGGGCACCGGTGTCAGCAGTATTCACCGGGCAAGTCTCTCCGGCAAAACGGTGAACTTCGAGTAAGCTCCAATGCCACAGCAGTTTGCATCTTCACGCGCTACTCGTACCCCCCACCCATACTTTGTAAACAAGTTCTCTTTATTCATGGGCTTACAGGAGGGATACCGCTGTAAAATCCTCTCAGCAAAGAACTTGGCTGCAGAGTCCTCTCGAGTAAGGACTTACGACGCTTTTTGTCTCGTACTTGCAACGGATCGACCGAGAACGACATTCCTTCACTGCAGCTATCGTGCGCCGACGGCAGCAAATGATTCGCAAAACTGTGCGGAAAAACTCAAGCCTGAATTAGTCCGCTCAGGATGACAGATCGGAAGAATTATTGTGCGGCATGACTGACCAGTGACGCCGTGATACGGAGGGAAGTTCAAAAGCAGATCCTTCGGCTCCGCTTACCCCACGGACGAGATGCTGTCCGCGGAGCCCCATGATCACCCCACGAACGAAGACCTGTTCGTGGGGACCCCGATAGCCGTTCCGCTCAGGAAGACAGATCAGAAGAATTATTGTGCGGCATGACTGACAAGTCATGCCTGATACAGATGGGGACCCCAAGCCGCTCCGCTCAGGATGACAGATCAGAAGAATTATTGTGCGGTTCGACTGACAAGTCATGCCGTGAAGCGCGGGAATGCTGGCGGGTTCAGCGCGAGATGGGTTTGTGCCAGCGGCGATGGTGGTGGACGACGTAACGGCCGATCAACCACCCGGCGGCGCTGCCGACAAGGACGTCCGAGGGGAAGTGCTGCTGGCCCATGAGGCGAGTCAGACTGACGCCAGTGGCGCCGGAATAGACCAGTATTTGGGTCCAGGCGTTCGGATATTCGGTGGCGATGGTGGAAGCGGTGGCCCAGGCAAGAACGGTGTGGGATGAAGGGAACGAGGAGTCCGTTCCTGCACTGGACTGGAAGAATCGTCCGCGCCCGCTATCGACGGAGGGCCGCTCGCGCCAGAAGATCAGTTTCATTCCCTGCTCAACAACCACTCCATCGATAAGCGATTCGGCACCGAGAAGGCCGGTTTCGCGGGCATGTTCGTTGGAGGTGAAATGGCCGACTCCGTAGAGCGCCACCGGAGTTGCGATGAATCCGCCGGTCAACACATTGGAAACAGTGGTGTTGGGGTTGTTGAAGCTGGGGTCGAGTGAAATGAAATCGTGGAGGGCGCGGTGATCGGTCGCTATGGCCGAACTTGTTGCCAAGCCAAGCGGAATGAGCCACTTGAGATCGTGAGACCGGATGTGAACGGGGCTGGTCCAGATTGCCTCTTGATCATGCAGGACATTGCCCGGCAGATCGCGGATTGTCACAACATCCGGGCCAGCAGATTGCGGCTTTGGGGCGTCGGGCAGCGCGGCGTTCGAGTCCTGGGAGAAGCCGGAACAACTGAGGAAGAGGCCCAACAGGCAGGTGAAGGCGAAGTATTTTGTGCGGAGAGGAAGGAGTTTCGGCGATTTGCTCACAAATGATTTGGATGCTAGGACCTGTTCACACCACTGAGGTGGTGGCGCCGGGAGCCAATTTTTACGAGTTCCATGAGTGAGGAGCGACGCATACCGGGTGTCTGCTAACGACGATCGATGCTGAAATCGGGAAAATCGGCCCCGGCCCGAAGGGTTGCGGAGAAAATCGGCCCAGACTTTGTTGTCGTCCTCGACGGTGGACCCGCCACAGCCCTTCGGACTCCGTCGCGTCTGGCCCGATTTTCGCTCGCAACGCCATCCACCCCAGTGGTGTGAACAGGTCCTAGATGATGACGCTGAAAGGTTTAGATGAGCAAAATGTCATTCAAGGGACTATTTGCCCACTTCGGCCAGATAAATCTCGGTGTAGTCGAGGTAGTTCTGGGCATATTGGAGGATTAGGGCGCGGTCGGCATCGCCGAGATCGCGGCGGAGTTTGCCCGGGACGCCAGCCCATAATGTGCGAGGCGGGACGACGGTGTGTTCGGGAAGCACGGCACCGGCCGCGATGATGGATCCCTCGCCGATGCGGCAGTCATTGAGGATCGTGACACCCATTCCGATCAAGACAGCGTCTTCAACGATGCAGCCGTGGACTGTGGCATTGTGGCCGATGGTGACCCAATCGCCCACAGTGACCGGGTAAAGGTTGCGCTGGCCGTGGAGTACGGCGCAGTCCTGCACATTGGAGTTGGCGCCGACGGAGATGGAGTTGACGTCTCCGCGCAGGACGGCATTCATCCAAACTGAGGAGTGTTCGCCGAGTTCGACGTCGCCCAGAACCTGGGCGGACAGGTCGACATAACAGCTGGCGGGGATCTTTGGCATGCGGCCTTGGTAGCTGCGAATCATCGATTTGAGAGCCTCAGAGGGAGTTTAGAACAACGGCTAATACGTCGGCTATCGAACAGGGATTGGGTAATTCTTTCGATTGTGCGAACAAAGTCATGCATGTCGGGCAAATTAAGGATTTGCAACTTGACCGGATGCACAACAGTTCAAGTATCATGGAGATTGCCCTTTTGGCAGGTTTGGAGGTGGAATTCTTTTGGCAGAGGTTCGCATACAAGAAGGCGAGCCGCTCGAGAATGCGCTGCGCCGGTTTAAGCGGAAGGTACAGCAGGAGGACATCATCAAGGAAGTTAAGCGTCACTCCTACTACCTCAAGCCCGGTGAGAAGCGCCGCGTGAAGGCAGCATTGGCACGCAAGCGGAATCGCAAGAAAGCACGTAAGGAACAGGACTAAGTCTTAATAAACAGAATCGTGACAAGCGCCGCGCTTGGCCGCCCTGCAGCAGAAGGGCGACGCCAAACAGCAATTTCAGATCAGCGCGGCCTGTCGCGATTGTTATTTTTACTCGCCGTCGGAATCCAAGTTGCACGACGGAGGTCAAATGGGTCTTCCGGTTTGCCGGATAGGCGCTTAAATAAAGCCGCTAAATTTGTGGCGGCCCGGGCCCTTGTTGTTGAGAGAAGTACGAAGACAGGGAAACGGGACTGGCTCGGTTGGCGGGATTACGGCCGATCTCCAATACGCTCCCTGCTTCGGGGAAGCCGGCCATGGAATTTACCGACAGAGTCCTTAAGTGCAATGATTGCGGCGCTGAATTTGTTTTCACCGCCGGAGAGCAGCTTTTCTTCCACGACAAACAGTTCAAGAACGACCCGAAGCATTGCAAGCAGTGCAAGGCGAAGCGCGCCAGTGGCGGGCGGGTTCGCTCGGAAACGCGGACGACATGTTCCGCGTGCGGCGAATCCACTACAGTTCCATTCAAGCCCACGCAAGGCAGGCCTGTGCTTTGCCGCTCTTGCTTTCAGAAGCAGCAGGCGAGTCCTGTTCCCCACACGCCGCCACCGGCTACTCCTAGCGCAACGCCGAGCTAAGGAGCAAGTCGCCTTTGAATGCCGAGGGATATGCTGCCACTCGCACCAGGGTGGCAAGCTGCGCCCAATGGCGCTGGCTGTGGAAGAGCGCGTGAGCAGTCATTTTACGGTAAGTGAAGGTGCGAGATTCCGGCGGAATCGAATCGACATCGAGGGTGTAGGTCGCGTCCCAGTTCAGTGCGGGATTGGCGATTACGCCGCGCGTGATCTCGACAGCCTTCAAATGTAAATCGAAGAGCGCGTCGAGCGGACCGGCGGGCATGTCCTCGCGCGCGATGGCCGCCTGGCCGGCGATGCGCAGTGCCCATCGCAATTCCGCTCCCCAGATGTGGCGCACGAATTCCTGGACATTGGCTGCGCCGCCGATGCCGCATGGCAGCTCGAGCAGCGCGGGGTTGGCATCGAGATGGGCTTTCCAGAAATCTGAGGACTCCTCGTTCCACACCAACAATTCTTCAAACGTGATGGCAGGTGTCATGGTGACCTCCTCGGGGCGGTTGCCGAGCTTCGTTTTTAGTGACGGGATGGCTTAAGAGCGCGATGTCCGATATCGCGGCGATAGTACATGCCTTCAAAGTGAATTTCGGCAAGCCCCTGGTATGCGCGCGACAGGGCCTGCTCGAGGGATTCTCCGGATGCGGTGACGCCCAAAACGCGGCCGCCACTGGTGAGGAGCTGGTTGGCGACGCGCGAAGTGCCGGAATGGAAGACTTGCACACCGGGGACCTGAGATGCGGCGACGAGGCCACTGATGGGCAAGCCCGTGTTGTATGCGCCTGGATAGCCGCCGGAGCTGGCGATTACGCAGGCTGCGGCACCGGAGCTCCAGCGTAATTCGGTTTCCGAGAGGCGGCCGTCGATACATGCTTCGAGCGCGTCAACGAGATCGGATTCGAGGCGCAGGAATATGGCCTGGGTTTCAGGATCGCCGAAGCGCGCGTTGTATTCCAGTAGCTGGGGTCCTCGTGCCGTCATCATCAGACCGCAGTAGAGGACTCCGATGAAGGGCGTGTCTTCCTCGGCCATTCCGCGGACGGTAGGCTCGGCGATGTGGCGGAGGATCCACTCGGTCATGTGCGGCTCGAGCATGTCGTTGGTGGAATAGACGCCCATTCCGCCCGTGTTAGGGCCGGTATCGCCTTCGCCAACCCGCTTGTGATCCTGGGCAGGAACGAGAGGGGCAACGTGAGTGCCATCCGCGAGGCAGAGGAAACTGACTTCATCCCCTTCGAGGAACTCTTCAATGACCACCTGCCGTTCAGCCGCTCCGAGCAATGTGCCACTGAAGAGGCCCTGCGCGGCTTCGACGGCGGTATGGCGCGAAGGGCAGACGATGACGCCTTTACCGGCGGCAAGACCATCGGCTTTGACGACGATGGGCGGATGGAAGAGGTTGATGGCTTTCTCGACTTCGTCGGCGCTTATACACACAGCGTAGTTGGCGGTAGGGATCTGGTGACGCTTCATGAACTGCTTGGCGAATGCCTTGCTGGACTCGAGGCGAGCGGCCGCTTGTGTGGGGCCAAAGACGCGGAAGCCGCGCTGCTGGAGCGCATCGACGATGCCAAGCGAGAGGGGCAGCTCGGGGCCGACGATGGCGAGGCTGGGCTGCTCTGCCTCAGCGACACGGACCATCGAATTGACGTCCTTGAGGTCAACGGGAACGCAGCGGGCAACCTGGGCGATGCCGCCATTGCCGGGTGCGCAGACGACTTCGGTGACACGCTCGCTGCGTTTGACTGCCCAGGCCAGCGCATGTTCGCGGCCGCCTGATCCGAAGATGAGAACTTTCATGGTCGTGCCCCTTGCGGCTCCGGGAAAGACGAAGCTCGAAAGGCTATGGTCGGCAATGGAGGGGTGGGAAGTCAAACCCGACCGGAATGGCTGAGGCCGATCTCTGACCATGCGCACGTGCCCGGTCGCAACTGCCCACCTTCGCGACGGTGCGATAGCCGCGAAGGTGGGCCAACCAAGGTGGGCAATATGGCGCCCGAACCGGGCGTTAGAAATCGAAATGTAATCCGCCACAATTGGCGGAATTTGGAAGGGCTAAATCAGGCTTGCGATTTCGCTTCCTGCCTGGACTCTTGCCGTGATTCGCCTCTTGCTTCCTTGGGAAGCTCGAGGATTCCGAGTTGTTCCATCATTGTTGCGAGGTTCCAGTTCGCGTGGCCTTCGGCGATCTTCGAGTTTTCGAGCCGGTAGATCGAAGTGCCTTCGACGGTGATGGCTCGGTTGGTGGGTTGCATGCCGAGGAATGGCCCCTTATGGGTTCCTCGGGCTGACCAGTGATGAACCACTTCGTTGCGTTCAGCAATGGTGTCGTCGATGGCAAATTTCAGATCGGGAAATGCCCTGCGGCATAACTCAATGTGGTTTTTGATGTTTTGTATTCCGGGGTTCAAGTTAGGGAAGACCGCGTCGTGGAAGCGGACTTGGTCTGCAAGGAGTTCAGAGGCCTTGTTGAGATTTCCCTGGTTCCAACACTCTTCCACGAACCTCTGGACGACTTTCTTGTTTACATCCGGTGTTTGGTTCTGTTGGGGCATCGTCCACCCTCCTTTCAATGGGGACGGATTATAGACCCGATTTGGAGGGGTTTATAGCGCCAAAAGTACGTGGTTTGTGGGTATTTTCCGGGCCCTCAGAGGAGGGTTTTTCATCCCCTTGATTCTCGGGCGCTAAGGAGCATATGCGCCGAAGGATGGACATGAGATTTTGCCGCGGATAGCGTAATTATTTTTGCTGCGGGTGCGGGGCTCCCCCCGCCGTCTCCCGTGAATTGGGGATTCAAGAGAATTTACACGAGCAGCGATCGTGGCCGTAAGCCGCGAATCAGTGTTTGGCCGCCTGCGTTTTAACCATCGTAACTGCATTTCTCAAAGCAGAAACGAAGGCACTTGCCGCGGAATGATCAATAAATACAAGGCCGAAAGCTTCGACGTCATCCGGTGCCTGCCCGTAAGCTGAACTGTCGTGTGGTCCGGGGCCGAGGTGAGCAAGCTTCTCGCGGTCGTACATGAGCGTGTGGAATTGTTTCCCGGCGAGTCCCATGACAACGACCATTGTGGTGTCGCCAACGTCGCCAGGGCGGTAGGAATCAGGTGCGTCTGAACGGGTGAAGACAAAGTCTTCCGAGATCAGTTCTTCGTCGACTGTTGCCAGGGGAACAGTGATCGAAGCCAGAGGGAAGGCGAAGAAGGACCAATTCGTTTTTCCATTTTCGTTCTTAGGGAGAGCGCAAACAGGTCCAGGCATATTCGGCTGAATGAGCAACGTGTGGTCGTCGAGAACTACGATGCTGCCTGAAGGCGCGTAGGCAGTCTTCATCTGTTGAACTTGCAGGCCAACATCCTGGGCGATGCAATTCGCGGAGGACAAGAGGGCGCAAGAAAGCGCGAAAGAGAAAAGCTTCATAGAAAGCCTCTTGATTTTCTCTATATTGAGGCCATTTTTAATGGGAGCATGTGATTTATCTCACTCGGCTCGTTACGGAAGGAATGGGACGGGAACCGAGATAGCCCGGAAACCCGTCCGGACCGACACCTGGCTCAAACGCGAAGGCAATGGGCAAATTGTGTCCGCCCAGGCATACAGATTAAGGCCAACTGATTGGAAAGTCATCGAGTTAGAGCAACTCTAAGCGGCCCGTATCTTGAGACGCCGCATCCCGCGCATTGAATCTTTACGCGTCTTTGACGCGTCCTATTCAACGTAACGGCCTCGCTCGTGCGCTCGGACGCTTGAACTACCCAGCGCGCCATCGTCTAACATTGTTATTTCAACCGATATGGGAACGATCTGAACGCCTCAGCATCGTTCAGCTTCGAAATCCGTTAAGCCGCTGTTTGCCTGGCACGGATCGCCTGCCATCCCCGTGGCGCGCTCCTCTTCACCATGTTTGGGGTGACAGGCAAATCGCCGTGGGAGCGAGAGTACCAGCCCTATGATGTGGATTGTCCGGCTAGCGCTGCGGCGGCCTTATACCTTTGCCGTCTTTGCGTTCTTGATTTTGATCCTCGGCGCTTACAGCATTCTCTCGATGCCCACGGATATCTTTCCGAACATCGACATCCCCGTTGTCACGGTGGTCTGGAACTACAACGGCCTCTCCGCCCAGGAGATGTCCACACGCATCGTCTTCAACAGCGAGCGTGGAGTCACCACGACCGTCAGCGATGTTGAGCACATCGAGTCGCAATCCCTTAACGGTGTCGGCGTCATCAAGATTTTCTTTCAACCCCATGTCAACATCGGCAACGCTGTCGCACAGGTGACGGCAATCTGCCAGGTCCAGTTGCGTCAGCTTCCGCCAGGTACAACGCCACCCTTCATCATCCAATACAACGCCTCCAGCGTTCCGGTCCTCATGCTCGGGCTCTCAGGAATCGGCCTCAACGAGCAGCAGCTCTACGACCTCGGCACCAACACCATTCGCACACAGCTCGCCACCATCGAAGGCGCGCAGACACCTTTCCCTTATGGCGGCAAGCAGCGTCAGATTCAAGTGGATATCGACGTGCCGGCTTTGCAGGCCAAAGGCCTTTCGCCGGCCGATGTCGTGAACGCCATCTCCACGCAGAATCTCATCGTGCCCTCCGGCACCATGAAGATCGATCGCTTCGAGTACTCGATCGAGACCAACTCCGCTCCGTCGGTCATCGACCAGTTGAATAATCTGCCGATCCGCTCGATCAATGGCGCAGTCATCTATGTTCGCGACGTTGCTCACGTCCGCGACGGCAATCCGCCCCAAACCAACATCGTTCGGGTGGATGGCAGGCGCGCCATCATGATGAGCATCATGAAGACCGGATCTGCCTCCACGCTTCAGATCATCAAAGACGTTCGAGACAAGGTCGCAAGCCTCAAAGACCGGCTTCCGGCGCAGCTCAACATCAACGCTCTCTCGGATCAGTCCATCTTCGTCCGTGGCGCAATCAGCGGCGTTGTTCGCGAAGCGCTCATTGCTGCGTGCCTCACCGCTGTAATGATTCTGGTCTTCCTTGGCAGTTGGCGTTCGACTCTCATCATCGCGGTTTCCATTCCGCTTTCGATCTTGTGCTCGATCGCCATGCTCGCCGTTCTCAAGGAGACCATCAACATCATGACGCTCGGCGGCCTCGCGCTGGCTGTCGGCATCCTGGTCGACGACGCCACTGTAGAGATCGAAAACATCAATCGCAATCTGGAATCCGGCAAGGAGATCGAACAGGCCATTCTCGACGGAGCCGCGCAGATCGCAACCCCCGCACTCGTCTCCACCCTGGCCATCTGCATCGTCTTTGTGCCAATGTTCCTGCTCAGCGGTGTCGCACGATATCTCTTCGTGCCCATGGCTGAGTCCGTAGTCTTCGCCATGCTCGCCAGCTACCTGCTCTCACGCACCGTGGTGCCGACCATGGCCAAATACCTGCTTCAGGAGCACGACGATGCCGCGGTCCTGAGAAAAAGTATCAGCCGCAATCCATTCGTTCGCTTCCAAACTGCCTTCGAGTCCGGCTTCGCAAAATTGCGCAATGGCTATTTGCGCATGCTGACTCTCTGCCTAGACTTTGTCGGAGTATTCCTGATTGCTTTCCTGCTTTTCGCTGTGGGTTCCGTGCTTCTGCTGACTCCGTGGCTGGGTCAGGACTTCTTCCCCTCCGTTGATGCCGGGCAGTTTAAAATCCACGTCCGCGCACGCACCGGCACGCGCATCGAGGAAACAGCGGCGCTTTGCGACCATATTGACGCCACGATCCGCGAACATATTCCCGCCAGTGAGGTCGTCACGATCGTCGACAACATTGGCCTGCCCTACTCGGGCCTCAATCTTTCCTATTCCACCTCCGCGCCCATCGGGCCTGCCGACGCTGACATCCAGGTGCAGTTGACCCCCAAGCACCACACCACCGATCACTACGTTGCAGAACTGCGCGGCGTGCTCGCGCGCGAATATCCTGGCGTTACGTTTTACGTTCTCCCCGTCGACATCGTCACGCAGATCCTCAACTTCGGCCTGTCCGCTCCCATTGATATTCAGATCGTTGGCCCCAATCTCCAGGGGAATCGCGCACTCGCCGAGCGCATGCTCGATGAAGTTCGCTATGTCCCTGGCGCAGCCGACGCGCGCATCCAGCAACCGTTCAACTACCCCAACATGACGGTCAACGTTGACCGCACGCGCGCCCAGGCCATCGGCCTCACGCAGCGCGACGTTGCCCAGAGCATGCTGGTCGCCCTCAGCGGCAGCTTCCAAACCACACCGAGTTTTTACCTCGACCCCAGGAATGGCGTCAGCTACAACGTAGCTGTTCAGGCACCGCAATACGGCCTCGACTCGCTGGTGTCACTGCGAAGCCTGCCTGTCACCGGTGCGGGAAACAATCAGACGATGGCCGGCTCCTCCTCTACAGGAAATGTCTCAGCGACCACTGCCGCGCCCGGATCGGCCCAGCGGCCCGTTCAGGTACTCGGCAACCTGGCCAGCATTGTTCCTGGTGCGGAACTCGGCACGGTCAGCCATTACGATGTGCAACCCGTCATCGACATTTATGCCAATGTCGTGGACACCGACCTCGGCAGCGTGACTCGCGAGATGGAGAGGATCATCGCGGGCCACAAAAAGGAACTTCCCAAGGGTTCGCAATTCATCTTGCGCGGTGAGAGTGAAACCATGAACAAGTCGTATATCGGCTTGCTCTCCGGACTCGCTTTCTCCATCCTGCTGGTCTACCTGCTCATCGTGGTTAATTTCCAGTCGTGGCTTGATCCGTTTCTCATCATTTCGGCTCTTCCTGCGGCGCTGGCCGGTATTGCCTGGTTCCTCTTCCTCACCGGCACCCGGCTTAGCGTCCCGGCGCTGACCGGCGCCATCATGTGCATGGGCGTGGCCACAGCCAACTCCATTCTCGTAGTGAGTTTCGCCCGCGAGCAATTGGAAGAGTTGGTCGGCGATGCACGCCAAGCCGCGCTGAACGCTGGATTCGTCCGCCTGAGACCTGTCTTGATGACCGCGCTGGCAATGATCCTCGGAATGATGCCCATGGCGTTTGGCATTGGCGAGGGCGCGGAGCAGAACGCGCCTCTTGGCCGCGCCGTCATCGGTGGCCTGCTGCTCGCAACCATTGCAACACTCTTCTTCGTACCGGCATTCTTCTCAGTCGTTCATGGTTGGCTTGAAAGGCGGAATCGAGCCGTACGCCGAGAAAGCCAGGCCGCAACGTTCGATGAATTCGACTAAGGTTCTTTTGTATTCGCAAGCTATCGGAGTTGTTTCTTATGACCAACGAATCTAATCCGAACCAGAAACCGGCTGCCCAATCGCCGCACGACCACCAGAGCGCGCCCCCGCAGGAGCGTATTTCGCCGAGCGTCGCAGTCACGGGCGCTGTCGTCGTCGTTCTGGTTTTCGCAGCGCTCGCAGTGTCCGGCATTCTGAGTCGCAAGCATCACGACAGGGTGTTAGCCAAATCCACTACGACCGCTGCCGCTCCCACTGTGATTGCCTTGACGCCCAAGTCCGGTTCGACAATCGACAGCTTTGTGCTTCCCGGCAACGTCACCGCATATACAGATTCGCCGATTTACGCGCGTACTTCCGGCTACCTGCTGCATTGGCACTTCGACATCGGCTCTAATGTGAACAAGGGCGCGCTGCTTGCAGAGATCTCCACGCCGGAAGTAGACCAGCAACTGGCACAAGCCGAAGCCGACCTCGGCACGGCGCAGGCCAACGCCGCAAACGCACACGCCCAGGCGCAGCGCTACCAGGGGCTCGTCGATTCGAATGCAGTCTCCCGTCAGGACACTGAGACCTTCACCAACCAGGCTGCGGCCACCGCTGCCAGCGTCCGCTCTGCACAGGCCAACGTGCAGCGCCTCAAAGAGCTGCAATCCTTTGAGAAGGTCTACGCTCCCTTCGATGGAGTCGTCACCGCTCGCTCCATCGACACCGGCCAGTTAATCGATCCCGGCGCAGGCAAAGAACTATTTCACATGCAGGCCATTCAGACACTCCGCGTCTATACCAATGTGCCTCAGGAATACTCTGCACACGTAAAGCACGGAGAGAAGATTGACATCACGCTCCCCGAGCATCCCGGCAAGACGTTTCAAGGAACGATTGTGCGCACTGCCGCCTCCATCGACCCTGCAAGCCGCACCCTGCTGGTAGAGATCGATGTGAACAATCGCAACAGCGAACTTCTTCCAGGTTCGCTCGCGCAAGTCCATTTCAAAGCCCCTGAGATAGCCTCCACGTACATCATTCCGGCGTCGGCGCTTATCTTTCGCACCCAGGGAACACAGGTGGCCACGCTCACCAACGACAACAAGGCCCACTTGGTTTCCGTGCTCATCGGCCAGGACGACGGCGCCACCGTGCAGATCATTAGCGGTCTTCAAGGCGGCGATCGCGTCATTCAGGACCCGCCCGACTCCATCATCGAGGGTGAGAAGCTCAGCCCACAGACCCCGGAAAACCAGAACCAGAGCAACCAACCCGCCGCGGGAGGCAAGTAGGAATGCCCTCACGCCAACAATCGAGCAGGGCGCCATCCTTTCGCAATGCTCAGTCGAAAGGAATCGGAGGCCTTGCAATTAGCTCAGCCTCTTTTCTCGTGCTTGTTCTGTTCGCGGGCTGCACCGTAGGCCCCAACTACCACCGTCCCGACTACCAGGCTCCGCCCACCTATAAAGAGGCCGGAGCCGCAGCCGCTGTGGTTCCGCCTCCCAATCCCAACGGAGGAGACTGGAAGCCTGCCTCGCCCTCTGACGGCATGTTGCGTGGCAAGTGGTGGGAGATTTTTCAGGACGCCCAACTCAACGCGCTCGAAGACCAAGTCACCCCGCAAAATCAGTCTCTGCGCGCTGCTCTGGAAAACTATCTCGCGGCGCGGCAACAAATCACGATTGCCCGCGCCGATCTCTTTCCGACCCTCTCCGCCGGCCCCAACATCACGCATGAAAAATTATCGAAAAACCGGCCGCTCACCATCTCCGGTTCCAAATTCAATTACAACGATCTGCAACTCGAAGGCCAGGCCAGCTGGGAACCGGACTTCTGGGGCCGCATCCGCCGCACCGTCGAAGCTGCTCGCGAAAATGCGCAGGCCAGCGCCGCTGATATGGCCAATCTCGACCTCAGCCTTCATGCCGAATTGGCGCAGGACTATTTCGAACTGCGCGGCCTCGACTCCGACAGCAACCTGCTTCAATCCACCGTGACGGATTACGAGCGCCAACTCGACCTGAACCAGCGACTCGTCAAAGGAGGCATTGCGACCGAAGTGGTAGTGGCGCAGGCCCAAACGCAATTGGAAACAGTGAGAGCGCAGCTCGTCGACATCAATCAGGCACGCGCGCAGTACGAACACGCCATCGCGACTCTCATCAATATGGAAGCACGCGACGTCACTCTCTTGCCCGCGCCCCTCGACCAGCCGCTCCCGAAAGTCCCCGTGGGAGTGCCTTCTCAATTGATCGAGCGCCGCCCGGACGTTGCAGCCACTGAGCGTCGCGTTGCGGCCGCAAATGCGCAAATCGGCGTAGCCACCGCCGCCTTCTATCCCACCATCACGCTGGGCGGCGCGGGAGGCTTCGAAAGCACCCACGGCGGCACTTGGATTCAAGGTCCAAGTTCCCTGTGGAGCCTTGGCGCGCAGGCAGCGGAGTTGCTCTTCGACGCCGGCAAGCGACACGCCATCACTGAGCAGGTGCGCCACACCTACGAGGCGCAGGTCGCTACTTACAAGGCGACGGTGCTCGGAGCTTTCAACGAAGTTGAAGACCGGCTCTCCGACTTGCGCGTGCTCGAACAGGAATCCGTCGTTGAGCGCCGGGCCGTCGATGCCGCGCAGCATTCACTCGACCTCTCGAATCAGCGCTACAAAGGCGGCGCGACAAGCTATCTAGAAGTGCTCACCGCTGAAACTGCCCTGCTGACCAACCAGCGCACCTCCACCGACCTCCAGACCCGCCAGTTCGCAGCCAGCGTTCAACTTATCCGCGCCCTGGGCGGCGGCTGGGATGCATCGCAGTTGCCGAAGTAACATAAAGAACTCGGTTACCCACCACCTAGTACCGAGGCCGCCTAGATTTGTGGTTTCCCAGGTCCCAAAAGCAGGACCTGGGGCACCCAGATTGAGGGGCACGATTACAAAATCACCAGGTCGCGGTACTAGCCGGCTGCACATACCATCCCCCAAATCGGTCATCCGGGATGGCTAGATGCTCCCGTATGATCTCTTTCATGTAAGTCTCTTTCGTTGGCGGGCGAAGAATGAACGAAGCGATAGGAAGCGTAAGTACGGATCCATTTGCCCTCATGGCAATCATCCGCATGCAATCCGAGATTGCCAAGCTCGGACTCGATTTGGGCGGGGTCGTCGGTCTGGTGGTTAATCGCGTTCAATCGATGACCAATGCCCAAGGGGCCATCGTCGAATTCGCAGAAGGCGATGACATGGTTTACAGAGGTGTCAGCGGTGTGGCTGAACCTCTTCTCGGAGTTCGAACAAAACGCGAAGGCAGTTTGTCAGGCATGTGCGTCGACCAGGGGCAGGTGCTGCGATCCGACGACACTGACTCTGATTCGCGCATAGATGGGGATGCCCACCGAAAGATTGGCGTGCGCTCCATGCTGGTAGTTCCGCTCAATCATGACGGAACTACGGTCGGAGTACTGAAGATTGTCTCGACCTCTACAGGGACATTCACGGGCCGCGATGCGCGCGTATTGGAACTGATGTCTGAGTTGATCGCCGCTTCGATGTACCATTCGGTCAAAAATGAATCAAATCCCTTGTATTTCCAGGCCACCCACGACTCCCTCACGGGACTTGCCAACCGGGCCTTGTTCTACGACCGGCTTCACCAGCGCCTCCGGCTGGCACGCCGCCAATCCGACTCGTTCGCCATACTGAATCTCGACTTCGATGGACTGAAGTCAATTAACGATCAATTTGGTCATCGGGCTGGCGACGCGGCGATACGCGAAACAGCCATCCGCATCTGCCGGATTTCAAGACAGGCCGACACAATTGCACGGGTCGGCGGAGACGAATTTGGCGTCATCCTCGCTGACATCAAAACTCGCGATGGAGCTTGGGCGGCCGCCGAGCGTGTCGCTCAGGAGATCGGCCAGCCGTTTCATTTTGAGAATCACCGGCTCGTACTTGGTGCAAGTATTGGGGTCGGAATCTTCCCTGAAGACGGCTCTGAGATTGAAGCACTCATCGATGCCGCCGACCAGTCAATGTATGGCATCAAGCGAACGCGAACCGGACGCTGAATCCATCTCTGATGTGTGGAGCGCCGCAGATCTCTATTCTCTTACCGCATGAGCGCATCCGTTCGCACATGCTGATACGCGACCATCGGCACATCGTTCAACGGCAGCGCCGGCCCTTCCCACAACACCCGCGGCGAACCTTGGCTCGCAAAATGCAACCCCTCGATGTGCAACAGATGTTTCCCCGCGCGCAGGCCGATCGAGCCCTTGTCGTAGCGCATTGCATTCCCCGGCGACCCGCATACTTGCGCGAACGGCGGTCCTGTCTTTGCCAACTCCAAACCGTCGATGACCAGCCGCGCACCATCGCGCGCCATCAGGTGAAACGTGTATCCGCCGTCTGCGGGAATATCGATCAAACCATCCCATGCCGTCGCAAAGCGTGTAAAACCATGCGAGTCCGAATACAGACTTGGCGACTCGCCCTCAAACATCGCCTGCCGCAGACTCAGGTCGGGCAACTCCGTCCACGCGCCAGGATAGACGTGCCACACAAGCCCCGCCACAATCGGGCCGGCAACCGGCACGGAATCATGCCATTTCGCCACTGCCACAATCCCTTGTGCGGCCCAGTCTTCGTGGCCCTTATTATCCTCGGCCTTGAGCAGAACCCTGAAACGGCCCGCTCCATTCGTTCCATCCAACTCGGTCCCGTTCGCATCGGGGAAGCGATGCCGCACGCGCTGCCCGTGCGCCTCGGTTCCATCGCCCAGGCGCCAGGTAAAGCTCGTGTGCGGTGATGGTGCTGCCGTGAATGTGACGACCTCTCCCGGCCCGAAGACCGGCGGCTCTACTGTGAATCTGGCAACAGGACCCGTCGGGGCAGGGAACTTCGTCGCAGCGGCTCCGTTGGATGTGACGAGTTGAAGCTCTGCATCGTTGGTTGCGCGATTCTGTCCGTACTTCACATTGTCAAACGTCACATCGGTGATGCTCCCCGTCAGCGTGGAATTCGCCAGCGGCGGCTGGTCCAGCGCCCAGATGTTTTTGAAAGTGAGTCCATGCACGGCCGGTTCTTCATGCTCGATCTGCACCAGCGAATACCAATTGTCCAGCCACAGATTTTCAAACGTGTAGTTCGAGTGATCGCCGTTGGCTCCGTCTGCGCCCCACATGCCAAGCAATCCAAATGTCTGCCCGCACGCTCCTATGCCGCCATGCAGAATGTCCGAATCACGCAAGATGAAATTCCGCGAATTGAAGGTTTTGCGAGGCCACGCCACCCGCACAATGTTGGAGATGCTGGTCGACAATTCGCTGTTCTCGACCGTGATGTTCTGTACGTTATGCCCCGGGCGCAGGATCTCTTCGTCGGTGTAGCCGTCCCAATTCCCCTGCATCGCAAGATCATCGTCCGAAGCGCGCAGAAACGCGTCGCGCACCAGCGCATCGCCTCCGCCGAGCCAGTCCATTCCGTCCTGGTTGGCGTTTCCGGGGTTGCCGCCAATCACGCGCAGATCGTCATACACAAATCCGCTCGTGTCCTTCATCTGAATCGACCAGGTGCGCGCGCGAACGAGGCAGGTAACCCCCCTGATCTCGACATCGTGCGCTTCAAGCGCGCCAATGCAATGCCAGTCTGGCTTCTGCATCCATCCTTCATCCGCGTTCGGATCCTGGGTTCCCTCGTACACAATCGTCCCGCGGCCGAGCACCTTTACCCCGCTCACTTTCCAGAGGTTCAGGCTCCCGTAGAAATACGACCCCGGCGCCAAATAGAGAGTGTCTCCGCTCTTGGGATTGAGGCTCTGGTGATAGACTCCAGCCGGAAAAACCTGAACATTCGCTTCGCGCGGTGCGGGTGACGGCGGCTCCCCGGCAAACAGAAAGAGCATCTTCGCGTGATTCAGAAAGTCCCGGGGCCGCGAAATCGAGAGCTTGGCTGGCCCCGCCAGCTTGAACCGGATCGTTTGGCCCTCACGAGCCGGTCGAATTCCCAGCCTCCACGGCTCGATGTCGACCCCGCGATCCCAAAATCCCCGCTCCGCCGCCGTAATCGCCACGTCCACCGGACCGGTGATGTCGAAGTTGACGAAGTCGTAGCTCGAAGCGGCATGGGCCACGTCCACAGCCTGCCCATTCACCGTCACGGTGAAATCATCGGAGCGCAACTCCTGAGGAACGGGAACCGGCTGTACGCGGGGAGCGGCAAAGGCTGCGCCGGAAAGCGCAAGGACAGCCACAATGAACACACGAAGAGCGCGCAAGCAATCAAACCCAGGAGTCAAAATGAGAACGAATCCAATGTAGCACTGTATCCGGCTTGCGCCCAGTTACCCGAGGCGCCAGCCGCCTACTGGCCTGCGCTGTCAGATACCCTCGCCCATCGAGACGTAGTCTTGCAGTCGGTCCAACTCCTCGCGGTAAGCGGTTCGCTCTGCTTCTTCGGTCGCAAATGGTTCGACCCGTCGCACATGCGCGCCCAGGTGCTCCTCAAGTTCTTCCACGCGCGCCGAAAGCGCGATCAGCGCATCCGACAGCGGGTCCTTCACGTCGTGCGGATCGGTAATCAGCACTCGCTGCCCGTTGCGATACACAATGTGCGCCGGCACTCCCACCACGGTTGAATTGGGGGGTACGTCAGACAGCACCACCGACCCCGCCCCGACACGTGAGTTCTCTCCCACGGTGATGTTGCCCAGCACGTTTGCATTGTTTCCGATGAAGACGCCGTCGCAAATTGTCGGGTGGCGCTTGCCGTGTCCCTTGCCCGTGCCACCGAGCGTCACACCCTGGTAGATTGTCACGTCGCTGCCCACAATTGCCGTTTCGCCAACCACCACGCCTGTCGCGTGATCGATAAAGAGCCGCCGCCCCAGCAGCGCGCCCGGATGAATATCCACTCCGGTGAAAAAACGCCCAACTTGAGAGAGAAATCGCGCCGGCAAGCGCAGCTTTGCGCGCCACAACTGGTGGGAGACCCGATGGAACCACACTGCCCACAGCCCCGGATAGCAGAGCATGACCTCGAGCCAGGAGCGCGCAGCGGGGTCGCGCTCCAGCACGGATCTTACGTCTTCGCGGATGCGAGCAAACATGGCTCTCGCCTTTCCTTACAGCGTAACCGGATGCGTCGGCAGCGCAAGAACTTCCTGACGTAGCGAATCAAACAATGCGCTCGAAAGATAGCGCTCGCCGAAGCTAGGCAAGACAACAACGATCAGCTTGCCGGCATTCTCAGGCCGCGCGGCGACCTTTAGCGCCGCTACTACCGCCGCTCCTGAAGAAATCCCGACAAACAACCCCTCTTCGAGCGGCAACCTACGCGCCATTGCGATCGAATCATCGTTCGACACTTGAATCACTTCATCAATGAGCTTTGTATCGAGCACACCGGGCACGAAGCCTGCCCCGATGCCCTGAATCTTGTGCGGACCCGGCTTGCCACCGCTCAGGACGGCGCTGTCCGTTGGCTCTACCGCGACGGCCTTGAACGCCGGCTTCCGCTGCTTGATGTAGGTGGATACACCAGTCAGAGTGCCACCTGTGCCCACGCCAGAGATCAAGAAGTCTACCTTACCATCGGTGTCTTCCCAGATCTCCGGTCCAGTCGTAGCCGTGTGAATGGCCGGATTGGCGGGGTTATCGAACTGCGCCAGGATGTAGCCATTCGGGGTCTGCGATTTAATCTCATTGGCCTTGGCGATCGCGCCCTTCATGCCACTCGGCCCCGGAGTCAGCACGATTTCAGCGCCAAAAGCACGCAACAGCACCCTGCGTTCGGTACTCATCGTCTCCGGCATGGTCAGGATCAACTTGTATCCCTTGACGGCAGCCACAAAAGCCAACGCAATGCCAGTGTTGCCGCTGGTTGGCTCAATCAGGATTGTTTCGCCCGGCTTGATCTTTCCGGTCTTCTCCGCATCTTCAATCATCGCGAAGCCGATACGGTCTTTCACGCTAGAAAGTGGATTTTGGCTCTCAAGCTTGGCCACAACCGTACCCGGCAGCCCTGCGGTCACGCGGTTTAGCCTCACCAGGGGAGTGCGGCCAATCAGTTCAGTCACATTTGCTGCAATACGAGCCATTCTAGGTCTCCTTGAACCCGGACGGCAGCCCAGGTCAGCTTGCAAATCTCTTCGGGGTAATGATTGTCCGCCGCGGCGGATCAGGTGGGAAAAACCATGCGCGAGCGGGGCGCAGTTGCGCATCGCAGCAGACACCCGGACGGCGTTAGCTACATCGACGCATGCACATAGGGTATTCCTGCTCAGCGCCTTATGGCAAGCAGTCGATGAGTCCAGCCCGCGCGACTCGGCGTCCTCTGCGCAGCCTCTAATGCTTGGGGGCTGGCTTGGAATTCGGTTTCGTCGCAGGCTTTGTACTCACCGGGCATGGCACTCCAGCGCACAAAGCACTCGTGATCCCGGTGCCTTCGGTGATGGAATAGATACGATCCACTGCAGGCAGCCGCACCCTCTCCTTTAAGCCCGATGGCCAGCGAATCTCCGCGGTACCGGCATCGGTCGCGTCCCCAAGCCCGAAGTGCGCCCGCGTGTCATTGGAAGAGATATAGCTCCCCGAGCTCAGAACATCCTGCCGCCGCCGAATGCCGTTGGCCGTCAAAAAAACTGCGGCTCCTGTCGCGTCGCGCGGGCTCTTCGGCCCACCGGAAAGTTTCAACTCAACCCAGTGGTGGCGATCCGCATTGACATTGCGCAGCAACACTGGCGGCCCATCAATCGGGCTGATCACCACATCGATCTTTCCGTCGTTAAACAGATCGCCAAACGCCGCGCCCCGCGCTGAAAGAGTCACCGCCAGTCCCGTCCCTTTCACCGCCGGCACGTATTCGAATTTTCCGTCCCTGGTGTTACGGAACAGCAGCGGCCTCTGCGCATATGTCGATCCCCAGTCCGACTTGTCGGCCACCGGGAACACGTGTCCATTCGCAATGAAGATGTCTTCCCAACCATCGTTGTCGTAATCGATAAGCCCTGTTCCCCAACTCAAAAACGGAATCGCGTAGTTTTCGATCCCTGCACGATGACTCACATCCGTGAATGCGGCATCCCCATCGTTGTGGTAGAGCACCTTCGCATCATCCGAGAAGTCCGTAACAAACAGATCCAGTCGGCCGTTGTTCAGGTAGTCCCCCGTAGCGATCCCCATTCCCGCCACCTCGCGCCCATCCTTGTTCAGAGCGAAGCCGGAGAGATACCCTTCATCCGCAAATGTCCCATTCCCCTTGTTGCGATATAGATAATTAGGCGTCGAGTCGTTCGCCACCAGGAGATCGGGCTTACCGTCATCGTCGATGTCTGCGAATATCGCCGTCATTCCGTAGTACTTGTTCTTGTCGGCCACTCCGGCCTTCTCGCTGACATCGGTAAAGGTTCCGTCCCCATTGTTGTGGAAGAGGTGGTCTGGCTCGCCCTGCAACCCCCGCGGTCCGCAGGTCAGGTTGCCGATGCCGCGAAAGGCACAGTCGGCGAAGCCCATCACCTTGCTCTTTGGATAAGGAAGGTTGTTGCGATCGAAGTGAACATAGCCGGAAACGAAGAGGTCCAGCCGCCCATCGCCGTCGTAGTCGCCCCACGTTGGCCCTGACGACCAGTTGCCCAACGTCACGCCGGCCTTCTCGGCAACATCGGTAAACGTGCCGTCGCGATTGTTGTGATACAGCCGGTTCTTTCCATAATTGGCAACGAAAATGTCGGGCCAGCCGTCGTTATCGAAGTCACCCACCGTGACGCCGAACCCCCAACGGTCGTTGGTCACGCCCGCCTGCGCGGCTACCTCGGTAAAAGTCCCATCGCGGTTATTGTGAAACAGAGCCGCATGGGGGGACGCTTCCTTCCCGTCCAGCGCGTTGAAGGTCGAACCATTCACCAGGTAGATATCGAGCCAGCCATCCTTGTCATAGTCCAGCAGCGCAACCCCGGAGCCATTCGACTCCAGGATGAATGTCTTTTCGGGCCCGCCCATCACGTGGCGCCAGATGTCCAAACCGGCTGCCTTCGTGACGTCTTGAAAGACCACCGGACCCGTATCTACGAATCCACCCGCTGTGATTGGACGACCCTCGGTGTCGTACTGTGCCTCATGCGCCGTGCCGCTCGACATGGTATTTTGCGCTTGCAAAGTCAGCGCCGGCAAAATCAGGAGCAGCAGCGCAAAAAAGGCGGTTCGACGGGTCCGAGTAGACACCACTAAGAGACTCCAGGAGGGATGACTGCCCGCTATAGTACTCGAACAACCCCACGCCACAACACCCCTGCCACATCTTCCTCGACGCGTAGTGCCTGCGACAACTATCCTGTTAGGTTGCAGCACGGGCTTTTCAAGCCCATAAAACTCAGAAAGCAGTTTCTTTATCATGAGCAAGGAATCCATTTCCATACATTTGCCGGATGGGTCGGTCCGCGAAGTACCCGCAGGCACCACGCCCCTCGATATCGCGAACTCCATATCACCGCGCCTCGCTGCAGCGTCCGTGGTTGCGCGACTGACTCCTGTGACTGCGGATAAGGAAAAGTCCTCCGGCGGCCAGCCGTCCGAAGGCGATTCCGCAGAAGCCGCCATGTATGCCGCAGAAGACTCGTCCGGGCCTCGGCTCGTTGACCTGTCTACTCCGCTGACGGAGGACACGAATCTGCAGCTCGTGAAGGAGACGGATCCGGAAGCGCTCAAGGTTGTTCGCCACTCGGCCGCGCATGTGATGGCCACCGCGGTGCTGGAGCTCTTCCCGGAAACCAAGCTCGGCCATGGTCCAGCGACCGACTCCGGCTTCTTTTACGACTTCTATCGGGCGACACCCTTCACCCCCGACGACCTCGCCGCCATCGAAAAGAAAATGGCTGAAGTGGTCGCACGTGACGAGCGCTTCTCGCGCCTTTACGTTCCAAGAGAACAGGCCTTGGAAGAGTTTCAACGCGACGGCGACTTCATGAAGACGCACTTTGTCACCAAGTTCACCGAGCCCGGCTCCCAGGTCAGCTTCTACCGAAACGGCAAGTTCGTTGACTTTTGCCGCGGACCCCACGTGCCCTCCACCGGCCGCGTAAAGGCGGTGAAGCTCACCACATTGGCTGGTGCCTATTGGCTGGGCGACGAGAAGAATCCACAGTTGCAGCGCATCTATGGCACCGCCTTCTTCTCGCAAAAAGATCTCGACGCACATTTCGCGCGCCTCGAAGAAGCGGCCAAGCGCGACCATCGCGTTCTCGGCAAGCAACTCGACCTCTTCAGCATTCAGGAGCTCGCCGGCGCCGGCCTCATCTTCTGGCATCCCAAAGGCGCCATGATCCGCAAGCTCATGGAAGACTGGATGCGCGAGGAGTGCATTCGCCGTGGATATTTGCTGGTCTTCACACCGCACGTCATGCGTCGGGAGCTTTGGAAGGTCAGCGGCCACGAAGGCTACTACTCCGGCAACATGTACACAACCATGGAGCTGGACGACGCCGAATATCGCCTCAAGCCGATGAACTGCCCCGGCCACATCCTCATCTATAAGAACTCGCCGAAGAGCTATCGCGACCTGCCGCAGCGCTACGCGGAGTTGGGCAACGTCTATCGCTACGAGCGCTCCGGCACCATGCACGGCCTGCTGCGCGTGCGCGGATTTACTCAGGATGACGCGCACATCTTCTGCACTCCGGGCCAGATTGAAGATGAAGTCATCGCTTGCATTGATTTCGCCGAGGCCGTACTGAAGACGTTCGGCTTCAACGATTTCAAAGTTGAGCTATCCACGTGGGATCCGAAAGATCGCGCCAACTATACCGGCTCCGATGAAAACTGGACACTTGCCGTGGGCAGCCTGCAGAGAGCTCTGGACCGGAAAGGCATCGTATACACAACCATCCCCGGCGAAGCTGCTTTCTACGGCCCGAAGATCGATATCAAGCTCGTCGATGTGCTCGGCCGTCTCTGGCAGCTTTCAACGGTGCAGTTTGATTTCACTCTGCCCGCGCGCTTCGAGCTTGAATACGTCGGCGAAGACGGCGAACGTCACCAACCGGTTATGGTCCATCGCGCACTGTTCGGTTCGGTGGAGCGCTTCTTTGGCGTGCTCATCGAGCACTACGCCGGCGCCTTCCCGATGTGGCTCGCGCCTGTTCAGATCGGTCTCGTACCCATCAGCGAGCGGCATCTGCTGTATGCCGAGAAAGTCGAGGCGGAATTGAAGACGGCAGGGTTCCGAGTGGAAACCGACGCCCGCAACGAAAAGATGAACGCCAAAATCCGCGACCTGGCAAACCAGAAGATTCCATACATCCTCGTCTTCGGCGACAAGGAAGAAGCGATCGGCTCGGTAAGCGTTCGCACCCGCGGCAAAGGCGACCAGGGCTCGCAGCCGCTGGCCGACTTCATAGCGAAGGCCAAAGAGCTGGTCGCGAGCCAGTCAACTGAGCTATAAATACCGACGGAATGAGAGACAATCCTGAGGGCTACTTGGAGCTTCGAGATGCGTATGAGCGCGACGGACTGTACTTCGGCGTGGTCCGCGTACGCACGCCATCAGAAGCCGCATCAATTGAATTTGGTGTCGAGCGGGCAGGATACCTCGCCCTGCGCAGAATCTTTGAAACCCGTCCGTTTGAGAGCATGCCTGGTGTCAAACACAGGTTCTATTTCACAGGGAACCACGGACAAGAGAAATTAGCCCATGAGCCTGTCACCATTGGCATCCGCATTGTAGAGGGCATGAATGGAAAGAACCTTGACTTCCCTTGTCCTCTTTCGCTTGCCAAGAATCTCAAGTGGTTTTTCTATTTAACGGATCTTCAAGAGACTGCTGCCCTCAAGCGCGTGCCTGAATAGCTCAGCCCGCGTCGTCACATATCTGGAATCTCCCCATCAGCTCCGAAGCAACCCCGCCAACTCCGCTAGCTAGCCCCGCTGCCGTCAGGCGTTGATCGCCATCCCCTCGACCGCTGCGTAGGCGTCGAGCATTGCCTCGCCTAGCGTGGGGTGGGCGTGGATCGTAAACATCAGTTCGTCCACCGTGCCTTCCAATTCCATCACCGCGACTGCTTCGGCGATCAGTTCCGTGGCCTGCGGCCCGAGAATGTGCACGCCGAGAATCTCGCCGTACTTCGCGTCCGCAACGATCTTCACAAACCCGTCGTGACTACCGACGATCGTTGCCTTTGAATTGCCCGCGAAGGGAAACTTGCCCACCTTCACTTCGTGGCCCTTTTCCTTGGCCTGCGCTTCGGTTAGACCCACCGACCCAATCTGCGGATCGGAGTACGTGCAGGCAGGAATCCGCTCGCGGCGCACAGGCCTGAAATTCCGGCCCGCGATCTTCGTCACTGCCACGATGCCGCTCATCGAGCCCACGTGCGCCAACTGCGGGAACCCGGCAACAATATCGCCAATCGCGTAAACTCCCGGCTCAGTCGTCTCCTGCGTCGCATTCACCTTCACGAATCCACGGTCGAGTTCAATGCGCGTCTTCTCGATTCCCACGTTCTCCGTGCGCGGCGCGCGGCCCACGGCCACCAGCACCTTCTCGGCTTCTTTCTCCACCGTTTTACCGTTCGCGTCGGTCCACGTCACCTTCACACCGGTCTCGGTCTTTTCGACTTTCTCGACTTTGCAGTTCGTGTTCACGTCGATCCCGCGCTTCTTGAAGAGCCTCGTCAGCTCTTTCGAAATGTCTTCGTCCTCCGGCGGCATGATGCGCGGCAGAAACTCCACCAGCGTCACCTCGGTCCCGAAGCTTCGATAGATCGAGCTGAACTCTACACCCACAGCGCCCGCGCCAATCACGATCAGCGATTTCGGAACCTGGCCGACTGCAAGCATTTCAATGTTTGTCAGAATGCGATCATCCGGCTTGAGGCCAAACATCATCTTCGCTTCCGAGCCCGAAGCGAGAATCACATTCTTCGCCTTCACCTCGCTCTTCTCGCCGCTCGCGCTGGTCAGCTCAACCGCGTGCACGCCATCTTTTGCACCTCCCGTGAGCCGTCCATAACCCGCAACCACCGTGACCTTATTCTTCTTCATCAGAAATTCGAGGCCCTTGGTGTGCTTGGTCACGATGGAGCTCTTGCGTTTCTGCACATTCTCCCAGTTCAGCGTGCGCCCTTCGACGCCGTCAATGCCGTATTCCGTCGCATGCTTCAGGTGATCCCAGAGCTCGGCATTGAACAACAGCGCTTTTGTCGGAATGCAGCCCACGTGCAGGCAGGTTCCGCCGAGCACAGTCGCCGCTTCGATCAACGCGACCTTTAAACCGAGTTGCCCTGCGCGAATCGCCGCCGTGTATCCCGCCGGACCGCTGCCGATAATCGCCACATCGTAAATTGTCTCTGCAATCGTCTGTGCCAAGAAAGACTCCGTTCCCGCGCGCCCAACCGTCAGGAGCGCCGCATCACACTGTCCAGTTTAATGGATGCGCTATCCTCTCAATTCGCCTCGGTTGCTGCGTGGTCCATCTGTTGGAGATTCAGTTGCACCAAATCAAAAACCGCACTCTTCGTGTCACGATCATCCCCGAACGCCTCAATCCAATGCACACGCGGCTCACGGCGAAACCAGGTCAACTGACGCTTCGCATAATTGCGATGCCCCTGCTGCGCGGCGGCAATCGCGGCATCTTCGGTCATGGTTCCGTCCAGCACGGCTAATGCCTGGCGGTATCCAAGCGAATCGAGTGCCTTCACGGGGCCGTAGCGAGCTCGCAGGCCACGAGTCTCTTCGACCAGCCCGGCGGCAAACATTCCAGCGCATCTGCGATTGAGCCGTTCATATAGCGTCTTCCGCGGAGGATTCAACCCGATCCTCAGCAGCCGAAATCCCACCAGCGGATCTCTCGCTGTGACTTCGGACCCCAGCACCTGCGACAGCGGCTTCCGCCCCGCCACGCACACCTCAATCGCCCGAATCAGTTTAGCCGTATCGTTCGCGTGAATGCGCGCTGCAGATGCTGCATCCATCCGCGCCAGCACCCGATGCAGCCACGCGCTGCCGCGCTTTTGTGCCGAATGCCGTAACCGCTTTCGCAGCTCTTCCTGCCGCACCGGCCCTCTAAACAATCCCTCCGTCAGAGCACGCAAATACAGGCCGGTTCCCCCAGTCACAATCGGCATCTTACCTCGCTCCGCAATCTCCTTGAGCGCCGCTCTCGCCTGCCGGCAATATTCGCCCGCTGTAAACGGTTGGTCGGGATCAGCCACATCGATCAGGTGATGCGGGAGGCGCGCCTGCTCTTCTCGCGTGGGCTTGGCGGCCCCCAGATCCATTTCGCGATACACCGCCACCGAGTCGCAACTGACAATCTCGCCGCCAAACCGCTCGCCGAGGGCCAGGGAAAGCGCCGTCTTCCCGCTGCCCGTAGGGCCGAGCAGAAGCACGA
>WNGL01000275.1_pt1 | contig 59542 bp, 65 predicted proteins | sample 5400591 | NCBI WGS metagenome assembly WNGL01 (sample SAMN13153377, study PRJNA577476) | soil metagenome | isolation source: 80 cm soil or saprolite under Garry oak tree replicate 1 | place: USA:California | collected 2016-06-15 | reverse complement strand
CAATTCCATCCGGTCGGTCTCCAACGAGAATCGTGGCTAGCACGCCACCAGCCCCCGAGCTAGGGGGTCTGGTTGAGGCCACGCCGCCTATGAAGAAAGTTAGCGTGGAACCCATTGCCAGGGTCAGAACGATAATCCGGATTAGATTGAAGCGTTTGGTAAGGATTTTCACGAGCCTTGAAGCTACTACTTTCGTGGTTAAGGCTTACGGCTAGAATACAGGGGGCGATGGCTTTGGCCATTCCTATCTTTTCTATCGGGACCAGTAAGACGACTCCTCTCCCTACTCTATAACGAGTTCTAATTGGCGGTCCTGCGCCCAGGAACAATCGCGGGCTCAAACAGGAAGTACAAGCCCAGCCCTACCAGCAGTAGGGAGATTAGAGCGGTCCATGATCCCAATGAAAACCATTCAACGTTCTGCGACGTGATGAAGGCGATTCTCATGACGTACTCGGCAGAGTCCAAAAAGAGTGTACCGCCTACCGCAAAAAGGACAATCCCTACGAGCTGTCTCGGCTCCATCCACAGTCAAAGAAATTGTCATGTATTTAAGAAGAAAAGGTAGCGACCCTTGTGATCCACTATGCTATGCTGCTGTGTCCCCCGGATTCGAACCAGAGGAAGAACGCGCTCAAAAAATGAAAGTTTGGAAGGTGGATGTGAACGAGTTCCGGTTCAAATCCCACCGGTCCCGCTTATTTACCCAGGCTTTTGTACCGTTTCTTCGATATCTTTGCGGACGAGGTCTCTGAACGTGTTCCTCAGAATTCGGAGCTGGTAGTCTTGCAGTTCTTCGCCAGCAGTGCACGCCGCGGCTTCAGCCAGTGATTCTCTTGTCAGGATCTGTTCTGGGTTGAGTCCTCTGGCTCTGATGTACTCCTTGATCAGTTCAATGTTGCTTAGCCTTCGAGACCCGTCGAAGCTGGACATGTCTACGCTAACACTTTTTGTTTTGGTTCTTGGAACTGTCGATTTCCTAGTTTTCCGTGAGGCGTATTGGAGGATCTCTCTCGGCGAAATCTTCAATCAATTCTACTAGCTCTTCGAGCTTCTCTCGGTTGGTGGTTACAAGTATGACCGGTTCGCCTCTTTTCGAACTGACTGAAAGTATAGCTCCGGAAGAGTATATCCCGTGGATTTCGGTGACTTTCGTCCGACGAACGTTGATCTCGGAAATATCGTCTCTTCGGAGGATGAAGTCTTTCCGGAGAGTTTCGAGATCCCTGACTGAATTCACTTGGATATGGTCGATCTGATCGGATGCGCGCTTGGGGCTGAGGTACAGTAGGAAGACGAGGGACATCATCATCGCGCCGAAACAGGCTACGGGAAAGATCGGGATCCACCACGCGGGAAGCTCTCCCGTATGGGTCACGGCGAACATGACCAAAGTTGCCGCTATGATTGCGATCCAGGCGCCCGACAGGATCCAGCCCGGGTAGTAGGCTCGCGACAAATATCTCCTGTAAGATACACCGATCATACTCCCATCCGTGAAGTATACCCCGTATCCCCACGGATTGTGCCAGCCCGACACAATGTTCACTTCGCCCCGACCCTTGAACCGGTAGATTCGTAATCCTGCGACACCTCCAAGAAACGAATCTCCAAGACTACCGCTGAACGGAGCAACATCGGTCAACGGCTGCGGCTGCTGTTGAAACGTCAAGGCTTGCGTGTTAAGTGGTCTCCCGCACTGGGTGCAGACCCACGCGCCGCCTCTAGGCATGAAAACCCGTTCGCGACCTATAATTGCACAAGAAGGGGTAGTGCAGTAGAATCTTCGGCTGCGGACGAATACTCGAGCCGTCCATGCGAGAAGCGCTATCCATAGCGGGATTCCTCCCGCGATGAGGATGAAATCTCCTCCAGCAAAGGTTCCCCCGAGAATGAGCGAAACGTCGAGAAGGATCAGTCCTAGGAAGAAGCCTACGAAAACGAGCACAAGCCAGTTCCGACTCCCCGTATTTCCTGGGTTCACTTATTCGCTCAGCCTACGGAGCCTACGATCACCGTAAAATCACCCATAAAGAATCTTGATTGTTGCACCTTGGATACAATCTTCGCAACATGGCGATAATTTCGGCCAAAGCAGCCCTCCCGTATCCCATCTCCTGAAACCTCTTGTTAACCTGAAACCCGTTAATTCAGAAACTGTCCGGGTGGATCGCGTCCTGTGTAATGGCGAAGAAACCAACCATAGTGTCTCCCGGGTAGATGCCGTAAGGGATGACGATCCCATCCCCCGGTTTGATGTACACCTTTGCGAGACACACTGCCACTATGGGAACGAAGAGACGCTGTTCTGGTTGGACTTCCAGCTTGATAGCCCATCTGCTAAAGGAAGTTAGTCTCCTTTTAGTCTGGCCCTCTCTACCAGCAAGGAAGGAGAGCTATTACCGGGTTATAGGAAGACTAATTTGAGGAATACGCCTTGCGAAGTCTCTCAATGAGCAGGGGAATTCTCGGCTACACGCTTGGGGTCTATGGCATAATCGGGTTCTTGGTGGCCTTCTTTGGTTCGAGAGCGTTTGCCGTCTTGAACCCGACGATCGTCGTGGTTCAGGGAGAAGTCCACTTTCACCATTTTTGGTACGGACTTGGAATGGTTACATTATCCGGATGGCTTGGGATTTCCTTCAACAGGGCTAGGCTTCTGCGAACATACGCGCTGATCTTCGGTCTCGGTGCGGGGCTAATCGGTGACGAGATCGGATTGCTTCTCACCTTTGGAAACTACCAGTCTGAGCTTACGACAGACTTCTTTGTCGGAGTCATAGGCTTCATCGTTCTGGTCCCTATGTTCCTCCAGTACAAGACGATCTTCAGGAAGGACACTACCCATGAAGGTTGGAACGAGCGACTGGTTCACCTAGGAGTAGCTCTCTTCGGGATATCGACCATCTTCTTCGCAATCAAGGCATGGACACCCGCCGTTCTGCTTGCTGCTCTAGGAGTGGTGGTAGTAATCGCCTCGTTCGAAGCGGCAAAGGCGGGCGTACTGGCAGGGCTAGCGGCAGGGTCGATCCTTGCAGCGGGAAATTTCCTGTTGCTCTATTACACGGATCCCCTGACAAGCCTGCTTGGAGGAGAGTCTCTTCCGCCAGACCTTGGTCTTACCCTAGACCAATTGGCTCTCCTCTTGGCACTTGTGGCTGCCATAATTTCGCTCCTCATCGGAATCGCCGGAGGAGCTCTACTCGGACTGGTGTTCTCGGCTGTCCGTAATCGATACATGAGGAACTATAGTCTTCAAATCAGAGGCATCATGTTCGGCATAGTGCTCTGGGCTGTTTATGCCGTTTTCTCGTCTAGCATCAGCGACTATGGAAGTCTCCTTGTGTCAATGTCGATCATATTGGCACTTGCCGCCAGCCTCGCCTACGGCTACCTGCTAGGAAGCCTCTTCCTAAGATTCAGAAGAAAAACAAGTGCGATGACTCCAGACACTAACCGAACCGCCACAAACTAACCTTTCGACAGTCGTAAATTATCCGAACAAGCGCGCTCCTATCTTCGATTCTTCAGTCTATCACCAAGGTAGGCTCAGGGCCACTGCTAGAAACCTGTTGAGCGGGTCCAGTTTCTTACTTGCCTGGATGAAATCCCCCATGAACCTTGGACCCGTCACCTGTGCATTGCTGAATCGGACCCCTGCGGTGATATCTTTCAGTTTCAGATCCTCGACGAAAGGATGTTCCGGGTCAAACCCGGCCGGCGGTCTCTTCAGAGACTCACCCTCCATCTTCAACCCGCTCTCCTTGACCCGTCTCCAAGCCTCGGGCCGTGACACGATACTCCTCCGGACCCTGTTGAGCGTCGAGGGGTCAGGATGCCATATGCCCGCACCGGCAAAACTCTGCCCAGGCGCCAGGTGAAGGTAGAGCCCTGTGTACGACTTCTTTCCTCCTCGCCGGTGCCAGAACTCCATGGCCACGTTTGTCTTGTAGGGGCTCTTGTCCTTGGAGAAGCGTATGTCTCGGTATATCCGGAAGAGTGACCCGCCGAAGGGCCGAGGGTCTGCCACAAGGTATGGGCTAACCGCTCTCAGCTCCGCCCCCACGTCTTTGATGAACCGGAGGCTAGGCGTGAATACAAACTTCTCATACCGAGGCTTGTTTTTCTGAAACCATTCTCGGTTGTTGTTTCTCGCAAGGCCCCTCAGAAACTTGAAGAATTCAGGAGAGAAGTAAGACCCGCTCGGCTTCAAGCTCAAATCCACTACCCGCCCGCAGGATTGTATTGTTAAGCTCTGCCAATCAGGTCCTGCATGCCTGGTGGGAGCTCGATGACTTCCACATCGAACGAGTTCTTCGTTAATCGCGGCTGAGACTGCCTGGTCGTCGTGTGAAGAGCTCTGTCTGGACGTATTGCGATATGTCGAGATTCGAGAATTTCGAAATGCGATATTTTCGTTTCAAAAAACATCGGTTAAATCCCGGTTAGGATCAACGACCTTCACGTGTACTCTGCTACTCTTTCACGTGGAAGCAAGACTGTTGTCGTATTGATTCTGATAGCGACAAGTAGCCTGCTCGTCGCGTCTACAACCGGACCAAACCTTTCGCACGGGCCAGCACGTATGGTTGTTGGCGCTGCGACACCGTTGAACGTCGGGGCTCTTCTCGGTGACGCGCCGTCCAGCCTCCGGATCGCCGCCTCAATCGGCTTCCTCAATACCACGGAGCAGGATCTGCTCAATCAGCTGGTCCAGGAAATCTATGCTCCGGGATCCTACATGTACCACTCCTACCTGAGCGCCCAGGAGTACTCCAACATTTTCGCGCCATCCGATCCCGTGTACGCAGGCGCCGTCTCGTACTTCCAGTCGTTCGGAATCTCAACCTTCACAGACAAGTCCAAGCTCTTTCTGAACCTCGAGGGAACGGTCAGCCAGTTCCAGAAGGCCTTTGCGACCAGCATCTCCATGTTCAGCGGGAAGTACTTCAAGTTCTACGCTAATACAGATCCCTTGTACCTTCCCTCCAGCATCTCCCCCTATCTCACGTCTGTCATTGGCCTTGAGAACTACACATTCTTCGTTCCGACCCTTGCTGCGATGACGGTAAGCCAATCTCCAACCTCACCCATTCCCCCGTTCTCACCTCCATACCAGCCAGGCCAGATTCAAGCCGCCTACAATGAAACTGGCCTGATCAACAACGGGGTTACCGGTGCGGGCGAGAGCATTGTGCTGATCGACGCGGGATACGGAGACAAGACGATACAGGCGGACATGGCAGAGTTCTCATTGACTTACGGACTGCCTGTTCCCATCGTTAGTGCCCAGACGGTAAACGCGTCGGACACGGTTCTCGATGTGACCAATGACGCGGTAGCCGGGGTGCTGGCGAATTTTCCTATCACAGGAGGGCTCTTAGGAGTCCCGCCGGGTTCAGGATGGGACTTCGAAACCGCCTTGGATGTTGAATGGGCCCATTCTCTCGCTCCCGGGGCGAGCCTTGTCAACATGTTGAGCTTCGACCCTGGACCTGGGCTGGCCGAGGCAGTTGCTACAAGCATAGCAAACCACGCCGGAAACATCCTCTCACAGAGCTTTGGAGAATATGATGGCAGCAACGACGGTGGAGCAAATTCTACGGGAAGCTACGGAATCGGATCACAGTCACTCATCAACTACATCCATCCGTTCTATGCAGAAGCGGCTGCAGAAGGCATCACAGTTCTGGCGTCATCCGGAGACTGGGGTAACACCTGCCCAGGTGCAAGCGCATTTGACATCGGAGTCTGCTACCCCGCTTCTGATCCATACGTGACCGCCGTAGGCGGAACATCTCTGACGGTCGGATCTTCAGGATGGAAGGCCGAGTCAACTTGGACTTGTGACCCCGGCTGCACCGGTGGAGGCTTCTCTTCTGTATTCGCAAGGAACAGCACCTGGCAGAATGGGCCGGGCGTGCCAATCAGCGCCTCTGGGAGAGGAGTGCCTGATGTGGCTGCAGACGCGGACCCCGCAACGGGTGTAGTCATTGTTCTGAACGGCGTGAACTATGGAACACTCTTTCTCATCGGAGGAACTAGTCTAGCATCACCGATCTGGTCAGGTGTCATCGCAACAATCGATAGCGCAACCGGCACTTCACTCGGATTCTACAATCCCGAGGCTTACTCGATACTGAATTCGCCCGAATACACCGGCAAGTTCCATGACATCACCTTGGGAAACAACTGTTACACGGGGACCCCGTGCTACCAGGCGGGTCCCGGCTGGGACCCAGCAACGGGCATCGGTTCGCCGAACGTCGGGTGCCTATTATCCGGATGCCTGCCACTCGTGGCCAACAGCGGAGTGACAATAACATCTCCGACCCTGGAACAGAACATCAATTCTTCCGCGCTGACAGTAACAGGGACGCACACTCTCCCACCCCTCAACTGGCTCGTGGGGAGGCAGGGCTCCGCACCAGGCTACCTGACGGGACAGCAACAGGACCAGCTAAACATTCTCCAAGCTTACATCAGCAACTACAGAGCCGTCGCCGGTCAGGGATTCTACAACGTCAACCTTGTCATGTCAAACCTGACGAACATCCTGCTGCCTCCTCCTCCTTCGGAGGGCGAATGGTGGGTCATTCAGTGGACCTTCGAGGGCACTCCATACTTTGGAGTGATGACCCTCTATGAGGAGGGGGGAATCAACGTCAACGGGACCGGGGTCAGTATCGCAGGTATCAGCTTCCAGTACGGGACGATCGTCAACTCTGGAGGAACCAGCTTTTACCAGTCGACAGCCCAGACAAACGGGACGTACACCAAGACTGCCCCCGGGAGGATCTCGATGACCATACCCGCTTCTGGCACAGGCCTGCCAAGCCTTGGATCGACCTTTACCGGGGTCACAGCGGTAACCTTCGAGGTTGTAGGAACCTCTCTACTCGCCGGACTCGAGCAAGTCGACACGGTTGGCAGTACTAGCTACACCTTAGGCGACCCACTCCTACCTAACGGATACGTACAAGTCGCCCTTGATAGCCAGTTCGTAGGAGCGGCTGTCGCAACATTATCCGATTATCCTGCGGGCAATGATTGGTCGGCACAGCTCAGCCTCGCGGGCCTACCATCAGGTACATACACGGTTTATGCGAGACAAGTAATCAATGGGACGCCGGGTTTCTACACCTCAGTCTACTTCACGCTGACATCCAACGGCTTCGCAGCAGCGACGCTTCTTGTGCAGACGAACCGTCAAGGATACGCCGCCGGAGGATCAGTGAAGATTACTGGAACACTGAAAACTTCGTCCGGCGTTCCCATCGCAGGGAGACAGGTGGGACTGGAAGCAGACGACCCGGATGGAGGAGTAGTCTTCGTAGATCAACTCGTTACCGATTCGGCGGGGGCTTTCTCTGACGCATTCACTATCCCCAGAGCCGCGCCCTCTGGAATATACCAGCTACTCGCCTCCTCCACCGGCGTGGCAGCCAAGACTATTTTTTCCGTAGCCAAAAACAAGGGGGGCGCTTCAATGGGTTCGGCGACCGGTTCGATCCTCCAAGAGACGCTGCAGATTGCAACCTCAGTCCAGGTACTCAACGGAAGTCAGAGTCAACAGTCGACCTTCACCAACGGGCAGCAGGTGATGGCTAACGTGACCGTCCGGAATACGGGCACACAGGCTCAGACAGTTACCGATGTTGTAGAATTCATCGGGCCTGGTAACGTCCCAGTCTTCGTCGCTGGCACACTCGTCACCCTTCAGCCGTTGCGGAGCACCTCTCTCACTGCGTCCATCGTTCTCGGAACAACGGTACCTTTTAGCACAGGCACGTATTTCGTCCTCAACTTTGCCTGGAACGGGTTCGTTCAGTCACAAGGCGCCTCGTGGAGGGGACTCGCGATCCGCTCATCCGCCACTTTCCAAGCCGTGACCGGTTCCAGCGCGCCACCCGCTCCACCTCCTGGGAATGGTCAAACCACTACTGGCAGTCTGAACTTAGGGGTGATGAAATCGACCTTGCAGATATCAACCAACCAGCTGTTCCAGTCCGTTCCCAGATCTGCCTTTTCTATCGGCGTCCCGATCAAGGCAGTCTACAATCCTCAGAGCGGCTACGTTGACTTCCTGGGAGGTTTCGCCTCCAACATCCTGCCATTTGACACGAGCACGGGCCTGGTCCACAGTGTTCAGATCCTGACACCCACCAGCCCCGGGACGCTCATCTCGGAGGCTTCCGATCCGAAGGATGGAACTCTCTTTGTCCTCGACGGAAACATTGCCAACTACTACTCGACCACCACTGGAGCCCGGATGTTCATACTCCAAGGCAACAACTACGATCTCCAGGCGACGGTAGGCCTTGGAAACGGCACCTTCGGCATGGCAGAAGCCTATGATCCCATGAACGACATGGTATACGTGGGACTAGCCAACCGGACTTCATATCAGAGCGTAGTCGAGGTCATCAACGGGTCCACCGACATCCTCGCAGGGAAGTTTTCATTGACTATGAGCGGGACCGGACCTGACAACTATCCCGTGCTTCAGGCAATGGTCTATGTTCCCACAAATAATTACCTGTACATCATCCGGACCCTGCTGGGAGTTGCGAACGGCAACTTTCCATTTGTCGGCCCCTACACAACAGGCGGGTCGAGCGACCTAGTCGTGATGGACCCAATTACAGGTAGTGTTGTCGCCGACATCCCATTGGCAGAGCCGGCTATGGGAATCACCTACGACCCAGCCAACGCTCATGTCTATGTCACACTTCAAGGAGCAGGAGGATACGGGCCCGCCGTCGCAGTCGTGGACACACAGACCAACCAAGTCTCTAACATCATTCCGCTGCCAGAAAACTCTCCAGGCGTCCAGACATTCGTCTTCCTTACGTTCATTTCGATCCCACGCCCTGATGAGATCACTTATGATCCTCAGAACGGCAACTTGTACGTTGGAACAATCAACGCGAACCTCGTCTATGTCATAAGCGGCGCGACCAACTCGCTCATCGACACAATCCAGACTCCCATCGCGGACTATAATCCGGAGTCAATTACCTACGACTCTTCGAACGGCGCGTTGTATGTTGCCGCCGAGACTGGCGTGGGACTCGCCATCAACGGACTCACCAACCAGATAACCGCGGCGTATGTACTCCAGGGTCTTCCGGCCGATGCTCTATACGATCCTCTCAACAAAGATGTCTACGTCAACAGCATCTCGCAAGGTTCGGTCTACGTCATCAGTTCGCTCACCGGTCGAGTGGTTGCCACCCTATGGCCTGGAGACCCATACGTTGCACTTCCCGTTGCGTTAGGTTCCAGTATGGCTCTGGATCCTGTCAGTGGAATGATCTACCTGACGAATCCGGACATGAGCAAGGTCTCGGTAATCGATGGCGCGACTAACACAATTACGAGGACCATATCGTTCCCCTCCGATCTCAACAACACGTACGTCCCAGACGGTATCGTGTACGACTCGTCCAATGGATACCTGTACGTCACGCTCGCCGACTGTCAGAACAATCTAGCTGGCGTAGTAACGGTCGGAACCGGAACGGTGAATGTGTGCAGCAAAGTCGGGACATCAGCAAGCGCGAGCGTAGCGGTGATAGACCCGACCACGAACTCTATCGTCCGCTCGATCAAAGTCGGAGTCTTCCCTGAAGCGGCCGTATACGACCCAGCGAATAATGAAATCTACATCGCCACGTACAACGGTACCGCGTCAATACAGGTAATCGATACTCGCAGTAACGTCCAGCTCGGGACCATAGATCTCGGCTCGTTGAGCAGCATGTACCTCACCTCGCTCACCTACGACTCTGCGAACGGCGACGTGTACGCCTACGCTGTTGGCTCATCTCCCTCCACCGTTCTTGTTGTCGACACGTCAAGCAACACATTGGTTGGGGCGTTAACTACAGGCGGACCGTATGCAGGCATTGCCTACGACCCCGTTAACCAGCTGATCTACACCAACCTGGGAGGAGTACTCCAGGCGATTGATGGAGCGACCAACAAGATCGTCGGGACGGTCTCAACGGGCAGTTGCTGCCCCACATCCGGAGGGGGGATCGCCGTAGATACCCAGAACGGAACGCTGTACGCTCCCTTCACGAATGTGGGTTTCGTCTCGACCGTGGCGACTACACCACGCCTTCCCATCAGCTTCTTCTCTCTTGAGACTCGGAACTCTCTAGGCAACCCTCAGTCAACCTTCCTCCCAGGCGACCCCCTCATGATCAACTTGCAACTCCAGAGTTCGTCGGGAACAACTACACGATTCCTCGGTGGGATAATCATAACCGACGCTAACGGTAATGTCGCATTCACGGGGACACAATGGCGATCGATTGGTCCAGGCGGGTCTGATGGTTTCACCTATGTACTGACCATTCCAGCAATGCTAGCTCCAGGGACATACAACATCACAGCCTTCGCCTGGAACGGGTTCCCGTCGCAGCGAGGCTCCACTTGGAAGGTCCTCGCTCTGCCCATCACAACGTCGTTTACAGTAACATAGATTATCCCAAGTTCAGCCCTTCCGGGACCCTGAGAGTTCTCGTCGATTCTTCACGGGATCACCCATGCGGATTAACTCACTCAAACTATTCCGGACAACCGTATCGACTAACACGAATCGATCACGGCTGTTTTACACCAAGATTAATCATGTCCGAGATGAGCCTGGCAGCCCCATGAGAGTCTTGTCGAAACTGAGCTGGGGTCCAGGATGAGGAAACTAGCAGTCCTCACTTTCGTAACACTCGACGGTGTCATGCAGGCGCCTGGAGGTCCTGACGAAGATCGCTCTGGCGGATTCAGCCGCGGCGGTTGGGTTGCCGGCTACTGGGACGACTTCCTAGGCAACGTAATGGGCGAGCAGATGAAAGGACCCTTCGACCTGCTTCTCGGGAGGAAAACCTACGAATTGTTCGCCGCTTACTGGCCTCACACTGAGCAACCGGGAGCTAAGGAGCTCAACAATGCCAGGAAGTATGTCGTGTCCACGACGTTGAAGAAGCTTGACTGGGCCAACTCTGCACCCGTTTCAGGCGACGTCCCACATGAAATCAGGAAACTCAAAGATCAGAGTGGCCCTGAACTTCAGGTCCACGGCAGTAGCAAACTGATTCAGACACTCCTGAAGAACGACCTGATCGACGAGTTCCGCCTGAAGATCTTCCCCATCACCCTCGGCGCCGGCAAACGCCTCTTCGCTGAAGGAACCATGCCGGCCGAGTTCAAGCTCACCGACACTAAGACCTCACCCAAAGGAGTCATAGTCGCCACATACAAACGCGGGGGAGAAGTGAAGACCGGGTCCTTCGCCCCACAACAACCACAGCAGCAAGACTCGAAACACCACGAGACTTGACCGCGACGGCTACGAATGACTAGTCGAATCCAGGGGATTTGTGTTCATGCTTTTAGAAACGAGTGACGAACAAGCAAGACGGTTGCTCGCACTTTCTCGCCAACTACAGTGGGCGTTCCCCTCTTCCCAAGGCACCCCGATCATCAATGGCCAGCCCACAAGCCGGCCTGTTGAGCAAGCAGTCCAGGAGCGAGAAGCCTTTGCAAACGCAGCCCGTGTTCTATTGGAGAAGGGTGACGAGGAAAGCGCGGTCGAGATCGCCTCCAACACGTGGCGTCTATGGATATTGGCGCGAGATCTCAGCGGTGGACGAGTGTTCCTCGCCAGCGTTTTGGACAAGGGCGAGAGGAAACAGTCACGAGCCAGATCACTCGCACTATATGGTGACGCTCTCCTAGCTTTCCGTCAAAGAAAAATCGAGGAATCACGGCATAGGAGCCAGGCTGCGCTGGACGCGGCACTCGTGGTGAATGATCAGGAAGCGTTGACACTCGCGTATCTAGGGCGCAGCCGGGTAGCGTTTGCCGACGGCGACTATGCCCAATCCCTCACCTTGGCTGTCAAGGCTAGAGAATCCGCTCGTAACCTGGATTTGGCGATGGGACAAGCTCCCTTGTTTCTTCATGCCTCGGCGACCAGGATGATGTGCAACTACGATCAGGCAGCGGCTCTGTTTGAGCAGAGCATCGACCTGAATCGGAAGGTCGGGGACCAGGGAATGGTAGCGGCAGAGCTGCAAAATCTAGCTTTTGTCGAGATTCATCGGGGAAACGTCGACGCGGCTGAGCGCTGCATTACAGAATGCGAGAAACTTGGATCCGCGAATGATCCCTACAATGCAGCGATGACCCACCTCACCTGGGCCATGATCGCATTCGCTCGGGACGACAAGAACAGGTCCCGAAGTCTACTGCACCGTGCTCAGTCTATACTCGAAGAGGCCAAGATCGACGCGGCTCCCGACGACCAGTTCGAGTTCAACTGGCTTCACGAGCTCTTGGAAAGGAACGTCAGAGACTAGCCGACAATCTGACGTAGCGGCTGAACTGTCCGACGGGATTGAAGGGTCCTATTCTACTCCGAATGAGAGTTTCAGGTTGACCCTATACTCGACGACCTTGCCGTCCTTGACAAGCGCTTTCTGCCCGACTACGTCTACTCCGCGAATGTTCTTGACGGTCTTTGAGGACCTTCTAACGGCCTCATTGATGGCGTCTTCGAATCCTCTACTGGACGTTCCTACGAGCTCGATTATCTTTCCAACAGGCATTCTTCTCGCCTGTGTTCTCGTTGGGGTGTGACTATTTCACGCTTTCAGATGAAACCAGTGAAATCTCAGCCTTCAAGAAGAGGCTCACGGGACAGTACGAAACGGTCCCGGGCATGGAGAGGCTATGCGGGGCTAACAAAGACGGACTTGAAACGCTGTTCAGCGTCGATGACGCTGCTAGCATTCTTTTGTTGCTTTGAATGGTGCTGTGATAGCGTTGAGTGTGTCGGCAACGTAAGAGACGCTGTTTTGGGCGGCTGTTAAGTCCGTGTTCGAGACTTTTACTGTCGCCGAGCCGCTGGTGTCTGATCCGTTCTTGACGTCGCTGCAGCCAGATATGTTGCCGTTGGAGTCTGTCTTTACAATCCAGAGCGAGTTGTAGCCGTTGTTGATATCATACTGATTGGCGTAGCCGGCGGCGATGAATCCACCGTCGCTGGTCTGCTGGAATGAGAGGAATTTTCTGTCAGAATACTGAACGTCTGCACCGTAGATCTTGTCCCACTGCACATTTCCCGCTGAGTCTGTCTTGACCAACCATGCTCTATAGTCGTAGATCGTGTTCTGGAAGTAGTATCCAGCGAACGCGTATCCTCCATCCGCGGTCTGCTGTGCACCTATAATATTCAGGTCGCTGATGCTGCCGGATGGAGTATAGGTCCTGGCGAATTGTGGGTTGCCGGCTGAATCGAGTTTCAAGAGTAGGATACTGCTGCTGTACGAGGTTCCAGTGGTTGCGGATGCCGACCCGCTGACGATATAGCCGCCGTCAGAGGTCAGAGCCAGGGAGTCTACGTAGCTCTCATCTCCGACGAGGTAGGAGTGCTGCCAGACCAACGCGCCGGTCGAGTCGAGTTTGAAGACGAGTATGTCCGACTCGGTATACGAGGACGTCACGACGTAGTTTATCCCACCTCCGACGATGTAGCCCCCATCAGGGGTCTGCTCGACAGAATAGGCCCAGCCATACCCGCCTGTCGCGTCAGCGAAGATGTGCTGCCACTGTATCTGCCCAGTTGAGCTGAGTTTCACGACGAACGGGTTGTAGCTGCCCGCCGGAGCGAAGGTGTAGCCTGCTATAACAAATCCTCCGTCAGTGGTTGTTTGGAGGTCGAAGGGCCACGTTTCGGGACCATAGGAGGAGCTGGTTGAGAACTGTAGGTCGTTCGCCCATTGGATCTTGCCAGTAGGGTCTACTTTGACGATGGATGCACAGCTGGTCTGTCCTGTTGCGGGACAGCCGAACTGCGCGTTGCCCGCGAAGATGGCGCCTCCATCCGCGGTTGGACGGATAAGACCGGACGGGGTCGAGTAGGGATAATTCTTGTACAAGTACTGAGTCTGCGACTGAATATTTCCGCTCGAGTCGACAGTCATGACTATTGCGGCCGGTTCACTGACATCTGCGCAGGCAGAGGTGTATGTTCCCCCCTCGCACGATCCTCCCACCACGTAACCACCGCCGGTTGTCTGAGCAATGCTCTCGGCCCTAGCATAAGAGTACGGAATATTGTATGCCTTGATCCAGGATGTACCCGTTGATGGTGGGGGAGAAGGCGGAGGCTTGGTCCCGTGACCAATAGGGATATGGGCAAAGGCAGGAATCATAGTGAGCATCAAAATCACCAAGGTACCCGCGAAGGTCGCTGTCCTACCGTGGAACATTAGAAAGGAACTATTTGCATAGGATGTATATAAAAGGTACTATCACCATAGCGGCATCGCGGAATCCGTCGTCGAATACATTCAGCTCTTCTTCCAAACCGATGGACAGGTCTTGAATGGCCGTACTTGTCTTGGTCCCGACCTAAGCTTCCGGCGCTTACGCACGCTTACCGGTGACCTTGGAATCAGAAGTCAAAACTTGGAACCATCTCATGGTATTACCATCGGGGTCGCTGATATCGAAATAACTTATCACATTGGGGACCGTCTTGATCTCGGTCGCTGCGATCCCGCTCTTCCGTAACCGCTCTCGCTCGCGGTGAAGCTCTCGGACCTCGAGCTGAAGGTTCCAGCTCGAGGAGGGTTGCACCTTGCCGCTCACAATCTGCACCCAGGCACCACCGACCTTAAACTCGACATTTCCTGGAAAGGGTTCCAGGTCGGGACCATTCTTTCCAAAGAGCCGGGAGTACCACTCCCTCGACCTTCGCAGGTCACTTACCGTGATCGCGACAATCATCTCTTTCACATCGATTTCTTGCGCCATGCTCTCCTCCTTGACACTCTGTATGCATACATTGAGAAAGGAAAAGATCCGCTAGTTAACGGTTGATAGCTTTGATACGACTTTGACTATCTGAGCTTGCTGTTCAGGAACTCTATCGTACGATTCCAGGCCAGATCCGCTGCGTCCCGGTTGTATTCCACGGGCCGATTCTCTTCGACGAACCAGTGTTTCGTTCCCGGGTAGAAGTGAAACGTAACTTCTCTTCCGGCGCCGCGGATCTTCTCTTCTGTAGCCCGCACGTCACTAACGGGCTCCCACTCATCATCGGGCGCGAAATGCCCGAGAAAAGATGCTTCGGACTTGGTGAAATCTATTGGGTAGGTCCCGTAGAAGACAACAACTGCCCCAACATCTTCCGGTTTCAGGGTGCTCAGTAGCAGGGACCATGCTGCGCCCATGGAGAAGCCTACGACGCCCATCTTGCGTCCTGATATCGACGGGACCGACCGCAGATAGTCCGCGGCGCCCAGGACAATCTCCGTTACTCTCGCCTCGGCAACTTTCGAATGGAGTTCCTTCGCTTCCTCTACAGTCGTTGCTAGTGCGCCATCGTGTAGGTCAGGTGCAAGGGCGACATAGCCCTGCGATGCAAGCTTGTCGCAGAATCTCTTGAAGAAGTCATTGAGCCCCCACCAGGCATGAAGAACCAGAACAGCCCCTCTGGGATGCAACGGCTGGGCTAGATATCCCCGTCCTCGTTGCGATCCAGCTTCGAAATCAACCATTCTTGGTAGCACGCGTTCACTAATGGACTCCAAGTCTTCGAAACAAAGCGGGGAAGCCCCTCAAAGCCTTTTCGGGCAAAGATGCTCCAGACAATCTCTGATTCTAAGGATCGGAGGCACCTTGTCATATCTTGAATTCAGTGTTTACACTTGACCACCACGAGCTTGCCTGACGGGGAGAGGCTGAACTCGTGCGGGAACCGAACACAATCGTTAGTGACAAAAATGCCCACCAGCTCTTCCTGAGTATACGTCTTGTCCGTTGAATCCCCATCTTGTCGTATCGTTACCATCATTCCATCGCTGTGTGGCTCTAAGCCAATGATCTTCCCCGAGAAGTCTCCTCCAGAATCGAAGATTTTGCCCATGAACAACGATCAGCGTTTTGCGAATCAATTAAGCGGTAGAGCAGGACGAAATCTCGGAAACTACTCCCTACGCCCATCACTTCCGATAGATGGGCGTTTCACGGACCCTCCGTTGTCGATTTGCAGCCTTCTCATGAATCATCGTGCTCTAGGAAATTGGACGGGTTCCCTGAAACACAGATCGCGAAGAAACGCTTTATTCGCCGAGTCCGCCCTAGGCTCCTATGAAGCTAATTCTGGACGAAGCGGCTCGCGAGGGGGCGATAAGGGTCGACCTGGCGTGGGAGCTGTTCTTCGAATCGAAGACACAGATCCCTGAAGGGCATGGAGGCAGGCTGATTCCGTTCACAACCTGGCTCTGGGACGAGCTCGGCAAGAAAGCAGGCTACCTCAACAGGAATTCGGGGAAGGAACTGACCTTGGCGATTCCTGCGCTAGGCCAGGAGGCGCTCGACTTTCTGTTGCGGATAGCGTCTTTCTGGGCGGATGAGGTTCATGTGAAGAAGGGAGGCACGGTTTCGGAGAATCTTTGGAGGAAGCCTGTTGTCAACGTTTTCGACGATAAGACTCTTGATGGGTCTGAACGATCGCTGGCCCGAAAGACTGACGACGCCTACCAGCGCTTCTTCATGCCGTTGCTCGGGCCCGGTCGAGCCTTCTTCAGAGTCGAAGTGATATCGAATGGACAATCGGCCGCTCGCTACCATAGTCACTCCGAGGTTGACGAGCTCTATCTGATTCTCGACGGGTCTGGTACGCTCAGGTACAATGACAAGGACATGCAGGTCAAGCGAGGAGATCTGATCAGTAAACCGACGGGACCAGACGCCATATCTCAATTGATCGCAGACCGTGGAGAACCGCTCCGCATTCTGGACATGGAGATATGGCACGACCGACCCTACAGCTCAAAGGACCTGATACTCAACCCCGACTTTAGCGAGATCATATTGAGGGGACCCGGCTGGGGTGGCATCTTCCCTGCCGAAGCCCTCATGACCTCCGAGGATTTTCGAAAGCATTATGACGAAGGATACAAGAGAACCAAGGACGGCGGCTGGGTCCCGTCGAAGCTTCGGGGCCACAAGAAGATCAGAGAAAAGCAGCATTAGCCTCAGGCGGATTGAGGAATCGGAGGTTGTCGAGCCTATAGAGATTCCAAACCTATCCTCTTAACCTCGCTGATCCGTTCGAAGGCAGCATCACTGCTCACGATGATTCTGTCCCCTGAATCGCTACTCCGATGTGGATGGAATCGAAATAGAAGCTTCGTATCTCCGAGTAGGTAGTCTACAAGTCTAAAGAAGCGAGGCGGAGGCCTGGAATTGGGAAGGAAGGAAACAGGGTGAAGTCAGGTCCGAGGAGGAGGGAGTTATCCTGGTAAGGAAAATCTCGAGCCTTGAGAATGTCCAGAAGAAGATGGCAGGCCGACTACGCCAATGGAGTAAGTTGGAAGGCAAAGCAGACAAGCTAATCTTTCAAGAAATACGACGCAAGAATCGATAAGAACACAGTGGCGGCCACCCAGAGTACGATTGGCGCGAACTACTCACTCAACAGGTGATGCTCCGAGCGTTATACACGCACGCTGATTGAATGCCATTCGCCAGGAACTATGTATGTGTGAAAGTGCGGGTCTCCTACAAGGCGTGTCAGGTAGGATTGGATCGCTGGCTTTCCTCGCAACCTTCCGCCCCAGCCTCCAAAGAGTGGGTTGAGATTCGCGGTTACAACAATGCTGCCAGGACGTGTGAGACGGCGTAGATGCGGAATGTATCCTGGGTATTCGCGCCAGTCACCGTCCAGAAACACAACATCGTAACGTCCCTTCAGCCTGGGAAGAATATTTTGTCCTCGACCACGAAGGACATTGATTCGCCTGGATAGATCTCGATCTTGGAACGCTTGCTCCGCAAGAGCCGCATGCACTGGATCCGCCTCAATGGTGTCCACACGACAGTCAGGTCCTGCGGCGGAAGCCATCACTGCGGCAGTGTACCCGTGGCCACAGCCAACCTCCAAGATTCGTCGCGCATGAGTCAATGAAGCGAAGACCCTCCATAGAGGAGCCTGCAACGGGTCGCTGGGATACATGTCGCAATCCCGCCCGTGCTTACTCCGATGCTGGTTCGACAACCTGTAGAGGTCAAGATGAGCATCAGCGCGACCACCGTAAATTTTCATGAGCAGTTGCGTAACGCTCTTCTTCATGATCTCATCCCCCTTGGTATCGCCTTCTATATTGTCCCGTCCGAGTACCGAAAATTAGGCGGAGCAGGAAGTCCTCCAGGGATTTCTCGGAAGCGTTCTGCACTTCATTGTTGCGACACCAGTATCGCTTTAGTTTTCAAAAAAAAGGCTTCGTGAGATTCGCCAGTAGCGCACGGTGCCCTGGTGCACGATTGAAAAATGGAAAGGATTGTGGGGAGTCTAGTTCCGCAAACTAGTTAGGTTCGGAGTCTGCCCATTGCCTGAAGCACTGGTTGGAATGGGCGGAGCTTCTCGCCGTTTCCATTCACGTTCGTTTTAACCGGAGTGCTGACCTTGACCCAGTCTGGAATAATCACGGCCCGGATCAGCTCCTGGACGGTTATTCCACGCTCCTCGGCCTCGGTCATTAGGAGTTTGAAGTTCTCGTCGCGGAGGGAGAGCATGAATTTTGCCATAGAGTCACCTAAACAGATCGGAGATGCTTCAACAGCACCAGTTCATATAAGCATTTCTGAAAAAAAGTAGAAACCTTTCCGAGTCAAATTGGGAGAATGCTGACACGAATGCCTATCAATCCGAGCCCCCCATACTCGAAGATCAAGTATCAACTCCACTGATCTAGATGAGAGAGCGAATAGAGCTTCACCTGAACGAGGCGCCGAAGCTTCACAGTCCCATCCTCATAGCCGGCCTACCCGACAGTGGACGAGTAGCCAAGATCGTCCTCGACCATCTCATCAAGAGCCTCAAAGCCGTCCCTCTCGGCTACCTCCACTCGGACTATCTGCCACCGCGAGTCCTCCTCAAACCCGACGGAACACCAGAGCTGATGAAGCACGAATTCTACTACTGGCTCAACAACGATCAGTCAAGCCACGATCTCATCCTCTACACTGGAGACGCCCAGCCAATACTTCCCGAGGGAGCCTTCCGACTCTCCGACGCAGTCGTCAACCTCGCCCAACAACTAGGAGTAGAGACCCTAGTAACCGTAGGCGCTTTCATAACCGGAAGAATATCCGACAACCCGAAAGTCTACGGAGCCGCGAGCGAGACAGACCTAGTCAAGGAACTCCAGTCGCTAGATGTCCAGATCATCGACAGCGGCGCGGTAACATGGATGAACGGGCTCATACCCGGCCTCGCCAAGGTCCGAAACCTGAAAGGGCTATTCCTCTCCGGCGAGACCTCAGGCTTCATGGTAGACCCTAGAGCGGCCATGATCATTCTACGAGTACTCGTCCGGAAGCTGGGACTGCAGATCGAGATGAAAGAACTGGAAGAGCAGGCCAAGGAGATAGACGACGCTCTCAAGAAAGGCAACGAGAAAGCGTCCTCAGAAGCGCAACCCCATAAAACAAAATACGTGGGCTAGTACGTACGACAATCCTACTCGATCTCGAGGGTTCCTTCTGCCTCCGAATGCAAAGAGTCGAACTGCTTTTATGGCCGTGTGTATACATGTAAAGACGACGTCGCATGGCTATCGTCAATGTCAGATTACCCGACGATCTGAAGACTCGGATGAATAGTCTTCCTGAGTTGAACTGGTCGGAGATAGTCCGAGAGGCGATAGAGAACAAGATCGCCTCTGAACGACGGAAGGTAAAGGATCGTGAGAAGATTCTTAGAGCGTTGAAGGCTCAGGACAGAATAGCCGAGACCTTGGCGCGGCGATACGCGGGTAGCTGGAAGGGAACGGAGGTCATTAGATACTGGCGAGAACGCCGTTATTCATCCTCGACGCGTCGGTAGCGGTAAAGTGGTTTGTTGCAGAGCCGCTCAGAAAGAAGGCTCTCACCGTGAGAGAAGACTACTTCGACGATAGAATAGACCTCCTTTCACCCGGTCTCGTCAGGTATGAGATAGGAAACGCGCTCCGGTTCCACCCGGGGTCTAGCCCAAAGGAACTGGCTGACGCAGTCAAGACAATTGCGGATATGCAGATCGATCAGGCCCAGCTAACTCCGGAAACGGTTGCGCTGGCGTCCGAAATAGCCTTTCAGGAGAGAATTACGTTCTACGATGCGGTCTACATTGCACTCGCCGAGACAAATAGGGCGAGGCTACTTACGGACGATCTGTTGCTCTACAAGAGGGTTTCAAGAAAAAGAAGTCTGTTACAGCTTCTCAAGGACTACGAGAGCCCAAGGCGGGATTCATAATCTGTCGACCAGGTTCAAGTGATGTATGCTGCTGTAAATCCGCAGAGTTCTTCTGATGACAGATGGAACTGTGGCGACGAAAATAGGTTCCGAGGAGTTGAAGCGAATTGATGCCATCGTTCGGCGCCGTGGGCTCATCAATCGTAGCGACATGGTCAGAGAGGCGATCAGCATCTATCTCAGCATAGCAAGTCTTGAGACTGAGACTCGGCTCAAGATACTTCGTCTCATCAATGACAGCGTAGGAGTCTCCGAAAAGACGGCGATGCAGCTAGTAGAGGAGTCTCGAAGAGAGGAAGATGCCTAAGGATCTCGCTGGAATACAGCATACTGTCTCGAAATCGTCTCTTGGGTCCATCGATCGAAGCTGGGGAGTTGATTCAATAGTCAGCGACACTTTTTCCGTGGAACGCTTCTAAAGCCGTAAAGGTGGAGCACTTGGACTGGATGATGTTGTCCAGATGACACAGCTGGGAATCCTGGGTCTCGGAAAGATGGGAAGCGCGTTTGCACTAAACCTTCTCTCGAAAGGACACGAAGTCCACGTCTACAATAGAAGCAAAGAGAGACTCCGTGAGCTAGTTGCAAAGGGAGCAATAGCGCACCCCTCTCCCTACGAGCTGGGCAAGTCTGTCGATGTAGTCGTTACTTCTCTGACGGATCAGGACGTTATCGATAGCATCGTCATGGGAAAGGATGGAGCGTTGAATGGGATGAAGAGGGGAGCTCTCTGGATCGAGATGAGCACCATCGACCCAGACGCTTCTATCAAGCAAGCAGACCAAGCAAAGAAACTAGGCATCGACAGGCTTGATGCTCCGGTCATAGGCAACCCAAACATGGCCGCCCAAGGCCACTTGTCTTTGCTCGTCGGCGGCGACGAGAGCGTGTTCGAGAAGAACCGAGAACTTCTCAACCAGCTCGGCTCCACCGTCATCTATCTCGGAAAACCCGGCAGCGGCCATAAGATGAAGCTGATCCTCAACCTCCACCTCGGAACCATCGGACTCGCCTTCTCAGAGGCCTTCGTCCTTTCGCAGAAGCTAGGCTTCGACCCGGGAGTCTTCGTCGATGCCTTCAACAAGACAGTCCAGAAGAACTACTCGGAAGTCAAAGGCCCCATGATCGCAAAGGGAGACTATTCCCCGCTCTTCACCGTGAACATGCTATTGAAGGATCTAACACTGGCCGAGAACCAAGCGACGCGACAGAAAGTGGCTCTTCCTGCCGGAAGCCTGGTGAAGCAGCTCTTCACGACATGCGTGAACCAAGGCAGGGGCGAGATGGATTTCAGCTCGATCGCACTGACGATGCAAAAGCTGAATGGAATAGAGCCATACTCGCGGGAATCTCAACCATGCTGATGGAAAGGTTCTCTGTCCCACCTGCCGGAAAGCGTTCCTAGAACAGATCACGAACAGTCAAGGCGAAATCATGAGACGGGAATGCCCGAACTGCCGCTACGCTCTAAAGCATCATCCGATTCAACGGCCATCGAGAATCTGGGCAGGGCACGTAGCTACCGCTCTAAGGCTGAGAACTGTTTCGCCAGGGTTGCTCGGCTGTCTCTTAAGCGGTTGCTACTTGGACGGTCTTGGCCATGGCCAGGATTTGTTCCCGGCTTGGCTCCATGTTATGACCTGCTTTGGTGTGCAGCTTGAAATGCTCTACCAACTCGTCGTCGGAATCGGCCCGTACTCGGAAGCCGCATTGGGAGCAAGCTACTTCTCTTGTCATTCTTACCAGAATTCTCACAACTCTGTGTGCGTATTTAACACCTTATACCCAGATCTTTCCAAATTTGAAATCGTTTAGAAAAACTGCATCTCTCACTAACAATTGAACACAGCTCAGCCCGGTTTTCAAGGAAATGGCCCTACTCCTTAAGTTGGTCGACTCCAGGGTCCAGAAAGATCTAAGCAATTGGTTGCGGTACTCGTCCAGAAAGAGCCTGTGGATCGCAATGCAAGCCACAGTCATCGCGTAGTAATCGCCGATAGCCGTCGAATGATTGAGGTCGCAGACGAATCAGTCCATCTCGTCGTGACCTCCCCTCCGTATCCAATGGTGGCGATCTGGGATGACTTCTTCACAAATGTTTCCGCATCCTCCTACGACACCATGCACGAATATCTTAACCAGACCTGGCGAGAGCTCAAGCGGGTCCTCGTACCAGGCGGGATTGCTTGCATCAACATAGGAGACGCAACACGTACCCGAGACGGAATCTTCCATCTCTATCCTAACCATTCAAGAATAATAGAGAACTTCGAGAAGCTAGGCTTCGTAACTCTACCCTACATCTTATGGAAGAAACCTACCACCAAGCCCCACTACAAGGGGAAGGGAGCGTTTCTCGGATCAGGATTCCTCCCACCAAACGCCTACGTTACACTCGACATGGAATACATCCTCATCTTCCGGAAGGGTCCACCGCGAAGCTTCCCGCCGAAAGATCCAGACCGTTACAAGAGCCGGTTCACCAAGAGAGAGCGAGACGAATGGTTCTCACAAGTCTGGAAAGTGCCAGGCGTAAGACAGAACGTGGACGGGCTCGAGAGACGAGTGGCCGCGTTTCCGGAAGAGATTCCCAGGAGATTGATCAGAATGTTCTCTGTTCTGGGAGATCTAGTATTGGATCCATTTCTAGGATCGGGGACCAGTCTCAAAGCAGCAATGGAGCTAAGCCGGAGATTCGTCGGCTACGAAAAACTCAAAGAGATGACCGAGATTATCAGAGAGAAGACCCGGGTCGGCTCAGACAAGATACAGTTTCTAGAACAAACGGACACTATTATCCAGCTCGCTGGATAGTTCTGACAAGTCCCGGCAGAGCCCTGAGATTGGGAATCCGGTAATCAGGATTCCCTTCCTGATTCCCTCTCCGTTTGACGATGACAGCTGCCATGCCGACAGCCTGGGCTCCAACAATGTCAGTTCTGGGATTATCAGCGACATAGATGCACGATCGCGGCTCGACGCCGAGTTTCTCTGCAATTAGATGGAATGACTCGTGTCCGGGCTTAACACGAGGCGTATCCTCTCCCGCAACCACCACAGCCTGGAACAGATTACGAAAGGCGACTCCTCGGATCCTCCTCCGCTTCATCCCGGGCGTACCATCGCTGTCAGAGACGAGACCAATCTTCAGACCAATCTTCTTGACCTTGCGGAGAGTTGACTCTGCATCCTGAAAGGGTGGGCTATTGGCCTCATAGGCATCCCAGTAGCGGAGGGTTGCACGATGTATCCATGGAAAACGAGTGCTCAAGCCTAGCTCGCCTAGCAGGGTTCTCCACCAGACATCTCTGTTGTAGAGATATTTTCTCCTCAGCATTTCGTGGTCGATCAGCCTGAGCCGCTTGAACAGGTTCCGTTGGCCGTAGGAGTGGCCGTTCTTCTTCAGTTCGGCTGAGATGAGCCTGGCCGCAGTGAGGAGTCCTTGTCGCGCGCCTATTGACGATCTTAGAATGGTGTTGTCAAGGTCAAAGACAACCGCGCTGAGCTCGCGGGCTGGAGGCTGTCGCATCTTCTAGTTGTACGTCTCCGGTCTCCTATCCGCAAACCTCTCCCTTCGAAGACGGTTGTGGAGAGAGAGGTCAATCTCTTCGATGACAATTCCCTCTCCCTTTCTCGCAACAGAAGCGATTCTTGGGTGGGAGATCTTGGTTCGAGGGTCCTCGTGGAGACTTATGATCGTGCTGTGCCCGGTGAACCAGGGAGGCGCGTATACGTTCGGTGCGACTATGGGCATACGATTCTCCAGACAGCGGACCGTGACGTATTGTTGCCAGGGCGCGATCCCGGGCTTTACAATTCTTGAGGGGCAGAGCACCAGCTCGGCTCCTCTCAACGCGTAGATTCGTGATGGTTCGGGAAAGTCTACGTCGTAACAGACCAGGATTCCGATCTTGTATCCGTCTAGCTTGAAGATGTTGTAGGAGTTTCCGGGCTTCGCATACTTCCGCTCAAAGCGGAAGAGGTGGATCTTGAATTGTCGTCCTAGGAGTGTTCCATCTCCTCGGATTACTGGGCTGCTGAGCCGTGTCTGTCCCCGGACCTTCTCATAGAAGGCGCCTCCAACAATGGCGACACTGTATTCTTCGGCCAACGACTGAAGCTCCGGCAGAGGACTCACCGGTGTCGGGATTTGCTTCTCGGGCAGCCAGTGTTCCGGCAGGCAGATAATATCCGCCTCTCTCTTCGCGGCCGTTCTCGCGAGTCTGATCCCGTTAAGAATAGTCTTCTTGATGGACGTCTCTATCGGCTTGACTTGGACAGCTGCGGCTCTAACCAGCCTCTTCGTCATTAAGAAACGGCCGCTCAGTCCCTCAGCTTCTTGACAGCAAGATCGACGAGCTGCCGGGCAACCTCCCGCTTCTCGGCGAGAGGAATGTGCACCACATTCTTCCGACTATCAACCACATACAGCTCGTTTGTGTCCACCTGAAACCCGACGCCCTCGCGCGCGACATCGTTCGCCGCGACAAGGTCAGCGTTCTTCTCGTGTATTATCTTGAAGGCTTCATCGATCAACTCCTCATTCGGCACATTGTACTCCGTCTTGAACGCCACGAGAAACGTTTTCGGACTGGAACTTCTGATCTCCTCAAGAATCTTAGGAGTCGCCTTGAGCTCCAAATCTATACGTGCCCTTTCACGTGTCTTGATCTTCTTCGGCGAAACCGTCGTAGGCGTATAGTCGGTGGGAGCGCCAGCTGCGAAGACGAGATCAGGCTTCGCCTCTCTCAGTTCCTTGAGGACAGCCTGCAAGAGCTCCTCGGTGTTCTCAATCCTGATCGTCTTGACACCTGACGGAGGCGTCAAAGTTCCTGGCCCTAGTATCAGCGTCGTGTCAGCGCCTCGCGAAGCAACCTCCTCAGCAATAGCAGCGCCCATCTTTCCAGAACTCCGGTTGGTTACAACCCTGACAGGGTCTATGTGCTCCATCGTTGGACCAGCGGTGACCAGGACCCTTCGTCCCTCCAGGTCCCGAGTCTTGTTTGTGGAGAGACGTGCAATTACCGCACCGACTATCTTCTCGGTGGACGCGATCTTCGCCTTACCCTCTGTGATCTCGGGCTCGATGAATTCGACTCCGATCCTCTTCAACCGCTGAACGTTCTCTTGGACCAGCGGGTGATCGTAGAGGGGCTCATGCATCGCAGGCGCGATAACGACTGGAATCCGGGACCCGATCGCTGTAGCGGCGACCGTGGTAACCGGTGTATCATCGATTCCTGAAGCTATCTTGCCAATACTGTTGGCTGTAGCAGGCGCAACAAGCACCAGGTCCACATGACCCTGACTCTTCCCGGCGAGCGCGATATGCTCCAGCTTCCCCGTCAGGCGTGTGACCACTGTGTTTCCTGTGGCCCATTCGAGAAGATCCGCGCCGACCATGTTCTCGGTTGAAGGAGAGATGACCGCATGAACGTCGGCTCCGTGGCGCATGAGTTCGCGAGCAATCTCCGGCGCTTTGAACGAGGCGACGCTGCTAGTGACGAGTAGCGCGATCTTCTTCCCTGACAGTTCCCTGCCCTTGGAACTGGTGATATCTTTGGATGGATGGCTCAAGGCAGGGTCTTCCAGCCTATCTCTTCAGCCGACCCGTCTCGTATGCTTCGTCCAGTAGATGGATTATCTCGTTGAGGGTGTACTTGCCAGCGCTGGATGGTATTCTGCGAAGGATGTCGGGCAGGGCGGGCAGCATGGGCCGTATGAACGTTGGAATCTTCTCGTACATCGCCTGCACGCCGGCTATGATCTCCGTTGCATCCTTCTCGTCGATACCGTTTCCTTTCGATTTCGACTTGCTCTTGGTACTCATCGTACTCTCAGCCTGTCTTGTCCGCGTCGTAAGCTTCACCATATAACGAGTTCTCGTCTCGTTCAAGATGCCGTAATTGGTTGTTTCAACGAGGCCTCTATGTTGTGTGGACATCTCTAGATTCTCTGGAGCCTTTGCATGAGCTCCTCGGCTAGGAGAGAGTTGGAGTTGATGGACCGCCGAAGCTTGGAAGAGTGGTCTGCAACCCATTCCGCTGCAGAATAGTCCAGTACCGCCATTTTCTCCAGAGTCGCCGAGAGAACATGATGAAGAGAATGTCAGCCACAATTATCAACGGATTGACGAGGCCGATGCTGGCGATCATGCCGAAAGCCGCGATCGGAAAGAGCAGGCCTATTCCGAACGCGACCTTCTGCTCCTGATTATTCACAGTTCCCATCGACCAGTAAGCTCTGGTCAAAAGGAACATGGCCAATACGAGGTCTAGCACGAAGGGGATTACGGGGGAAAGGTTCGCTCCCGCCGATATTCCTCCAGCGAAGAGCGTTGCCGGAAACAAGAGCGCGCCGACAAATGCGAACTTGAGAGGGCTCCATTTTGGTTGGCCCGGTTGCGTTTTGAGGAGATCGGCTGGAAGCTTTCTCGCAGTGAGGACGAGGATTGTTACCACGAGCCCGGAGAAAAGCAGCAGGCCTGGACCAGGATTGTAGCCCGAGTAGATTGCGGATACGAAGAGGAACAGGAAGATCGAGTCGAGAGTAAGACAGAAGATAGTTGCTAGTAATCGCATGCCCGAGACGAGGCTCTTGGTTTTCAGCTCTGGAAAGACGAGTCCGAAGAGGAAGATTGGGAGACCGATGCTGTAGACAGAGTGGAATATTACCAGCCCAATCGTCCAGACCCAGTTTACTCCTAGCCAGTGACCGTAGAAGCCGAGGTCACCCACAGGGGCTGCTTTCGGATAGAAAAACGTCCAAAGGTCCAATCCTTCTTCGACGATTCCGTACGCGGCTCCGAGCAGGAAGACTGAGGCCCAGCCTTTCTTCCACCGAATCATCGCCTCGCGTATCAGTATGACACCCGAGCCATACAGTCCAAGGTTTGCGGCGAGGAAAAGGAAGAACAGAACAGGATTGATGACCAAGACTGTCAGCTGGCTTGATGCGGAGAGATACTCTGGGATGCCCGGGGTCAGGAGAAGCAGGAATAGTAGCGGATGAGACTTGAGAAAATCGACGAGCTTGGCTATCGCTCCTTTAGGCTGCGGCTTTGGAACGATCCAAGTAAGCTCTGACAACAGCCAGTACTCCGGGGGACATTGGAATGGGCTCATCCTTGGAGTTCAAGATGGTGTACCTGCTCTTCTGGTAGGGAAGAAACTGGCGTGATGTCCCGCGGGCGAAAGTTCCTCCCAGGGTAGATTCACAATCCGTGCTTCTCTAACGGCACTGCGAGCAGTTCTCTGAACCGTGTGTGTTTCGCTTTTTCTCCGAACTCGGCTCTGACGAGGCGCAGGGTCTCCCCGCAGAGTCTCATGGCCGATCGATAGACCAATTTCGTGTCTCTCGTCCCCTTTATTCCGAGAGCCAGCGGATAATCGGCGCCTAGGTGTTCTGGTCTCTTCCTTACGTTCAGGATCTGGTGCCAAAGATAGTTCTCGCTGATGATCGATAGATCATTCAAAGCGAAAATGGCGCTCTCAACGTGCTGAGCGATCACCCGGGCCGAATATCTCGTCAGATACTCATCCCTCTTGAGCCAACTGTTCCTCAGTTTGCCTGAGTATTCGATCATGTTGTGATACTCGTCCCAAAGAGATTTTTCAAGAATCTGATGCGAGGTTTTGGTCTTTTTCCAGCGGAGCATAAGCCGCCTCAAAATGCCTCGGGGATCGTAGAGTATTCTTGTTGTCTTTGCGCTGCCCCGGGGCCAGAAGAATGCTCTCGGGTCTGTGAGCTCTTTTTCCAGCTCTGCAACGGAGAGGAACCCTACCCCAACATAGATGTCTCCGTCGAAATATGAGAAGTCGGCCGGTTTCTTCTTCCGATTCGTGACACCCAACATGTCGATATCGCTGAAGGGCCCTGGTTCGCCTCTCGCGACGCTTCCGTGTACTAGAATTCCCGCAAGGTGAGGATACTCTCTTCTCACGAAGGACGCGGCCCGGTTCGCGGCTTCATCGTAGCGTCTCCTCAGCCGTTTTTGAGACGGACCTTGCATTAACGTGAAGGCCTCACTGAGGAGTCACTAGGGCTGTCGCCATCTAGCAACGCGCGAGGTTACTGCCAGGGCGATTGCGAGTGAGACTGCGATTAGGAGCCAGCCCATTAGTGGAGACCAGTAGGCTAGATTGGGGGTGTTGCCCATGGCGTCTCGTATGATGAGGGCGGCGTGGGTTGTCGGAATCGCGTAGGCGAGAAGCAGAATATCGTGTGGCAGAATCTCGGCTGGGTAGAAGACTGGTGGTAGGATTCCGACAAGGACGCTTAGGAGTAGTCCTGACTGCCATCCGTTCCGCAGATTTGATGTGAAGGTTGAGACTAGGTAGCCGATTGCGGATGAGAAGAGCCAGACCCCCGCGAGCGATAAGAGTACGATGGGGAGAGATATGAGCGGAAGTCCGATGTAGACGAGTAGTGGTAACAGCACAACTAGTGCCGGGGAGGCGAAGAAGAGTCCTGCAAATGCGATGCCGAGCAGGTAGCCGATCTGGTTGACCGGGCTTGCGACGAAAAAGTCTTGGAGTTTTGTTTCTAGTCGGTACCAGGTTGCGTCTCCCGCGATTCCGGTGTCGACTGTAGACAGGACGAGTAGGAGAGAGCCGACTACTCCCAGGGCGAAGGATCGTCCGCCGGTTGTGACGGTTATGATGAAGAGTAGGCTGAAAGGGGTGGCGAATAGCCAGACGAGGCTCATCAGGTTCCTCCGGAGCCACGTTATTGATAGCATGTAGCCTATGATGACGGCGGCGCGGAACTGTCTGGTTGCGTTCATTCCTCCTCTCTCCCGACAAGGTCTACGAAAAGGTCCTCTAGTGATACTCTGGCGAGGCCCACGTCTGTGCCGCGCTTCATTGCTTCATCGGTCAGCTCTCTTCCTCGCTGGTCGTCTGTCAGGACCCTGAATCTCTCGGCGAGTTTCACCACGCGACCGTAGCTGTTCAGTTCCTCGGAGGAGAAGGTTGATCCGACGATGTCGACGCGAACTCGCTCCTTGACATTTCGAAGAAGCTCGGTTGGGCTTCCGGACAGAACCTTGCGTCCACGATCGATTACAGCTACCTCATTCGAGAGTATCTCGGCCTCGTCGATATAATGGGTCGTCAAAAGTATGCTCCGTCCCTCCTTCTGGATCTCGTTTAGAACGCCCCAGATTCTGCGACGGCTGACAGCGTCGAGTCCCAGCGTAGGCTCGTCAAGGAAGATCAGATCCGCGTCGGTAGCCACGGCCATTGCGACACGGACCCGTTGTCGCAGACCTCCTGACAGAGAGTCTGCTGGCTGGTTCCGGTATTCTGTCAGCTCCAACTGCCCAATCGTCTTCTCTGCTCGCCCGCGAGCGTCCTCTCGAGATAGTCCTCTTGCTAAGAGTGTGAGGTAGATGTGGTCCCAGGGGGTTAGGGGTCCGATCGTGCCTCCTTCTTGAGGAACGACTGCGATCTTACTCCTGATCGCCAGCGGCTCGCCTCTAGCATCGTGGCCCAGCACTGACATTGTTCCTTCAGTGGGCATGAGCTGGGTGGCTGCGATTCTCAGAAAGGTGGTCTTTCCGGCACCGTTGCGGCCGAGGAGGGTGAATATCTCGCCGCGACCTATTGACAGGGTGATTTCTGAGAGGGCTTGTGTCCTAGAACGGTGGTAGATCTTTGATAGGGAGACGGCTTCTATTGCATTCAAAGTCATATCGCGCCATACACAAATCCACCGCTATTCGCGGACCTTACTACTGCAGAGCGATAATCAGTCTGGATTTCAGCCTTTGCCCCGACCGCAGGGACCAGTTTCATTAGGATGGAAAACAAAAGGGCAATTTGCACGCACGGTCGCAGACTATTCCTTAATAGACGGCCCGGCTCTGACACTTCGGCGAACGGTAGTGGAAACTGGCTATGCGGGAGTAGACGGTGGCAGGCTGTACTATGAGACGAGCGGAGAGGGTCCTGCTCTTGTCCTGATACACGCGGGGTTTTTGGACAGCCGAATGTGGGACACGCAGTTCAAGTTATTTTCAGAGAGTTACAGGGTCATCCGGTATGATGTTCGTGGTTTTGGCAAATCTGACGTTGCACGGACGAAATTTTCTGATTACAAGGATCTCCGCGGACTCTTAGATCATCTGCGAGTGAAAACGGCCTCCCTTGTGGGTGTTTCGAACGGAGGGAGGATAGCCTCTGACTTTGCTGTCGAATACCCATCAATGGTAGACCGTCTAGTACTGGTTTCTCCAGGAATAGCCGGCTACAAGTCTTCGGTTCCAGAGGAGGAGAAGCTATGGGAAGAGTTCGAGAGGCAGATGAAACCGCAGGAAGACGCGGACCGAGAGGGTAGAGCAGCGGACGCGGTTGAGATGGACGTAGACGCATGGGCGTCTGCCCAGACACCAGCCAACCGAGAGCGGATTACGCAGATAGCAATGGACAACTTCCACGTCCATGTAGAGAACCCATGGAAGCTTCAAGTTCCTCCCGAGCCAAGAACCTTCCAGCGTCTATCCCAGATTCGCATCCCAACACTCCTCATCATCGGCGACAGAGACGTCCCTGCCCAGATACTGATGGTTGACAACGTTCACTCTCACATCCCCGGTTCCAAGAAGGTTCTGATTCGAGGTGCGGATCATATTGTTAACATGTCAAAGCCTGACGAGTTCAACAGAACAGTTCTCGAATTCTTGAAACAACAGACCCAAGAGATACGAGCATAGACTCTCACTACTTCCCGATATCTGTGACCGTTACTTGGATCAATACCCGAAAGGCTTCACCTCTTTCCTAGACTTCCTGTGCAAAAAATACAGCATAGATCCGAAACGCGTATTCATAGAGTACAGCTCAAACCCGCCTCCCCCCGTACAAGGCAGCAGACCCGGCTTCTATGACGGGCTCCTCTCATTTCGCAAGAAAGACGGTCAACTAGAGTTCCTCATCACGGTCTTCAAGATCGCCCGGGATCCACTGCTAACTCTCGGACACGAGTTCGCCCACCTGGTAGAGGACTTGAGGCTGGGCAGCGTTGACAAACAACTCGGTCCTCCAGATGATGCAAGAGAGAAGAAATTTGACGAGCAGGCGGGACGGGACCTTCTCGAATTCGGGATCGGGAACAGAAGCGGAGAATAGGTCATGCGGCGTCTCCACGGGTCCCACATCGGCCTACTGCTTGCGATATGCTGAAACAGTTCCAAAAGTGTGACTTTGTAATCACCTGTAAGCCTTAGTGGACGCCCTCGATATATGCGCAGATAGCCTGTGGACTTTCCGAAGATTCCTTGCACAACAGATTACTCCAGAAGAACCTGAACAGCTCAGTACGCCTCCTGCGACTGTCAGCGGTTCTATTGATAATGGCAGCCAGCACCCTGTACTCCATCAACGTGCGGGGAGCAACAGGAAGCTTCGCATTCACCAACTACGAACTCGGAAGCACACCAGGAACCACATGCCCCAATGCGCTTGCGAACTGTTACAACTTCGCGGCCGAGCCGGCGATTCGAGCCGACAATTCCGGGAACTTCTACGCATCCTCAGAGAACGGTCTCACAGGCGGCACCGTCGCCTGGAAGTCGACCGATGCCGGGCTCCACTACATCACACTCCAGTCACCGAACAGCGCCTCAGCGGGCAGCATGCAGTTCTCACCAGCAGGTGGAGACACAGACCTTGCTGTCGCATCCCTTCTCAACGGGAACGGCTTCTATAATGTGTACGTGGCAAGCTTAGCGCTAACGAATGTTTACGTGAGCACTAGCAGCGACGGAGGAGGCACATGGCTCCTCAACCCAACAGGCGCATCCGTACCAGGAGATGATAGACCTTGGATAGCAGCGGATGGCGCCAGCAAAGTCTGCGTCTCCTACCATAGCATCACAGCAACAAACGACATCTTCGTCACATGCAGCACGGACGCGGGCACGACCTTCGCCCAGACAGGTAACGCCTTCGACCCGAACCATCTCTGGCTCGCATCGTTCCAGAACGAGATAGGAAACCTGGCAATTGACTCCAACAACCACAACATATACCAGTCCCTGAGCGGAATCGGAAGCGCGACCGAGACGACCTGCCTGAACTGTAGCCTACACGCGGTGTGGTTGGCCGTATCAACGGATGGTGGATTGACTTTCACCGACCACGCTGTGTTTGTCAACCCCGACACGTCGGTCTTCTACGGGCACCAGTTCGTAAACGTCAGCGTCGACCAAGCCGGAAACATATACGTCGTCTTCAGTGATGATCACAACCTCTACTACAGCTTCTCCACAGACCATGGAACAACCTGGTCGCCTCCATCTCAGATCAACCAGAGCCCTTCCAGCACGGCAATCATGCCGTGGAGCGTGGCTGGTGGAGCGGGGAAGCTGGACGTGGTCTGGTATGGAACCTCCTACTACCATGCTGGCACTACGCCCGACAACTATCCCTCAAGCGCAGCATGGTACGTCTTCTTCGCCCAGAACCTCCAAGCAACAACACCGGGTAGCCAATTCTCCCAGACCATCGCAACACCAATCATCCATTACGGTGGGGTCTGCGAGTCGGGCGTAACGTGCAGCGGGAACCGGGACTTGTACGATGATTTCGGAGTAGCAGCAAGCCCGACAAGCGGTCTAGCATCCATCATCTATAGCGACGACCAATACAGTAACACGGCAACCCAACCTGCCGGGCCCGGTTGCACATCCAGCCGGTCGAACACTTCCTACTGCGACAGCACCAATATCGCGACCCAGACATCCGGTACAGGAATATTTCCCTGAGCGTACCCAAGAACACCAAGGGGTCATAGGCCTCTTGGCCCACCCTTTTTCATACCTACGAATCAGAGAACTAGCTCGCCGCACAGCTCCAGATACACAGGGATAATCCCGCATGTTTCGCGGACAGGATCGTGAGAGTCTTTCTTTCCTGCAGTCAGAGAATAATGCCCTGGCCTAGCGCTCCGTGTTCGTTCGACACTATCTATCCAATACTCCTTCTGACATAATATTTGGATTGGACGATCAGGTTCTTGATCACAGAATCATTGAAATGACCGGAAGCCACGGGTGGGATCGTGTCGGAACATGGATCTCGCTGGAAAGCTTGAGAAGACGTTCAACATCCCCAGACTTGGACTCGCGTTTCTCGCCATAATGTTCGGCATCCTGGTTCTAGTCGTCCCGTACATACTCAACCTGCTTGTGGCGCTCTTTCTGATCGTCTGGGGGCTAATGGAAGCGCTCGGCTCCATGAACAAGTCCAGTCGGCAATAGCGGACAGCGGCTTGATCTAGAAGGCCAAAGATTATCCCCAACCCGCCCCAATGGCCCTACCAATAGGTAGGCCACGTTTGGAAGAGAGTAACGTCGATATGACCGGCAAGGTCTGCCTGATAACAGGCGCTAATTCTGGCATAGGCAAGGCTACAGCGCTGGGACTTGCCAAACTTGACGCAACCGTCGTGATAGTTTCACGGGACAAGGACAAGGGAGAGGCGGCCCTCCTAGAGATCCGGACTAGGAGTGGTAACAAGAGTGTCGATGCTATGGTAGCAGACTTGTCATCACAGGATTCGGTCCGGGAACTGGCTCACGATTTCAAGGCTCGATACAAGAAGCTCCACGTTCTCGTCAACAACGCCGGAGTCTTCCTCCCCAAGCGGGTTCCAACCGTCGACGGACTGGAGGCCACGTTTGCAACAAACCACTTGGGGCATTTTCTCCTGACCAATCTCCTCCTGGACGTCCTAAAGGCAAGCGCGCCATCGCGAATCATCAACATAACATCATCAGCCCACCGCGGGACGGAAATGCAATTCGAAGATCTTCAAGGCGAGAAAAAGTACAGTGGATTCCACGCCTATAGCCAATCCAAGCTTGCTAACGTCCTGTTCACATATCAGCTGGCAAAGCTCCTGGAAGGAACAGGGGTCACCGTGAACTGCTTGCATCCAGGAGTTGTCAGAACGGGCTTTGGAAAAGACCAGACCGGATTAATGTCCGTCCTCGTCAGAATGGGCAGTCCGTTCATGATGAGTTCCGAGAAGGCTGCGAGAGCAGCAGTATATCTGGCAACATCGCCCGAACTGGAAACGGTCACAGGGAAGCATTTCTCGAAAGGAAGAGAAGAACGATCCTCAGAGGAGTCCTATGACATGACATCAGCAGAACGACTGTGGAAGATCAGCGCTGAACTGACCAAGATACCATCCTAATATCGCGAGCATTTCAACAACCTCTCGAGTCTTGCTAGGAGTTTGGGCGGACTTCTCTTCTGAGGACGTCATATGCGACGTGCCCGTCCGGCTCGTTTACCACGATCACAATGTCTCCGTGGCCTAGGAACGCATCGATGATGTTGACGCCGTTGCGATACAGAAGCTCCGTAATGTAGGATGCGACGCCCGGCGTGTTCCAGGCGTCCATAGGGAGGAACAGGGAGAGTTTTGCAACCTTGTTCCGCGTGTCGATGATGTCAAGATGTCTTAGTTTCGTCTTGATCGCATCGTAGTCGTGTGAAGGAAGTATTAGCTTAACCGAGTTCGTCAACGGGAATATGTTGGGGAAATCGGAGAGTTCCGATCCCAGCTCGGAGAGCTCCTGGAGTATCTTGGGGAGCTCTGGTCTGCGGACCTTTACCGTCACGTCTGCAACATCGCCGGAGAGGGAGATTCGCATGTTGGCAAGAGCTTTGGCCGTGTCGAGGGTCTTCGTCTCGCCAAGTGTGTCGGAGAACCTCTTGATCGCTACGACTAGGGTATTGATTGTTGTTTTGCGGCCGGTAAGCTCTTGGACTTGGGGCTGTATGTATTCGGCGATCGCGTGGAAGTTTGTTAGCTTCATTTTCAGACATTGGTAGATTGGATAGTTCCTGGTTAGGATCTGCCGTACGGCCTCGGGGACGGTGATGCTGTTGTTGTGGACCGCCATTAGCGATGCCTTCTTCTGTTGTAATGAAAGTGGCTCTCAAATAAAAGGTTTATATACAATGTAATAACTGTTACTCAGTTGCAATAGGAAGATACCTATGCAGAACCAAAATTTCCCCGCCTACGTCTTCGCGACCGTTAACAACGGCCAAGCGAAGAAAGTGGTCGAGGAGCTAAAGAACAACCAGAACATCGACCTCGTCGCACCAGTAACCGGCAGATTCGACCTCGTCCTACGCATCAAGCCAACCATGCCAGAGCAGATTCTCGAGACAGTCAACATGATCCGGAAGATCCAAGGCATCCAGACGACCCAGACATTCTTCGGAATGCACGGATTCCAGAACGGCACGACCCTTCAGAGCACGATGCCATTCGGCATCAGCCTCTTCAACGTCACTACACCCATCGAGAGCGTCATCAACCAGCTCAAGAGCTTCCCAGGCCTCATCGAGGCATGGACAGTTCCAGGACAGTTCGACGTACTAGCTCTCTGGCAAGCGAAGAACTCTGACGAGATCGTCAAGTCCGCGTTCGAGAAGTTCCCCAGCCTCACGGGCATCGCCCGGAGCGAGACTCTTCTCTCCTACGCACCCTTCTTCAAAGCATAAGACGACAGATTAGCTCCAACACCAAAACCCCTTTTTTTCTCCTTCCGAGCAGCCAGCGGTACGGCCAAACAACGGAACGGCCACGCTGTACCTCATACTCCGCAAACGCGAGCATCTCTGTACTAGTCTGTGACCAGTCTTCCCAGGCCACTAGTCAACAAATACATTATCCCCGAAGTCAGACAGAAGGGCAGACGAAATGGACGACAGGATTTCTACCTACGAGAGTCTGAAGGCCTGGATACTACAATTGCCCGGAGTGACGGAGGCGCCCCACAGATTCGGGGGAACCGAATACCAAGTGGAGGGCGTCGAGTTCATGCACTCGCACGGACACACCTGGCTAGACATTCGGCTCTCCAAAGAAGACCAAGCATCAGTATTGAAGACCGGACAGGCTCTTCCCCACCGGTTCGCACCCCAAGCAGGATGGGTCAGCTTCCGGATCGAGAAGCCGCAAGATCTGGCAAACGGAAGGAAGATCATAGAGCTCGCCTACGAGAACGTGAAGAAGAATCTGGAAGACGTCAAGTCTAGAAGAATGCAGTCAAAGCTCGGATGAGAAATGTCACACTAAAATATCAGCACAATACTGAATCAGGCTTCAGACTTGTCGAAGACCTTTGCAATCGAGCAAGCTTACTATTTCAAAGCCGGCCCAGAGAGAGTCTTCAACGCCCTGACTGAGTCGAAATCGCTAGAACGATGGTTCCTCTCGAAGGCAAAACTCGTTCCGAAAAGGGGCGGAAGCTTCTCGTTCGACTGGATCGGTGGCTATCACATGACGGGGAACGTAAAACAGTTCGAGCCTAACAAGACCGTCTCCTTCTCATGGACGGACAAGCTCGAGAGCGGAAAGGTAGCGAAGACCCTTGCCTCGTTCGAGGTCTCTCTGGCAAAGGTAAGGGTACGTTGCTGAGGCTGCACCACACAGGCTTCAAAGACCCCGAGCACTTTGCTGAATGCTCGTCAAGATGGGGATACTATTTGACCAACATGAAGTCAGTTCTCGACCACAGAACAGAGTTACGGTCGAAGTACGACTGGTAAACGCTGGCTGAGCTACAACCGGACCATAAGGAAGAGGTTTCTGGAAGACCATCCGATTAGGAACAGGGCAATAGCAGCTAGACATGGGAGGGCTTTGATGGGCATTCTAGTGCGGATTCGGCTCAGGGATGATGTCCCGGTCCTGAGCGCGGTTACATAGTTTGGCCGAGATCTTGGGGCTCGCTTGTTGGTTGGACTCTCTTTCTTGAGCGTGTCAAGCCCATGATAGCAACGACGAGTGCTAGGGAACCCGTAGCCACTGCGACTAAGAGGACCCCCGTCGGGAGCCCGGGAATCTTGGGTATGTTGGGAGCGGTTGCGCTAAAGTGCGCGACATATGTCGGGTCGTGTTGTAGAGCCTGGCCGGACCAGACGGGATAGGAGATTCTGTAGAGGAACTGCGTCGTGCTGTAGTCCAGGTTTGATGATGATGGTAGGCCAGCAATGTCCGGCAGTTGGCCCCCAACGTATTGTTCGGCGCTGATGAGGGGTGTGAAATATTGGCCTTGGAAGGCGTTGGGGGGTAGTGAGTCGATGGGCGAAGCAACGTATACGGCGGGATAAGTTGCCAGGGTGTTTGTCAAGGTGTAGTTATCCTTGAACCGGAACTCGTACGTGACGATGTCGTCCACCTTGACCTGTGCTGTGTTGAAGGACGAGGCGGGCTGGTTTGTCTGAGAATTGTAGGGCGCGTTGCCAGCCTCTACTTTTAGTTGTTTCGATGCTACTGTTAGGGTTGCATGGAGGAGTGAGAGACTCAGCCCCTGGAGTGTGACTCCCGGATTGGTTGGTGGAATTAGCGTTACGTTGCCGATCTGGTAGCTGGTCTTCAGAAAGGTCGTATTTCCACTTACTGAATAATCGTAGAACATGGATACATGGTCAATCATCGCGTATGATGCCGACATTCCCCCTCCATAGCCGTAGCCTGGTTGGGTAGCGTTGATCAGAATAGCCTGAATCGAACCGTATGTAATACCCCAGCCATAGTGAGGAGTTCCGTTGATGAGGGTCTTGTTCACCGGGTAGGGCGTGAATGTCTGCGAGGCGTTCATTATCAGAGTATATCTTAGCTCTGTCGTGCCCGAGGTGTAGTTGGCGTCAAGGTAGCCGTTATTGTTCGTGTCGTTGTAGACTTCCATCGCGAGGAGCGCGTTGCCTACGAAAGCTCTGGAACCCGATGAAGTGTTGTATGCCTGGCCGACGAACGAGAAGACTGGTGAGTCTGCCTGGTTCGAGTGTAGAGCGAGAAAAATCACATGTGTACCGTTGATGTTAATCCAAGAATACCAGAGTAATAGGGTGCCGCCAGCATAATATGGCACTTGGATGTCTCCGCTCGCATATTCCTGCGATAAGGGAATCGATGAAGACTGTGCTTTAGCCAAGCCGGGTGCTTGGAGGAACACGGTTGAAAACGCCACTAATGCCAGAAGGACGACGACGAATATTCTTGACCTTCGCAAAGGCATCGTTATTCACTATCGACGTCCCTCCATATAGTTCGATGCTGTCGAAGCATAGTTCGAGAGTGTCATACACGATTCGCATCTCAATGCCCAGGGAATCTCGGCTTGATCTTCCAGTCCTGCCATGTCTCGTACCAGAAGAGACCTGCGGAAGCGGCGTTGAGTAGCAGGGCTACTACAGCGAAAGGCGATGAAAGAAACCCTACAAGCAATGTAAAGTATAGAATTAAGGCAACGGTCATGACAGACGCGTACAACAAGTGGCGGGGCACGAAGATGCCTCTAATTATGACGAAGTTTCTGACAAGGCCCACCCGGATACGGGTCTTTACTCGATAATTACCTAACGGCTCCTTCAGGATTAGCCCAGCAGCCTCAAGCTTCTGCAGGTGGAACAATGCAGAACTCGGGCTCGCGAAGCCCATCGCATGCTGAATTTGACGCAACTGTATGTCATCATTTGAGTGGGACTGGATATACACGTAGATGAGCATCGCTGTGTCTGAGAGCTTCAGGCCAGGCCCCATCTCTCTAAGGAAACCGAATCACAAACTCATTAGGATGACTCCCTGAGTTATAGTTCGATGCTATCGAACCCCGGTTCGGGAACATCGAATGCTGTTAGTAGGACAATTTGGATTGAACGCAATTCCTCCAACCTATACACCTCCTCGTCCCCCGTCCGCGGGAAAACCGCTTTCGAACCGCTAGAAATTAGCCCTAGTCGTGACGATTCTAGTCATAAATCACAGTATTCGCGTTGTTAGTGTTGCTTGTTCAACCTCGTCTCTAGCCGCTGGGCCAACCGTTCGTGCTTTCTATGTGGCAAGCGGGCCTGGAGGCTTGTTGCCATGCCACCGAGATGAGGCTAAATGAGTTCACTAGTGTTCGGTTGTGTCTTTGTTCACACTGTCGATACGCATAGTGCCAATCGGTGTCGTCCGTGGTAAGCGGTGTACATGAACGCTTTATGCACGGGTGCACGTTAGATCCTCGATAACGATTGCAGGTCCAGAGTCCGTCAACTGGCGAATTAGGGAAGTGTATGAGGTGCACGCTGGTTCACAGGCCAAGCACCGCAGTGTGTCTTGTGTGTGGGATCGCACTGTGTGAGAAGCACGCGTACCAAGACGGAGGAGAGATGGTCTGCTCGGATCACGTTTCTGACACGCTTCGACTACGGTTGCGGGGAAACGTGTAGCCGTTCACAGGTTAAGCGTGAAGTTTCCTTCTCGGGTCTTTAGCGGCCTTTGCGATCTTGTCGAGCGCTTCTATGGTTCCTTCTTTGAGGCGGGATCTCACAAACTCTTGCGCGAAAACAGGAATTTCAGAAAATTGAATATCCCATGAAACATCAATTTTCGTCTTCCTCGCTCCCTGCGGAATCAGCTTGATCTGTCTTGACCCTCTTAGCGGACCATCGATCATTGACATCTGTATCGATTCCTTGGGGACTAGCTCGATTCTCTGGGTCCCCTTCCTTCCCATGAATCCGACAACGACCTCCCGCTCGACCAGATTACCTTCCTTCCGAATGTTACGGATCGAGGCCAATCCACTCCAGTACTCAGGGTCCCGGTCCACATCAGAGACAATGTCCCATACTTCGTCCGGGGATGCGTCTACTTCGCGGACTTCAGCTATTGTTACCATAGGATCCTTCCCATCCTCCTAGCCACGCATAACAGGGCTTGAACAGAAAAAGCCCGCACCATAACAGACTATTTTGTGAAGCCACCAATCCGGCTTGCAAGCTCAAGAAGAGAATGGGCCCTCTCTGTTCCTAAGCCGATCCCCAACGACTCTCGCGTTTTTGGACATTTATAGGAAAGAGAAGGAAGTGGCCGGACTGAAGCCGCTTGTCGGTCCGGGACAAAGCGTACTCGGATCTCATGAGAGAGCTCTGGGGCTCGCCAGACGTCTGGAATGCCAAGAAGTCATACACTGAGATTGCTTCGAAATTAGGCGTGGACGAGGAGACTGTCAGAAACAGGATCAAGCACCTCAGAGACAGCGGATTCCTGCTTGGCTATCGAGTCGTCCCGAACCCCGCCCTGCTCGGACGCGCGTTTGCTTCGCTTCGCATCGAGTTCAAAGATCGAGACTCTAAGCAGGCGGCAATCCCACGACTCGCCCAGACGGGCGGCGTCGTCAACATCGGCAGCACCTACGACAAGAGCGTGCTGGTTACAATGTTTGCCGATGAAACCCAGGATTTCCCAAAACTCATCGCTGACAGGGGGATCAACGGCCAAGTCTCATTAGTGCCCGGGCTCGGGCTTAGGACGACCAGCTTTCGCATGACCAGCCTGGACTGGGAGATAGTCCGCCTCCTGTTGAGAGATGCTGAGAGGAAGCTGGACGAGATAGCTAAGCAGCTGAGAGTCTCTACCAGGACTGTTAAACGGAGGCTCAACATGATGATGGAAGACGCCGCAATCTTTGCCATGCCCATAGTAGATCTGAGAAAGACCGAGGGCATATCCTACCAGCTCAGGGTTCAGATCGAACCGGGCAGGAAATCTCAGGTGGAGAAACTTGTCGCCGCCAAGATAGGCAATGTTGTATTCCAGGCCTCTGATTCACAGAACGGCTCTATCTTCGGCTTTACAGGCGCAAACGTTGCTGAGGGAAGCGAGATTCTCGAATGGGTCAAAGACCAGCCCGGGGTTGAATCTGCGACTATGAATATTGCAGAGAAGGTGGTGCATGCCTTCGACTGGCTTGAATCCGAGGTCCAGAAGCAAATAACAGCAGGACAAACTCCCGGTCCAAGGACGGAGAGGAAGATGCGCGAAACAATAGCCGTTCGATAGAGGCTGTTCTCAGGGTCCGGTGCTGGCGGTGGACTGTGCTCTAGAATTATGGTCGAGTCTCATTGACATGAAGGTTCCCGCAACCACCATTCCGTAAATCCCAACAGCGATAAGCAAGTGAACCCATGTCACCACCTCATTTTCGCCCAGGGCGATGAATCCGAGAATGATCTGCACCACGGTTGCTAGAACGAGGCCGATGGAGAGGCCGCGTAACGGCCTGAATGGCGGTTTCAAGGTCTGAGCGACAATCAGGATGACTATCGCAAGTCCGAGGACTACGAATCCATTGATAATGTGGGGTATAGGAGTGAAGCTGAACAGTGTTATCAGTCCACCCAGGGCAATTTGGAGGAAAACGAGGATCATAGTCACGCGAAACAGGGCTCCAACTCGCACTTCGAATCAACCTCAAGGGTCATTCCAGAACGGCTATGATTTTAACACATTGCCCAAGCCCATTCGCGTTATTGGACAAAGCCTCCGTATGATCAACTGCGATCCAGCCTTCCGCTCTCGCCGACTCGCGTGTCTCTCCTCTAACGCGAGGAATTACGTGTCCAAAAACGCGACGGGTCATAGGAGTCGACTTAGATAATTCTCTGACGCGAATCTTTGCTTGGGGAACAGAGATGGAATTAGCTCCGTACACAAGGAATGGACGGCGACTGGCACTACTCTGGATAATCCTCTTTCTGGTTGTCGTCGGAATAATAGTTGCTGCAAATCTCGTGTTCCGGCCTGTTGGTTACTATCCGTGGTATCCGTTCGGTTTTGCCTGGATCTGGGTCCCCTTCGCATTCCTCTTCTTTTTCGTGCTAAGATGGTTCTTCTTGCCCCGCGGATGGGGCTACCCGCGTGGATACCGGATGGGTGTCAATGCCTACTCCATTCTGAGAGAGAGGTTCGCCCGGGGAGAGATCACTAGGGAGCAGTTCGAGCAGATGTCGCGCGACTTGCAAGAGCACGCACGGGTATGAGCGCGAATCTCAGTACTAGGGTGTTACTGCTAGCAATCCTCGAACTGATAGTTGGCGGAGTCGTACTGCTCGGCGGTGCTGCGCTGATCAGTTTCTCGGTTGATGCCACGGGCAAAGGTCTGGGAATCGTTCACGCGGCACTAGGGTTGATGGGACTCTCCGCAGGCGTTCTACTGCTGGCAAAGAAGGGTATGGGGTGGACCCTGACTGTCTGGACTAACGTGTTAATCATTGTCTTCAGCACTGCATCCGAAGTCGCTTTGTTCGGTGCGAGCTCTCTTCCAAGCGACCAATTCGTCGATTCGATAACTGGCACGACTGCGGCCGTTGTCATCGCCGCAGTGGTCATCGTTCTACTGATGAAGCATGATCTGAAATTGTTTCTGCGGCAACGGCAGGGGCAAGCCTCTCCCTCTCTTTGATACGAGCAAGAAACAATAGAAGTCAAGTAATAACTTGAGGAGTTCTCTACCGAAGTGTCCCTGCTCCCGACGGGCGGATCATGGAAGCCTTGTCTGCACTGTCGGCGAAGCTGATCAGATAAGTCACGATAACGGCCAGCAAGAACGCATTTGTAAGGTGAACCACAACAACTGTGTCTGATCCCAAAGCGACGAATCCCAAAAGTATCTGCACCACATGGTCCGCTATTGAAGCGATGCCTGTCTTGAATAGGGTGGACTTCGAGCCGTACTCTCGCACGGCGAATACTGTTGCAAAAATGAGGACTACGAAGGTGATACTTCCCCAGACGATGTGGTAGGTTATGGGGGAAATTGTAGCATAGTGCTGCCTCCTAGGATGACTTGGACAAACAGCATCATCCCGACGAGGTTTGTCAAGATCCGGCTCGGCGTCATGCTCCGAAGCCTATCCTGCGTCAGCTAATAAATTGTGACAGGATAGGCTTGCGGGCATGTCCGAAAACTCTCCGACTTTCTGTCTGATTTGGGCCCGCAAACTGATTTTTCTTCGAAGCCGGGGACTAAGTTTTGACTTGGGCTTGTTAGCGAGAATGGTTAATACTCGAATCTAGCCACCGAAAGGTCGATTTCAGGCTTCGCTAGGTGGCTCGTGCGATATTCGCCCCAATTCGAAGATTGCAATTCTCAGATTTGCTGTATCCGAGAATCATCTATTCCGCGGTCAAGGACAAGGAACAGTCGGCTCAGCCCATCTATGGTGAGAAGTATCTTAGACGACTACTCTGGTATCTCCTGGGCGGGACCCGTGGAGGGCCAAGCAGGGTTGAGATTCTCAAAGCTCTTCGCGAACGGCCCCTGAATGCAAACCAGCTTGCCGGGGTTGTCCGTTTGGACTACAAGACGGTCGAACATCATTTACGGGTCCTAGAAGAGAACGGTCTGGTGATGTCTTCACAGAAGGGGGCGTATGGTGCAGTTCTACTTCTCACAACCACCATTGAGCAGGCATGGCCACTGGTGGAGGAGATTTGGGGCAAAATTGGAAGAACCAAGATAAGCGCAGCAGAAAGGAGAGACTAGAGGAAGCAGAGCTTGAGCTTGGCGTTGTGGCTCGCGGCTGTGGTGGCTTTTGTTAACATAGCTATGACGCTGGTCCTTCTAGGAATCTATCTGGGGACGTACAGAAAGATCAGGTCCTCCTTCACCATGGGCCTCGTCCTCTTCGGAATATTCTTCGTTGTCCTGAACTTGGCGATTCTGGTTTTCTGGCTCTTCCTCTACCAGAACTCTGCAGCAAGCCTCGTCGACCAAGCGTCATTCTACATGCTCCTCGTCAATATTGGAGAAGCGCTCGCGTTGACGAATCTGCTCAGAGTGACTTGGAAATAGAGCGATCTACTCCAGCTCTCGCCGTGCATTCAGCTCGCGAAAGCTTGGTCTTTCTCTGGATAGAATCTGGCAGGAAAACTGGTATGATTTGGGAAAACCGTTAAAAGCGATTTTCTTGGGACAAAAGCTTCGGGATTTTTCTTGAAAGGCGAAGATAAGAAAGCTGAGAAAGAGTCCGAATCCGGACAGGATGGCATTTCTCGAAGAGAGTTCCTCAAGTACGGAGCGGGAGTCGCCGTAGTCGTGGTCGGAGCCACGGCCCTGATGGGCAAGATTCCACTCCCCTCAGAACAACCGAAGAAGACTCCTCCCGCAAATGACAATTCAGAACCGATCGTAGCCACAGTATCAGGAGATCAAGTCACCGTTATGAATGGACAGGTCATAGTCAAGACAAAGGACTCTGGCTTAGCCGCACTCATCGCCGAAAAAGTCAACGCCGGAGAATAGCTCTTGACATCTCACCGAGAAGCTCCTAAGATCTCGAAGGACCCCGTAGCTGACAATACAGACCTCTATGCCTTCGTCAGCCCAGACAAGCCTGACACTGTGACGATGCTAGCAAACTATGTGCCACTGGAGGAGCCGGCGGGCGGCCCAAACTTCAACGCATTTGGAGATGATGTTCTCTACGAGATAATTATAGACAATAATGGTGATGGAATCGAGGACATCACCTACCAGTTCCGGTTCAAGACGAAGATTGGAAACCCGGACACCTTCCTCTACAACACCGGACCGATCAGTTCTCTCTCCGACTCGTCATGGAACGTGAAACAGTTCTACTCTGTCACAAGGGTCCGGGGACCGAGACGAACGGGCTCATCAACCTTGCTGGGCAACAATCTTCCGACTCCACCGGTCAACATCGGACCAAGGTCAACCCCGAACTATACCGACCTAGCAGATGCGGCGATCAATACTCTTAGCGACGGGTCGAACGTGTTCGCCGGCCAACGAGACGAAGCCTTCTACGTTGACCTAGGGTCCATATTCGATCTCGGTACCCTCAGACCATTCCAGAATCTACACCTCATACCCACACCCGCCGCTCCCGGCGTGGACACGACAAAGGGTTTCAGCGTCCACTCAATAGCGATACGGGTCCCGAAGAGTCAGCTGACCCATGACGGTTCCAGCCCGACAGATCCCTCAGACCAAGACTCGGTGGTTGGAATATGGGCTTCCGCTAGTCGACGCAAAGCAACCATTCTGTCCGGCGACGGCGACGATGATGATAACGGTCAGCCCGACGATGATGCTTCTCCAGGATTCCAGACCGGACCCTTCACACAGGTCTCCAGGCTCGGAATGCCCCTCATCAACGAGGTCATCATACCACTCGGAAAGAAGGACCTCTGGAACACTGTGCATCCCCGTTTCGACTCTCAATTCCTCTCCTACTACCAAACACCGGAACTTCAGAAGCTCCTGCCAATCCTCTACCCGGGAGTCTTCCCTAACTTGGCCGCCTACGGCAAGGCCAGAGCCGATCTCGTCGCGATCCTCCTAACGGGCATACCCTCAGGAATAGTTACAGGCTTCCAAAACCTCACAGGCACGGTCCAGGCAGACTATCTGCGTCTCAACATGGCCATTCCGCCAAACACCACGAATCCGAGCGGGCTAGGCATAGTCGGAGGAGATCTCGCCGGATTCCCCAACGGGCGAAGAGTCCTGGACGATGTAATCGACATAGAGCTGAGAGCCATCGCGGGAGCGACCCTGCCACTAGTCGACTCTGGATTCACACCAGACGGCGCAGCAGGCTTGGTAGCCGACGGGGTCGATTCCAACCCAGTGCAACCCCCGAACACGACGCCATTCCTCTCAACGTTCCCGTATTTGCCCCACCCAGTCCCTGGATACGAACACTCCCACGACCCATAGCATAACAACCCCCCCATCGTGTGGCCTAAGGCCACATAACCCGATCATCTACGTGGACCAAAACTCTCCCGGCTGTCAGAAGGGACGCGTTGGTTGTGCGGGTGTAATGTATTGAGAATTAGTTGACCGCTGTATAGGACGCTTCAGAGATGCGAAGCTTTGGTCTGCCGTATCTCTTCCAGATCCCTTTTACGTATTCCAAGTGTCTCTCCATGACTGGCGTCAGGAAATAGACTGCTCCATAGCTTTCTCTCTGGGGTGTCTGGATGAGCTTGTTCTTGTAGAGTACGTCGATCTGATACTGCATGGCTTTGTAATGCACGCCCAGGAGCTTTGCGAGTTCGTTGATGTTTGACGGCTTCTCGTTCAATGCGAGCACTATTTTCACCCTCATCTCAGCGCCTCTTGTTCCGGCGAAGAGATAGACGAGAAGCTGCTTGAAGAAGGGGTCGAGCTCCAAGGGTGTTAATCGTCACTCCTCTAACACTCATCTCGACTTGTGCAATAAGCATTTTTCGAGTGGCTGTACGCCGTGGTAATTTGGAATGGATGTGGAGAAACGCTTGAATAAGTCACAGGAAAAACGAGATTATGTTTCGCCAATGGATTCTATGATGGAGTTGACCTATATCGCAGCAGCGGCAAATATAGTGATCCTGCTCGCACTGCTCTACCCGGGCTTCAGGAATTTCTTCAAGACAAGATCGGCAATATCGGCTGCTCTCCTACTCTTTACTCTCCTGTTCCTGATACAGAATGCTGTCGCTATCTATTTTCATCTAACTGTCATCTATACACCTGCAGTTGAGTTTGAGATTGCGACCTTAACGATCATCCAAGCGGTAGGCTTCGGCACGCTTCTATGGGCTACCTACAAGTAGTAGCCATTTCACGTAAGCAAGATCGCGTAGGAAAGTTCTAACCAACAAGCGAAGACTCTCTACAGTTCGTGCGTTTTTCGGCCTCCCTCGATTGAGGTCGATCACGCTCTCGGTCCGGTCTCACCTCGGTTGAAATGAGAGAGTGTTTGTGTTAATGCTCCCAGAAAGTGGAAGAAAAATGTAAGGAATCTGGAAATACGATTAAATTCGCACTCTAACGTTTTTGCATCCGATAGGTTTTGAGGCAGGTCACAACGCCGATTCTGGCAGTATTCCTCGTCATCGCGCTCATCGTCGGGGCCGTTGGAGGCTATCTGGCTGGTAGCCGGTTAAGCAGCAATAACAACGCCTTTTCCTCCTACACTGACACTTACAGCGGCCCCATCAATGATTCTCCGGCCGGCTTCATAACCAGCGCTCCCCTTGTTGCAGGCTTCACTAGGAACCAGACCACGGGATCGTTAAGCGGGCAGATAGCATGGTATTGGCTGGTCGGCGGCACAAATGGAACCGTCAATCCCGTCTACTTCTTCAACTACCAGAACGGAGCGCCGGTTCAGGGACAGTACCCAATCATCGACGTAAAACCCGGCGATACCGGTTACACGCACTTCTGGGAGATGAACAATGTCACGGTCACGAACAGCTACACGCCTAATGCGATAAAGTCGCTCACGACCCTGAAGAACGCAGAACAAGCCGGTCTCGTGACGGTCAAAGACGCGGGGAGATCCCTCAATGGTCCCTTGGTCGCTCACAATGTTAAGATCGTTGTTGTGAACGGTGAGCCCCAGTTTCTACCGGTCTGGTACCGGACTGATCTTGCAAGTATGGCCGTGTTTGAAACCAATCTCCCAAGTGGAGGTGTTCCCTCCATCTCGATATGGCTCATCCAGAGAGACGGCGACTCCTGCCCACTACTGGAAGCACTCTGCGGAACGGATTTCAACCATGACGGAGACATCAAGGATTCCGGCGACCTCATCGACACATACCCCGGCCAGCTCGGCTCCTCTCCGCTATGGGCAGTCTCGATACTCCACGTCTACAACAACACCTACCACCCGAACGGGGGACTCCCATATCCCGTATCCATCTCGGTCGGATTTCCTTCACCCTTCCCACAAGACCCAGCAGTCGTCCCAAACGGCATGTTCACATCTCTAGAACAGGCTCAGGCTGACCAGAGCAAGACAAACCCCACCTATGTTGATCTGACCTTTCCCAGCAGCAATAAGGGAGTCACATCCACAGGAAATCTCGTAAACTGTCCCACGCTTCCATTGGGAGTGGAGCCTCCGGCCATCGCATTCAGCTAGAATCAGTTTACGCACTCGACCCTCGGGTATTACTGATCATTGTTGAGGCTGGTCGCCCGAGAAGTTTGGGACGAGGACCTTATCCGTTATCCGATGAAGAGACTGTTTAGAGCCAGGACTTGCATTTGCTTGTCCTGATGGCCTTGCGTCTAGCCCCACCTAGGGTTCCTAACCCTGAATCTTTCGATCTCTATGCTGAGCTAGTGGTTCTCGGAGGGCCACCGCTATCCCGTTATCCGGTTCGACAATTAGGCGGGACTGGCCAGACTAGCTTCTTGGACCCAATGCTACGGACTTCGTGCCCCTCTTAGCGATCAATCCATCAATGCTCAACCTTCGGCTTCCATACAATAACAGAAGCAGGTTTAGCCCAAATAGACCATAGTCTTCCTGAAGGCCCAGTGATCCGATTAAGAGCCCTGTAGTACCGTTAACGAAGAACTCGATTACCCCCCAAAGCGCTGCGAGCCGAGTGGCGAGGCCAAGTATGAGGAGGATCGCCGCCACGGTCTCAAATGCAGTGAAGAGGTAGAAGAACGTCACAGAATTCCCTGTTCCAAACATTGCTAGCTGTGGTAGGTTCTTTCGCAATGTGTTCGCTGGGATCATGATCGGATTCCCGGCTGAAAGTGCTGTCCAGCGAGGAATGTCCCTGACGAGCCACGTGTAGCCCATGATTATCCTCAGAACCACGAATGCGTAATCACCTCTTCCATAGGATGGTGATAGAAGAAAGGAGTAGAAGCGGTTCGGCCAAGTGCTGAGCGTCAATGTCTGACAACTGACGGCGATTGACAACTATTTACGACTTTGCCATTGCGATCCTGAAAGACTTAAGTCAACGAATGTAAGTTGACATTGTCCGTGTATCCACTTACCCCGAAGCAGTCTGCCGCATGGAGCCTATTTCAGAAGGGGGTCTCGATGATACAGATCGCCAAGCAAATGAAAGCGAGCAGACAATATGTCCAGCAAACTCTCAAGATAGCAGAGGGTAAGATCTCGAAGAGCTTGCTCGATGCGGCACGATCCAACGACTTGGAGATAAGAGGAATTCGACCGGATAGAGGAGCACTCCTCGGGCACAACCGGGTCCTGGGAAGAAATGTCGTCGTCACATACACCTCAAAATACGGAATAAAGGTCTGGTACTGGTACGATAAACCCGAAGAGGTGAGAGACGAGAAGCTTCTCGACGAGGCACGAGAGTACCTGTTCAACCAGGCTGAGGAAAGGGGCATTAGACTGACCCACGAGGAGAAGAGTATGCATCCAGCAAGACTGGCGCGAACAGTCTTCAGCAGAATCTTGCCGGAGGCAATCCAATGAGCGGGCGGACCCGTGTCGAATCATTGCTCAGGGGATGGCTACCACAGAAGCCTGTCGAATCACAGAGAAGTTCGACAGCCTTCGACGTTGAGAGGGAACTCCTGGATGGGAAGAAGAGAGTGCTAAGGTTTGGGGGACTCTCGGGGGTACTCTGGTCAGTGCTCAGCCTTCTTTCACTCGCCGGTCTGGCTTATGTTGTTGGCATCGGCTCACCATTGTACAGTCTCGCTGATGTGAGCACCATGCTTACGGCCGTGTCGTTCTTCGTCGGCATGTACTTGGTCTTCCCTCGCCCAAACCGGGGCAGGGCTAGGACGGCTCTGTCTCTGGGAATCATGAGTGGCCTGGCCAAGTTCTCAATGTACCTCTCCTCTCAAGCAATTCTTGCCCTAGGGCTTGGGTCAAGGGTGATCCAAGAGCTGGCGAGGATGGGGTACTATGCGTCGTTACAACAGTCAAGCGTTCTACTGGCTGCTGGCTCCATAATCCTCTTCGGGACCTTGGCGAGTCTAAGGTCCTTCAGGCTGATCAGTACCGCTCTCGGAGCGACCGGAGTGGTATTCAGCCTGCTTGGACTAACCTCAGTATTCACCCCACGCACCCTTGGTCCACTCCAGTTATCGCAAGGGGCACAAACTCTCACGGGGTACATCCCCATTATCTGGGTCGTCCTGATGTCGGTCAGTCTCCTTTTCTCGAGCAGGACAATCGGCTGGCGAATGAGCATGCTAATAATCGGTCTCCTGTTTTCGATGTGTTATCTGACCCTCACCGGCGTGTTCTGGCCGCGTCGTCTGTCCTAAGCTGCAAACAGTTTCCTCAACACCCCAGTCGCTTATCGTGCAAAAAAGAGGAGATTTGAGTGCAAAGTTTTGCTGCTTCTCTGCCTATACACAACTAGCTCAGCATTCCTTGGTAGACGTGATTACTACGGAGCTGGCAGTTGTCGTGGTCGGGACCGCGGAGGATAGACTTGCCACCGGAAGAGAAAGAGCCGTTGCCGTTATCGAACTGCCAACAATCGTTGCGGTGGTGTTCTCGATGGCTGAGCAGCCGGAAATGTTCCCGTTCGAGTCGAACTTCGTAACATGGCCGACGACACCCCCAGGAGTTCCGGCTACGAAGCCTCCGTCACTTGTTTGCCGAACCGTATCGAACTCTAGATTTTGAGTGAAATCGTAAGACTTCTGCCAGCTTATGTTCCCGCTGGCGTCAGTCTTCAGAAGCCAGCCTTCGAAGTAGCCGGCGTATGTGGTAAAGTATCCAGCGAAGATGTATCCCCCATCTGAGGTCTGGCGGACCGACAAACCATTAGTGCTGGCCGGCACACAATCGTAGCCGTCGCCCTCAAGGACGCAGTAAAGGAATGGGTCCTGATACTGCCTCTGCCACTGGATGTTTCCATTCTGGTCAAGCTTGAGAGCCACAAGATTGGACCATCCAGCAACACCGTCGCTGTTCCCTACGCGTCCGGTCAAGATGTAGCCTCCATCCGATGTCAACTGGATCGGGGAGTCGATCCCTATCTTGTCATAGCTTTTCTGCCACTGGATCGCACCCGTTGCGCTCAACTTTGTGATGAGTGCATCATATGAGGGGTAGGTCCCTCCGAAGCCAGAGATAACGTATCCACCATCCGGGGTCTGTTGAACATCTGATGGATCCGCGGTCGGTTCAATACCAGCATCGCACCCTGACGACCCCGTGGATGAGCATCCGATTCGCTCTTCCCACTGAGAGTTTCCAGCGGAGCCAAGCTTCGCAATCCAAGCGTATCCAATACCGATCGAATCACTTGTATCGCCAGTCACCACGTAGCCTCCATCGGATGTAAGCTCAACGTCGACAGCGTTAGCCGTAGAAGCACCAGAGAAAGTACTCTGCCACTGGATTATGCCACTCGAATCGGTCTTTACGACCCAGGCACATGATGCGTAGCAGGGAGTGCCGAAATTCCGCTGTGTCTCGAGGCTGCCAGCGAAGATGTATCCTCCGTCAGGGGTCTGGTGGACGCTAGTGGCGAACTCAGTATCCGCGCCCGTGTTTTCCACGTTCGTTCCATAATTCTCTGACCATACAATGTTCCCACTCGAGTCCAACTTGATGAGAAGGGCATGGCTGAATTCGCTGCTATCGTACCTATAGTCACCTGCGACTATGAATCCTCCATCAGAGGTTTGTTGGATATCGCTGACGAATACGCCATACTGGGAAGAAAGGGATTTGGCGAATCCTGTGCTCGTGGACGCCGTCATGTGTCGGGCACCGGCGACAGAAACCGTAGCGAAAGCGCTGAGCATCAGCAAGAGAGTTGCAGACGTTACAAGGCCGGTTGTGACAATTTTCTTCGTCATTCTACGATCCGTCAATCGATATCAATTGACGCATATTTAATACTATCCGTTAGACGCAGTCTCGAATCAGCAACGTTGTTCCTCTCCCATGATGAGAATACTGCCACGGTCTTTCCTCCGGGTTAGAGATGGGGTGTGAAAAGAAATTCGTACCCCTGAATCTCTCAACATCTGTCCTGAGCGAGCGGGTTCTCGGAGAGTCTCTTCATTCTCCACAGGAGCCTGTTCAGATGTCTCCTCATCCGAGCCTCCAGAACCAGCTTTCCGTACAACCATCCGAGAGGCCCATATGGAAGATGATAGATCAGCTTCAGCTTTCCCGTGGCATCCGCTTCCTCAATATTCCGTATCCAGGTATTCATACGAATTGGCTTCTTTGAAGGAGACGCGCTATTTTGCTTGTTTGTCTACTTAACCCATTTGTCCACTAGGGGGTTGGGTGATCTGATCACGAGAGTCATAGTATGCCAAAAAATGGTGGGGTTGCGACGGGGTGACCCCCGCATAGGTTGTCTTCTTCACGCGCGCTTGGTTACGGTTGCACTGGGCAGAGGAAGTCGGCGCCGCCGTTGCGTGTCACTGTAACAGAGCCTGCCGTTTGTGCAGAAAGGACCTCGGCCTGTGACTTTAGCAGGAATGGTGTAACTTCCGAGTTGAAGGTTACTGTGAAGACCTTCCAGTGTCCTCCGTGATAGTCAGAAGATCCGGGTGCAACGCCAGCAATGCCTAGTTGACCTGTCGCACCGTTTGTCACCTTGTAGAAGTTGTCTGTTCCCTGGTTCGGTATCGCTACTGGAGTGACTACTGTGCGGACGATGTTGTCGTTGTAGAATAGCTGGCCGAAGCCTACGTTTGCTGATGTGGCGCTCGCGTGGGCTGGAACGACGAATACGAAAAGCGCGAATGAAAGGAGCGCAAGACCACAGAGAGTTCTCATTTTCTCAAATCACCTCGGATTCCTTGTCTGTTTATCCTCGCGAGTCTTCTTACGGGTTTAGCGAGATCAGGTCTAGATCATTTCCAGTTTAGGTGGAGGTTCATGAGGCTCTGAGAATCACGTTAAGACTTTCGAAGTTGGCCGGCGGCGCATAATTTTTGAAACAGGATTCCATCTTGCTCACAGCCCATTACAGCCCTGACCGGCCAGACTCTGCCAAGAAACATGTTACTTGGCGAAACTCTCCTGGAAAAATCTAGAATTACAGTTTATCGTCGCGACGCAAAAGCGCTCTTTGGGGCGCTGAAACGTCTAATCCGCCGTCACAGGACTCGGAACCGAATCTTTAGCCAGCTAACGTAGCCTAGCCAAATCCAAGAAGCTGTTGAAGGTTTCCAGTGCCACCTACGGCCGGGCTTAAATCCAAATCTAAACGGGTTAGAAACAATGGCCTCGCTTTCGACTGCAAAGGTTCTCGGGGGGAGTGGGCGGAATTTTTGCTATCATCCCAGGCATCAGTCTCGTTGGATGGATATTGATTCTCGTTGCTATGAAAGAAATCTCGGACGTTAGTCAAGACAGGACTATCTTTGACGATGCTCTGATCGCGGGAATCACGGCCGTAATCGGCGCCATCACTTTCGTCGTCTTCCTCGCATCCGGCGCCTTCGGGGGGATCATCACTCTTGGCCTGATAGATTTCGGAGTCTTCGGGGTCCTAGGCGCCCTGGCGATCCTCGGCATATTCTGGCTATTCCTGGTTGTCTCATCGATCTTTCTCAAGCGGGCCTACGACAAGATCGCACAACGCCTCAACGTTGGCGCGTTTGCAACCGCCGGCCTGCTCTACCTAATTGGAGCCCTGACCGTAATTGTGCTTGTCGGATTCCTAATACTACTCATAGCAATGATCTTCCAGATCGTCGCATATTTCTCAATCCCGGACCAACCAGCACCCGCTCCGTATCCTGGCTTCCAGCCACCCCAGCAGATACCGACTCCCATGCCACAGGTCATACCGCCACAGTCGACCCCCCTGCAACCCACGCCCGAGTTCAAGTTCTGCTTCAAGTGCGGCACCAGACTCCCCGCGAGCGCGGTCTACTGTACCAATTGTGGAACAAGACAGTCGTAGCCATCATGATCTAACACAACGGAATACCTCTGGTGATAGGTCAATTGGGTAGAATGTCAAATGGTAACATGGTTGAGTCATTTCCTAGACGGGCAAGCCAGCTCCCCAAACACTTCTCCTCGGGCCGCCGAGATACACAGATCGGCACAAATGCAACCACACATTTCAGACGTTTCTTCAAAGAAATGAGCACTGCTGTACGTGGAGGTTATCAGCGCTGCTGCGATACATCACGGTGGGCAGTCGGAGATATATGGCCACGGCGGAGAGAAAGAATATCGTCCTTGAGGTAGACCTGGCCCGACCGGTCCGGTCCGACGAGCTTGCCGAGAGGTTGCTACGGGCCGCCCTAGACCTGTCCGCGGTGATCGTAAGGACAGAGAAGGGACCCTTGCTGGGCTTTCGTCTTGGTCAGAGAACGTTCCAGTACCTAGGCGAGGTCGTTGACTATCTCAAGTCGACAGAAGGCGCCCGGCTAAGAGGCTAGACTCTAGAGTCTAGCGGTGCAATGTATGTGGGAGAGGCGCGCTTAGGGCTGAGATAGTCCTGCTTCTAGGCCTTAGCCGCGGGTCGGTGCCTTTCTGGTAGCCTCTTTCCCAGTCTCAGGAGCTTCGGGGAACAGGTCCTTCCCCATTCCTGATAGCACGTCGGAGAACGCGTCCCTACCGGTCGATCCTGCAACTCCAGGATTATGTGTCCTTATCCGGTTGAAGAGGTCGTCTATCTTGTCAGCGGTCTTACTCTTCTCCTTGATCGTCTCGTCAAGATCCTGACCATCAGCCTCCAACCTCTGGACCTTGGCCTGGAGACCCTCGATTCCTTTCGAGACCTCCAACATGCCAGTGACCGTGGCCAGGGACGACTTCAAGCTTGACAGCTCCTTCTGAAGTCCTTGTCGGTAGCTGCCGAGTCTGTCAAGTATAGGCTGGTAGAGCCTAAGAAAGTCGCCCATAAGATTCTCGAACTGCTTAATCGCGAGCGTATACCTGTCCTCTCTCTTCTTCTCCGCAAACTGTTTCGCAGTCTGGATAAGCTTCTCGCGCAGAGTTACTCTCTCAATTACATCGTCCAAGACTTCTCGTATATTGTACGAGTCATCGAACATCGTTTCCCGCATGAAGACCGAGTAGAACGCATGAGCGAGCCAGCCTTAAGAAATCCGTCACCAACGGCCTAATCGGCCGGTATCTCGCGGCTCCTGAAGTCGTCTCGTTGAGGCACAGTTGCCTAGGTTCGTCAGTCGACTAGTCGTAATGGGAATGTGTCAGGGGGAGACGATTATTTCTCCTCTCATCCAGACAGGATGAAAGTTACAGTGGTACTTGTAGACCCCCGGAGTGGTGAGCTGGACGAAGAAAGTATTACCACTGTCCAGTTCTCCTGAATCAAACTTCGTAGCCCCGCTGGGCACCAGTGTAGCGGTGACGGTGTGGGGTGAGTCGTCGTGGTTCTTCCACTGGACGAACGTTCCAGCCTTGATGGTCACGTTAGATGATAGGAAGTTCAGGTGGCTGTCAATAGAGACTCCAGATGGAATGTCTACGCAAGTGGCGGTTGGGCTTGGACAGACGATGGGCTTGGGCTTGGTGGGAAAGACTAGCACGTAGAACATGGAGCCGCCGAGGGCGAGTCCGATTAGGAGGAGGGCGGAGAGGACAGCCATGTCCGGCTGGTACGCAGAGGACGCCAATTTCTTCACCTAGTGTCCTATCGAGCCTAACGCGAGCACCACGGCTAGTACTGCGAAGAAGAGTGAGGCAGCAGCGATACCCACAACTCCGCGGGGCTCGTACTTGAGGCGTAGGAATACCATGGCCACGCTGAATATCTGGCTCGCTGCGAGTACTGCGATGGCTATGTTCGTGTAGATCGTGGTTAGGCTCAGAAAGTTCTTCGCCAATGCCCATTCCAGGAGGGTTGCGGCAACCAGGTAGGACCAGACGGCTATGGGGATTGCGCTATTCATCGGTCTCACATCAAGTAGAAGAGTGGAAAGATGAGGAGCCAGACACTGTTCACGAAGGACCAGTATAGGTTGAAGTTCTCCACCGTCCCGTAACGGTTGGCTGAAAAGCCGCCAGTTGCGGCTCTTCTCATCAGGTAGCTGATGATCAAGAGTCCTGCAAGGACATGAGCGCCGTGTATCCCGGTTGTGACGAAGTAGCTGCTCAACGGTAGCCCAATCTGGGCGCCAGGCGTAAGGTCTCGCACGAGAAGGTACCACTCGCCACCCTTTATCCCGAGGGAGATTATTCCCAGCAGAAAGGTTGCTCCCAGCCAGCCGATTAGGCTCCGCCTGTTTCCAGCCTTTATCGACTGAAGCCCGAGATATGCCGTCAGGCTACTCGTGATGACGATGATAGTGTCGACTGTTCCAAGATTTATGTCGTGCAGAGCGCCCGGTGCTGGCCAATACGGAAAGTTTACTCTTATGAACGCGTAGCTTCCCAGAAGGACCCCGAAGAGAACCGCCTCAGATCCCAGAAAGGTCCACATGGCCAGCTTGTCCTTCGGAACCCTGCTGAATGGCCACCGATCTCCCTCAGGCTCTTCCGGCAGCCTGAACTTGCCACGGTAGTCATCCCATGCCCAGCCGCCCACTCCCCAGGCGAGGATAGCGAGACCCACGATTATGACTGGAAGGCCGAAGGCGAGGCCTGCCATGCCAACCGCGAAGCCGAGGCAGAGAAGTATCGGCCTAGTGCTGAGGGGACTAACTTCATGACCAGACTCGGAGGCTGAGTGAGAAACACCATTGCCTAGGCCGTTACCCAGCCCATTTCCCAGTCCATGGTCGTGACCGCTTGTCCCGTGCATAGTGGTCCCGCTGGTCCATTCTCTATCTGTAGCATTCCAGGGATTTGCCGGGGCATGCGGGCCTTTCAGGGTCATCAGCATGTTATAGACGAGGAGGAGCTGGGACGGGATGAAGATGTATGCCCCAACGGTTGAGAGAAAATTCGCAACGCCCCACCCTGTCGAGGCGGCATAAGTAACGATACGCCTCGGCATATCTTGGAGATAGAACATGGGGAAGAAGATGAGATTGAACCCGACGAAGGAGAGTATGAAATGCGTCTTTCCAAGGGTCTCGTTATACATCCGCCCGGTCATCTTGGGCAGCCAGTAGTATATTCCAGCGAACAGCCCGAATTCTGAGGCTCCGACCATAACGTAGTGAAAGTGTGCCACGACGAAATATGTGCCTCTCAGGGCGATGTCAAGAGCTAGTGAAGAGTTGAAGACGCCAGACAATCCGCCGATCACGAATATTACAACGGAGCCCAGCGCGAAGAGCATCGGGGTCGTGAGTCTGATAGCCCCCTTGTACAAGGTTCCGATGAAGGAAAGCATCAGAACGCCGAACGGGACAGAGATAGTCTCTGTGTTGATGGTGAACGCTTCTCGCTCTGTAAGGCTGATCCCTGTCAAGAACATGTGATGACCGTACACCATGTAGCTCAGCAGTACGATAATTCCGACCGCGGCGAACAACGGCTTTCGCGCGTAGACCGGTCGTCCGGAGAAGGTTGCGATTATACCGGCTACTATGCCAAACGCGGGCAGCAAGACGATGTAGACTTCAGGGTGACCAAAGAACCACCAGACATGATCCCAAAGAATCGAGCCTCCGGCTGTGGAGGTGAAGAAGGAGGTCCCAAGAAGCCGGTCGGCCTCTAGCATTATCAGACCCGCGATGAGGGACGGGAATGCCCAGAGGAACTGGAGCATCGTCCAGAAGGTGAACATTGTGAACATGGGTAGCTTGACGAAGCTAACACCCGCTGCTCTATGCCAGAGGATTGTGACGAGAATGTTGACGGTGCCGACGGTGTTCGAGGCGGCTAGGACGATGAGGGCCGCGGCTCCTAGGGTCTCGCCTGAGCCTGGGCTGAACTGGAGCGATGTGAGAGGAGAATAGTTCGTCCAGCCCGATGCTGGAGATCCTCCCGGGACGAAGAAGCTGACAAAGGCGGTTATCCCACTGAAAACGTACATCCAATAGCTTGTCGCGTTGAGCCGAGCAAAAGCCACGTCAGCGGCTCCTATCTGGAGGGGAACGAAATAGTTGGCGAAGGCGATTCCCAAAGGCGAGAGGAACCATAGTACCATGATCAATCCATGCATCGTGACCGCCTCGTTGTATTGCGGAGGCTGGAGGAAGCTCTCGGAGGGGAAGGCGAGCTGGGTCCGCATCAGAAAGGCGAGAATACCCGCCAAGAAGGCGAAATAGAACGATGTTACGAGGTAGAGGATACCAACCTCCTTATGGTTGGTCGTGAACAGCCATCGCTTCAGCCACACAGTATTCAAGCACAGTCCTCCTAGGTGACCACGAGCTTCCCGATCATGAACGCGTGCCCGCTCCCGCACAGCTCATAACACTGTATCCTGAACGTACCCGCGGTGGACACCTCAAACCAAATGAGGTTGTATCTTCCGGGGATAGCGTCCGCTTTTACTCGAAGGTCAGGTATGCCGAATGAGTGGAATACATCTGACGAAGTTATGTTCAGAATCACAATCTTGTTCCGAGGGACAGTCAATACTGCAGGAACACCACAGCCACTAGTGCAGTTGAAGCTCCACGAGAAGCGCTGACCGGTAACATTGACGTGTAACGCGTCCGGATTATTCCAGCCACCGGGTGGTTCATTGTAGACCCCTATGGCGTGGAAGGTTGCATAGGCAGCGCCGGCAAGCACCGAGGCCATGATTATGACTATCACGAGAACGGTCCGGATTGGAATCTTCGCATCTTCCTCATAATGGGCGGGACTGGAACCGGGCCTAGCCCGGTACTTTGTGACGAAAAACACTAGCGCCCCTATGGTGATTGCACCCGCAACGACAGCCAGGACCCAGTACAAGTTGTAGAGTGACTGCCAGGTGTCCGCCGTGGGCGCTGATATGGTCAGCAGACCGCGCCTCAGAAGAATACTCTGCCCGCCCCGGTCAAGATATAAGCTTACTAGAAGAACCGGTGCCTGCGCCTAAGCGCTAGTACGAACGGCTAAGTGCCTAGACTCCAAACACATTGATCTTGAATCCTGCATGTGGAGGAGAGCATATACCAATCTGTGATGGTTGCCTTAGGCGGTCCGGGATGTCATGCTGACCGGCAGGGCCCTGGCGATTCTCGCAATATCAATCACTGCAGCTTTAGGGTTCATCAGCCTCCAATACCTGCATTTACCCTACCCATCGTTCAACGTGTCCCCCGCTCAGAGCTGTGAAAGACTCCCAGGCTACATCCTAATGATTCTGGACGACAATGGATTCAACGACAGCATCCACAAAGGCCAGCCAACCATCGAATTTCAACGAAACGACACCGTCAACATTCTCGTCTGCAACCTCGACCCAATACAGTCGCACGGGTTCGCCATCGATCACTACTTTGCCGTCGGCGTGACCTTGAGACCGGGAGAAGCCTACAAGGTCTCTTTTGTCGCCAGGGACCCCGGAAGCTTCACGATCTACTGCAACGTCTTCTGCACAGTCCACACATTCATGAAGGCCAGACTGGTAGTGAACTAGCAGAAGCTTTCGATTCTCGAACATGAACTACTATTATATACTCTGAGACGGCGGTCTCGCCTAGGAACATGTCACAATCCAAGACAGCATCAACAGGACGCACAGCCTTAGCGATTGGAGTCGTCGCTCTCATCATCGGCGCATCAGCCTTAGGCTATGCCGTGTACCTTGGTCTCAGCCA
>WNGL01000490.1_pt1 | contig 59647 bp, 70 predicted proteins | sample 5400591 | NCBI WGS metagenome assembly WNGL01 (sample SAMN13153377, study PRJNA577476) | soil metagenome | isolation source: 80 cm soil or saprolite under Garry oak tree replicate 1 | place: USA:California | collected 2016-06-15 | reverse complement strand
TATTGCGTGCCCGTGGTCAGACTCACCACCAAGCTCTGCGAGCCCTCGGCAATCGCCTGGTCGGCATCCTTCACGGTTGCCTCGCCAACCGCGACATCTATCGCGAGGACGTTGCCTGGCACTCAGCACTCGAGGTTGCAGCTTGACATTTTAAGCCGTGGGATGTCTAGAAACCTGGTCGCGAAGCGCCCGCAACTCCTCCGTCGTTGCGGGGCCCAGCGCGTCGATCAGAGGCTGGAGCCGTGTACCGAGCTCGAGCCTCGGCACCTCGAACCTGTCCCAGTGCGAGTCGCCCGACGCCACGCACGAGAACTGTAGTGTGACCCGGCCTGCCCGTTTGGAGTGCTCGCGATAAGCGAGCTGGTTGAAGTCCGCGGAAGGGACGAGCCAGATCCTCGCCAGAAGATGCTGCTCAACATCGAGGAGGCAGACCAGGTACAGAAGGCGAGCACTCTCGGGGATGGCATCCACCGGATAGTTGGCGAAGGCGACGATGCGGCCCTCGCGGTCAGGGTGGATCGTGCCTTTCACCTGCAGCCATAGGGCTCCGTAGCCTCCGACCCCGGCGACCACGATGTCGCGGTGGTCCACATCAGGCTCGACGCGGGACGGTATGAGGCGACCCCCGGAACCGGCCAGTATCTCCGCCTCGACCATCAGCTCGACAAGAGTCCCGAGCGTGGAGCCCTCAAGCATGCAGCGCCTGCCTTACCAGGAAGACCACTGAATCCGGAGCGGACAGAACGTCCGCCGCGCTGAAGCGCAGCAGCCTGTAACCCGCATTGATCAAACGATTCTGGCGGCGGTTGTCGGCCGTCAGGCTTTCGCGATGCGTTGAGCCGTCGTATTCGATGGCCAGGCGCTGCACCGGGTAATACAGATCCGACCGGCCTACGAATCGCCCGGCGTCGTCGTGCAGCGAAACCTGCGCGTGCGGCCTGGGCAACCCGGCGAGGACGAGGAGCAGTCGCAACCGCGTCTCCATGACACTCTCGGTGGCCGGCTCAGCCAGGTCGACAGCCCGCCGGAGACGCGCTGTGCCAGGGAACCGCTGGTGCGAATCGAGCCAAGACTTGAGATGGCTCAGTTTGAGAAGTCGTCGATGGAGGGCAGCATCCAACGCGACGACTCCGTCTACGACGGACAGGCACCGTGCAAGGTCCGCCACGGTCCGCACGGCGGACGTCGTGCGCAGGCCTCGGCGCGCCGTCACCTCGTGTGCGACCAGCTCTGCACGCCGCACGGAAATCCCGGCTAAGTGCGCAATTCGGGTATCCGGCGGAAGAGTCACTTCCACCGGATCGCATGGTGGCATGTCGAGGCCGTGAAGCCAGGCCGCAGTGCGACCAGAAAAAACCGCCGGGTCCGGCACACGCCTTTGAGCCGCGACCAGCACCACCAGTGGGCTGCCGGCGATCTCACGCCAGGCATAGAAACCAGCGCCAATGCGCCGCCAACTGGCACCGACTAGCTGGTGCTTGGTCAAGCCGTAGCGGCGGGCTTCCTCGAGGCTGAAAGGCCGATTCGTTAGTTCGACCGGAACCCGCGGAACTCGCGTCACGGTCGGATCATTGCGCGAGAGGCTCAAGGAACGAAACTCCGGCCGTTAACCCCACGAGTGGCCGAAAAAGCGGGTATCGACGCTCAGCGAAAGCCTACGGAGCGGACAGTCGTCGGCCCCGACTTACGCGGCGAACCGCAACACTTCCCGGCGCGTCCGGAACCTCACCTTCTCCGACAGCCATGCGAACTTCATCGCAGCCCCAGGCTTGCGCCTCGCGTTGACGTAGACAACCTCGTCAAAGGGCCGGTACGGCTCCGGCACCCGGATGATGATCCGGCCCACGTCGAACTCGCAAAGGCTGGAAAGGTGGGGGCGCTTTCGATAGCGGAGCGGCTTGATCACGACGCGGTAGTCGCCCGGCGAGGGAAGGCCCCACAGGGCGCGGCGCACGTCCGCGACCTTCAGCCCGGGCAGGTCGCTGCGGACCAGAAGGCCCATCGACGGGGCCCGGATCGCCGCCCTCTCGAGCGCCGCCACCGTGCGGCGGACGTCCCGAGGGTCGAAGTGCGGCTCCTCCGCCAGCGCCAGGGCTGGGCGGCGAAGGGCGGTTCGGGCGAAGGGCGCGATCAGAAGACTCATGGACTGCTAGATAAGCGCCCACGCCTGAGGCATTACCCGGCGCCTCTCAGGGCAGGTCGTCGCCTCGGCGCGATCAGCAACGCGCAGGCCAAAAAGAGCAGGTAACCCCCGACCGCGCCCATCATTTAGGGCGTGCAACGGGTCAAGCTGGAGTCCGTCCGCCGCAAGTCCGGCGGGCGGATTCACCTCACTCCAAGGGTCCCCCGGTCAGGCAGCGTCACGACCCTCTGCGGCCAAACGCTTGCCGAAGGCTCCTACACAGCCGTCGACTCGGAAGCGGACTGCGCCAACTGCATCCGCCGCTCCAACGATCCGTCTCGCATCTCCGGCGCTTTTTTCGAGCAGGAAGAGGGCTCGGAGTTGCTTCGACTCTCGCTCGAGCAGGCACGCTCCCGCAAGCCCAACCTGCGCGTGCTGCCGAGCCCGCATGCCGAGAGGGACAAGCCCGTCGTCTGGCCCGCCGCCAAGCCGCCGCCCGAAACCATCCCTAACGAGGTGGGCGAGCTGGTCACCCGCGGGTTCAAGCCTTCGGGCGAAGGGGTGTGGCGCAGCCCCCAGGGCGTGATCGTGCGCATGCGCAAGCACGGCAAGGAGTGGCGATTCTCTGAGCTGGTGTTCGAAGGTTCGATCATCGCCACACGCGTCGAAGGCGGAATCCGGATCAAGGCCGGCGACGTTGAGGTCATCCCGTCACAGGACGGCTACGAGATACGGATCGGAAAGAGGGCCGGACATTGAGAGTCCGGCCTTCATCTCGATAGCCTTTCAGCCCGCCTTCACGATTTAGCGGGTTTCAACCCACTAAACACTGGTTAGGCTCCGGCTGTCAAGGACCTCAGGCCGTGACGCTGCGCTGGCCGTCCGCCGCGGGGAGCTGCACGATCTCTCCCCGATTGGCCTTGAAGTCATAAAGGTCACGGTCGGCGCGGGCGAAAAGCGACACGACGTCGTCCCTCCGCTCGAGCTGCGCCACCCCCACGCAGAAGCGGATCCCGGACTTCGCCGCTTCGAGCTGGATCTCGCCCAGCCGGATCCGTGCGCTTTTCGAAGTCGTCTCGGGCAACACGCAGACGAACTCGTCGCCGCCGTAGCGGAACACCACGTCGTCGGCGCGCAGGCCGTCTTTCAGCGCCTGAGTCAGGCCGCGAAGCATGGCGTCCCCGGCCGGGTGGCCGTGGGACTCGTTTTCCTCCTTCAGCCCGTCGATGTCGACGAATGCCACGGTCAGCTGTGAGCCGTGGCGGCGGGAGCGCACGATCTCGCGTTCCGCGGCCGAGATGCCCGCGACCCGGCGCAACACGCCGGTCAGCTCGTCGAACGCCGACTTCTCGCGAAGGCCGAACAGCGCTCGCGTGCTCATCGACGTGAGGTCGCGTGGCCTCAGTCCCAGATCGGCGGCGAGCATCAGCCTCACCTGGGCATCCCGCGCGCGCCGGGCCTCGACAAGGGTCCTGCCGAAGAGCAGCATCCAGATCCCAAACAGGAGCGGTAGCGTCACCAGCGCCCCGAGCAATGCGATATCGAGAGGCGATGACACATAGATCGCGGTGAACGGGATCGCGATCCCCCGCCCTGGGTTGTCGGTGGGCGGCCTCGTGCCGCCGCCGGCGTTCCCCGCGTTGCCGGCCTGGTTGGACCCGCCGCCGGCCACGCTCTGAGTGGGCGCCGCCGTCGCAGGGTTCTGCGTGGGCAGCGCCGTGATCGCCGACAGCGATGGCGTCGCGACCACCGCCGGAACCGACGGCGATGGAAGAACTGAAGGTACCGGTATGGGCAGCGGCGGCAGCGGCACGGTGAGATAGCCCGCGGCCGCCAAAGCACCGATCGCTCTCAACGACCACCTCGCGGCCGTCATGTCAGATCACCCCCCGAGGCTGGGTCCCGACGGACCCGCGCAACCTCAATTATCAAACGAACGGGCGATTCAATTCCTGTTTCTCCAGCCGACATACCTGTCACACGCGTTCTATGCTGCGAATAGATGGCTGGGGACATGGAGCGCGCCCTTGGGGCGCTACGTGACTTCACGCGGCGTGACATCCTGCTTCGGTTTTACGCCGACCGAAAGCCTCGCAGCGTCGAGGACGTGGCACGCGAGTCCGGTGTTCATCGTTCAGTCGCCTTTGAGCATCTGGAACGCCTGGTGGCGCTCGGCTACCTTGAAGTGGCACACCGACGCGGCCTACCGGGCAAGCCAGCCAAGATCTACAAGCTGACGGGCGGCCCGGTGCAGATCAGTCACCCGATGCGTCGCTACGACATCGTTGCGGAATCGCTCGCCCGTGCCTTCGATGAGCTGGGCGACGTCGGCAGCCATGCGGTGAGGCGGGCGGGCCGCAACTTCGGAGAGGCGATCTCGCTCCCGGGTGCCAAGTCACCGGTCGCGGCGCTCGAGCCGATGGAGGAGATGGGCGCGGAGTACGACGCCGAGCGGGACGGCATCATCCAATGCACCAACTGCCTGTTCGCTGAGGTTTGCAGGCGCGCGCCGGTGATCTGCCGCTTTCACGCCGGCATCATCGAAGGGCTATTCCTGCACACGGCGATGAACGTGAGCGTGAAGGCGCTCGGGTTCCGCGACCCGTACGGGTGCGCGTACATGCTGCACGAGAACGTCCTGCCCGAAAATATTGGGCCCGAAGATATTGTGGGAGACGAGCTAGAAGCCCAGGCGCAGTAGCCGGAGCCCTAGCCGGGGGCGAACATCCCCGCCAGCACCGCTTCGCCCTGGCCTTCCGCCGTGAGCGTCACCGCCGACCCATCGACCTGGTAGTCGATCCACGCACAGCACTCACGCTCCAGCTCGATCAGCTCGGCGAGCGCGTCGACCGCACCCGGCTCGGCCTGCAACCGAATTCCGCCCGGCACATGCTCCCGGTGTAGCAAGCCGCTCGCCCAGAGCTTCTGCCACGCGCTGCTTCGATCCTTCAGGTCGGCTGCGGTCAGCGTGCACATGATCGGTCTCGGCTCGCTCACGCCCCAGTGAAGCCGAGCGATGGAGCGATTATTCCCAGCCTTATGGTTGCCGCGTGAGACTGGTCGCCGGCTCGTTCGCGTGGCCATTTCGCGGAAGCTGGAAGTCGACCTGGTTCCCCGGGCTCCTGACGGTGCTCTTGCTCCCCGTGCTCTTCATCCCGCTGCTCGGTTACGCGGTCGCGGCGACCAGGGCCGCCGAGCACGACCCTCCTCAGGCGCCTCCGCCGTGGCAGATCTCGCTCCGGTTGCTGTCGGACGGATTCTGGACGTCCCTCCTCGTGATGCTGACGCTCCTGCCCTACGCGATCGCGCTCAACCCACTCGCGGATGCGCTCCGCGACGTGACACGCGGAGAGCCGTACGCGCACGTGGTAGCGCTGCTGGTGCTGGCCCTGCCTTGGGGGCTCGTCGCGCTCCTTGTCGCTCCCCATGCCACTGCGGCGTTTGCGGCAAGCGGTGACCCACGCGATCTCTTCGACGTGCGGGCGGCGCTGCGCGGTGTGCGGCGCGACTTCATGACGTGGAATGTGACGGCCGCCGCGATCGTCACCGCCTGGGCGATCGGGATTGCATGCGTCGGACTGCTCTGCGCCGGAATCGTTCCCGGCGTGTTCTACGCCATTCTTGTGAGCGCACATGCCGCCGCAGCGCTCCACCGTGAGGGTCCGCGTCCATCCGCTCGGTGACACCGCAGTCCTCGCCGAGCTCGGCACGAAGCTCGACACCGCGCTCAACACGCGCGCCATCGCCCTTGCCGCTGCGCTGAAGAAACGCCGCGACGTCCGGCAGGCCGTGGCCGGCTATGCCAGCGTCACGGTGCAGTTCGATCCCGACCAGATCACCCACGAAGCCCTGGCCGCGGCCATCAAGCGGCTGGCCACGAAGCGGCCTCCCATGGACGAGCCGGGCCGCCTGCACCGAATACCGGTCGTCTACGACGGGCCCGATCTCTATGCGGTGGCGATGCAGCTGCGACTCTCGACCCAAGAGGTGATCGAGCTCCATGGACGCCCGATCTACCGCGTGTTCCTGGTCGGTTTCGTGCCGGGCTGGGCGTACCTGGGGCCACTGGCCGACGAGCTTGCACTGCCGCGGCGGCCGGTGCCGCGGACCCAGGTACCGGCCGGCTCCGTCGCCATCGCCGGCCATCAGACCGGCATCTACCCGCTGCCGAGCCCGGGCGGCTGGCATCTAATCGGCCGGACCTCGGTCAAGCTCTTTCTCCCGGATTCCGACCCCCCGTCGCTGTTTCGCGCGGGGGACCGGGTGAAGTTTTTCTCGGTGAGCGGATGAGCGACATGCTCCGCGTTCTCCGGCCTGGGCTCCTGACCACCATCCAGGACATCGGACGGCCGCACACGGTCGCATCGGGCGTGCCGCCCGGCGGTGCCATGGACCGGTTCGCGCACACCGCGGCGAACCTCCTCGTGGGCAACGATCGCGGCGCCGCCACGCTCGAATGCACGCTCAGCGGACCGCATCTGGTCGCCGAGCGCGCATGCCTTATTGCGATCACGGGCGCCGACTTCGAGCCGCGGGTCAACGACGTCGCTACTCCGATGTGGACCGGCGTCTTTCTCAGCCCAGGGGATCAGCTGACGTTCGGCGGGCGGCGCGCGGGTGCGCGCGCATATGTCGCGGTCGCCGGTGGCATCGCCGGGGAGCGCTGGCTGGGGTCGATGTCGACCAACCTGATGTGCGCCCGCGGAGGGATGCAAGGACGCGCGCTCGTCGCGGGCGACGTGATCTCGGTGGGCGAGCCATCTGTTGCCATGGTCGCGGGGCGAAGCCTTGCCGGCGACCAACAGCCGGTCTATGCCGAACGCACGCTGCACGCAATCGCGGGTCCGCACTTCGCGCGCCTGCAGGCTGAATCGCGCGACGCGCTGTTCGACGCGGTGTTCAGCGTGAGCCATGACTCCAATCGCATGGGCTACCGGCTCGAAGGTCCTCGACTCGACGCGCCTGGAGAGGAGCTTCTGTCCTTCGGCGTGGTCGCGGGCGCCGTGCAGCTCCCCGCCGGCGGGCAGCCAATCCTGCTCATGGCCGACCACCAGACGGCCGGCGGCTACCCGGTGGTGATCACAGTGGCGAGCGCATCGATGCCGATCGCCGCGCAGCTCGCACCGGGCGACGAATTTCGATTTGCCGAAACGCCGATCGAGAGGGCCCTGCAGATGCGGTCGGCTCAGCGCGAAGCGCTGGACTTGCTCCTGATCTGATTGATCCAGCCGATGTGCTCGGCATAGTGCTCGTACGTGTTGCCGGCCACCCAATCGAGGGCGGGACGGTCGTCGCTGGGGTCGCGCGGCTCGTTCGGCTGGAAGTGGTTGTACGGGAGCTTCAGGTCGGCATCGCTCATTCCGCCCAGGAGCTTCATCAGCAGCGCGTGCGTCTGGCGAAAGTACGCCACGGCCTGCTCAGGCGTCTTTTCGCGATGCAGCGACCAGACGGCCGCGTTGATCGAGTCCGTTTCGCTCACCTCGGGGCCGACGCCCATGGCCGACCTGCGATCTGATCCGTCGAGCAGGGCGATCAGTGAGTGCTCCCACGCGGCGATGTGGACCAGGTGGTCCTTGACAGCCCAACCGTCCGGGCCGGTCATCGTAAGGCCCATCGGGCCGAGCGCCTCGACCAGGTGGTTGAGCTCGTTCCACGATCTCTCGATCGGCTCGACGACGCTGTTCGGCGCGGTCATCCACCGCTCGCGACCCGCTTCGCTTCTTCGACCACGGCGTCGTAGTCGGGCTGCGGCTGCTCGCGAGAGGCGACCCAGGTCCATCGGATCACCCTCTCGCGGTCGATGATGAAGATCGTGCGGCGAGCCATGCCCGAGTAGCCGGCGACATCGTCGCGACGGACGCCGTAGTCGGTCACCATCTTGCGCTCGAAATCGCCGATGAGGTCAAAGGGCAGCCCGCCGAGCTCCTTGGCGAACGCCTGATGAGAGAAGACCGAATCGACGCTGATCGCGTAGATGCCGACCCCGTTCGCCACCGCATCTTCGTTCCTGGACCGAAACTCGGTCAGCTCGGTCCTTCAACCACCGGTGAAGTCGAGCACGTAGAACAGAAACACGAGCGCTCGATATTTCTCGAGCGCTTCGCCAAGGGTGAGCTCCTGGCCCCCGGTGGTCGGCAGCTTGAAGTCGGGAGCCTCGTCCCCTACCTGGAGCACTTGAAAAAGTCTATTGGTTCTCCAGGACGTACCAGCCGGAGCGCGTCGCGCCTCTGATCTCGTACCCGCGATCGAGCGATCCGCCTAGCGCGTGTCGCACCGCGAGGCGCCACTCGCGTGCCAGTCCCCGGTCGGAATGCCGCAGGGCCACGATGTCTTCCGGCACCTGACATATAAGGACGCGAGCCGAGGACGCCTTGACCACGGGCTCGCCGGCGGGGCCCACAGAGACGATCGCGTCGCTGCCCCAGCTGGCCAACTTCTCGACGTCCAGCTCGTTGGGCCGGCCGGCGGCCGCCGCCTCTGCCGCTTGCGAGTCGAGGCGCCACGCAATCAGCAGGCGGTCCGACTCATCTCCCGTGTTGATCCCGTCCCGCATCTCTCCGTAGAAGTTGACGAGGTACTTCGGCGCGACCGCGCCGAGCTTGGAGAGGTTGAAGTAAACGTTGCGACGGACCAGGGGGTCGGTCGTCCACTCCATCAAGGTGATGCCCCGTGCGAGACACCACCGGCGCTGGTGCTGCTTGAGCTCGAAGCCAAGTCCGCGCGCTTCGCGGTTGAGCAGCACGCCCAGGATGTGGGAATGCAGGTGGAGCTCAGCGGGTGGTGCGCCGCCCAGCCAGCCCACGAGCCCGCCGATCAGGCGCCCCTCCGAATACGCTCCCGAGATGTAGTTGCCCGAGCGCGCCAGCGCCTTGAGGATGTCCGAGCTGATCGGCGGCTCGCCTGAGCGCCCCCACACGACCGCGAACAGGTCGGCGAGCTGTCGCAGGTCGGCGAGCTCGGCGAGCTCTCTTATCTCCGGGCTCATGCCAGGCCCAGACGGCGGCCGGTCACCAGCGAAGCGCCCTGGACCACCAACGCCGCGATGATCGCCGAAGCGAACGCGACGACCAAGCCTGCGGGCAGCAGCAGGGCGAGGACCAGGAAGAACGAGGCGAACGCGAACAACCCGAGCAGCAGGCCGCGCAGCACCCCCACCGCCGGCTCGGTGCCCTGGATGCGATGCGCAAACCCGGCGAGCACCGAGCCGTAGAGCGGAAACGGCGCCAGCAGACCGGCGAGCCTCGCGCCGAGAAGCGGCGCCGCAGCGGTGAGCAGGATCACAAAGCCCGTCGCCACGACCATCCGGGCTGGAATGTCCCATTGCGGAAATTCGGTCGGTGCCGCCGACGGTGTCCGCTGTTCAGGCATCAAGAAGAGCGAGACCACAAGCACGAGGATGACGACCACGAAGGAATCAAGGGCCGGGAGAAAAAAGAGGTTCAGGAAAGCCGTCACTGCGCCGTAGGCCGCGGTCGCCAGGACAAGGCATAGGATCCATCCACGGCGCTGTGCCGCCCACGAATAAGCCAGGCAAAACGCCGCCTGCGAGACCGCACCCGCCATGATTCCCGCCGCCGCGGTGGCGGCAAAGCGCGGACCCGGGCTCAGCGCCAGGAAGAACGCGATCGGGGCTGACGTGAACGGGATCCCGATCAACCATCCGCCGACGGCCGAGCCCCATCTCCGCCCGGCGAGGCTTGCCGCGCCCACGAGCAGTGGCGTCAGCACCAGCTTGAGGGCGAGAGCTCCGGCTGGATTCAACGCCGCAGGGGCATGGTCTCGATGCCGGCTTCGCGCAGCGCCTTGCGCACAGCTGCGGCGACCTGGCCGGCGCCCCGGGTGTCGCCGTGCACGCAGATTGTGTCGTAGCCGCAGGAACGGGCCAGGCTCACCGCCTGCTGGGCGGCAAGGTTCGGGTCCAGGACCGCGCCCGCCTGACTGCGCGGCGCGAGGCTGCCGTCGGGCAGCATCAAACGGTCGGCGAAACCTTCGCGATAGCCGGGGATCCCGGCGCGCTCTGCGGCGGCGATGATCTCAAAGCGAGGCTGCCCCATCACACCGATGCCGTGGACCTTGGCCACTCGCGCCAGCGCGTCAGCCACATCGGGGTCGCGCTGGCAGCGGTGATACAGCGCGCCGTGCGGCTTGACATACGCGATCGGGACGACCGCGGCAAGGCCCGCCACCTGGAATGCGATCAGCGCCTCGATCTCGGAGGCTGACATCGAGCGTTCGATGCGGCCGAATCCCGACCTGTCGTCGTAGCCCGGATGTGCGCCGACCTGCACGCCCAGCGTCCGGCAGCGCCACGCGGTGGCGATCGTGATCGACGCGGAGCCAGCGTGCACGCCGCAGGCGATGTTGGCGCTGTCGACGCAGGCCAGGATCGCCTCGTCCTCGCCCGCGCCCTCGCCGATGTCCGCGTTCAGGTTCACTCGTGTTTCGTGTGGCCGTGCAGGAGCTGCATCGCGTGGTCCAGCACGGGCATGACCGCCTCGAGAGACTCGACCGCCCCCTTCGGGCTGCCGGGCACATTGAGGATGAGCGCTTGCCCACGCACGCCCGCCAGGCCACGTGAGAGCGCCGCGTTCGGATTCTTCGCAAAGCCCGCGCGCCGCATCAGCTCGCCGAGACCGGGTACCTCGTAATCGATCAGCATCGAGGTCGCCTGTGGCGTTACATCTCGCGGGCCGAGTCCAGTTCCACCGGTCGTGACGACGAGGTCGGCACCGCTCACGATCGCGGCAACGATCGCATCGCAGATCCGCTCCTGCTTGTCCGGCACGACCTCCGGCGCCGAAACGTGGAAGTCCGCTCGCTTCAGCATCTCGACGAGGGCGAGGCCGCTGACATCAGACCTCGTTCCCGCCGAGACCCCGTCGCTGACCGTGATCACATGCGCGCGATGCACTAACGCTTCCAGGTCCCCGACCGGCCTCCTGATTTTTCGAGCAAGCGGACGGATTCGAGGTAGACGCCTCGCTCGACGCCTTTGGTCATGTCGATCAGCGTCAGCCCCGCGACGGCCGCGGCGGTGAGGGCCTCCATCTCGACCCCGGTCTGGCCGGTGACACGCGCCTTGGTCACGATGCGCACGCCGCCGTCGACGAACTCGAAATCGACGCTCACGCTCGTGAGCGGCAGGGGGTGACAGAGTGGGATGAGGTCAGGCGTGTGCTTCGCCGCCATGATGCCGGCGACGCGTGCGACCGCTAGCGCATCTCCCTTCGCGGTGCCTTCGCGCACCGCGCGCAGCGTGTCGGGCGCCATCCGCACGATGCATTCGGCGGTCGCCTCACGCACCGTCGCGATCTTGTCCGCAACGTCGACCATGCGCGCCGCGCCCTTCTCGTCGAGGTGCGTCAACCGCTGGGAGGAGCGGCCGACCGGCCCGGCCCGATCTTTGGAGCCCATGCGGCCCATGCCGGGCGTTAGGGGGCCCGGCGCGTCGTCGTCGCGCATCTGCAATGCGCTCCTCCTAGCACCACCCCTGCCTACGGCCTGGGCCGCCTGGATCTCCAAATCTCTGGGCCGTCCGGCCTGCCGCTCCTCCAACCATGGAGCATCAGGATATGCGCATGCCCGCCACCGACGGGGTCCTCTTCGACTACGGCCGGACCCTCGTCACGTTTGCCTATCCGACCGATGAGCTGCTGCGGGTGATCAGCGGTTTCCGGCCCCGCATCCAAGCGGCGCTGGGAGTTCCCACGCCGCAGGCGCAGACGATCCTGAGGGATGTCCTGCTTCCGCTCGAGGAATACGTCGAGAGCCTGAGCGAGGACGAGGTGGACTACATGGACGTCTACCGCGAAATGTGGCACCAGGCCGGCATGCGCTTGCCGGACGACCTGCTACAAGAGATCCTCGACGCCGAGCAGCGATGCTGGGACCGCGCCGTGGAGGTCGATCCCGACGCCCTGGGCGTGCTGTCCTGGCTCGGCGAGCAAGGAGTACGGCGAGGCATATGCTCCAACGCGCCGTTCCCGCCGGCGATGATGCGCCGGCAGGTGCACAGCAACCGCATCGACCAATCGGTGGACGCGATCGTCTTCTCGAGCGAGATCGGCCGCCGCAAGCCGGCGCGCGAGATGTACCAGGCGGCGCTCCAGGCGATCGCCACCGAGCCAGGTCGAACGATGTTCGTCGGTGATCGCGCGCGCGAGGACTACGAGGGTCCGCTCGCGCTCGGCATGAGAGCGGTGATCGTCACCAAGCACGCCCAAGACGCTCCACCCGACGGCGTGCCCACGATCAGATCGCTCGCGGAGCTGCCTTCGCTCTTATGAAGGATCCCAAGCAATCAGTAGGTCCCAACCGTAACGCGCTTGCGCGCCAACGGCCGGGCTGGCTGTGGCTCTTGTTTTACGGCCGCCGGCGCCGCGGCTTCCCGTGGCTGCTGGCCGGCATTCTGCTCGCGACCGGCGTGCTGGCGCTGGTCTTCGCGCTGCCAGGCGGCGCGGACGCATCGCGGGCGATCGCCGCCGCGGTCGTCGGTCTGATGCTGGTCGGAGCCATTGCACTCGCCATCGTCGCCGTGCTGCGGCCTCGCCGGCGTCCCTGAGCCGCCCTCGCCGCGATCAGCGTCGCCGCCGCGCCCGCGCCCACCCCGTTGTCGATGTTCACCACGGTCAGTCCGGTCGAGCACGACTGCAGCATCGTCGTCAAGGCGGCCTCGCCCGCGCCGCCTCGGCCATAGCCGGTCGAGACGGGAAGGCCGATCACCGGCAGATCGATGAGGCCGGCGACGAGACCCGGCAGGACCCCATCCATCCCGGCGGCGACCACGACGACGTCGGCGCCCCATTCGAGCACCGCGCTGAGTGGTCCGACGAATCGATGCAGTCCGGCCACTCCCAGGTCAGCCTCCATTCGCGCCTCGAGGCCGCACGCCTCGATCACCATGCGCGCTTCATCCGCGACCGGCAGGTCGGAGGTGCCGGCCGTGAGGATGCCGACCTTTCCGTCCAGCGGTCCAGGGGAGAAGCCATCGCGCAGCACGCGCGCCGCGGCATGGTACTCCGCAATTCGCATCCCGGCCCGCTCCGCCGCACCGCGCAGCGCCGACGCGTGCGCGTCGCTCATTCGACTGATGAGGCCCTGCCCCTGGCTCTCCGCCATCGCGAGGACGAGCCGCGCCGCATCCTGCGGCGACTTGCCCGCGGCGAGCACCACCTCGGGGATGCCACGCCGCAAGAAACGCCCGAGGTCGAGCCGCGCGCGCCCGCCCAGCTCGTCGAGCTGAATCCGCCGCAGCTCGGCCAGCGCATTCTCTTCGCTCAGCTCGCCGGCGACGAGCCGGCGAAGCACATCTCTCACAGGCCGAGCAGCACTTCGCGCATGCGCTGCCAGTGCGTGCCGGCCCAGTAGATGCGGCCACACTCAGGGCATTCGGAGTAGCGCGATTGGGTCCGCCGGACGTAGGGCGGCACGCGCTCGGCGACCACCGCCGGCATACGCGACTCGAGCTCGGAGTTGCACTCGATGCAGCGAGTCAGCGCCTCTTTCAGCTCCAGGCCGAGCTCCGCGAAGACCTGGCGCAGCTGCTTGGTCACCTCGTCGTCGCGGATCAAGATCGCGCGCACGACGCCGGTCTGGATCACACGACGCTTGGTCAGGTCGCGATCTCGCGTCAGGAGCACCCGGTTTTCGGCGGCCGCCTCTCGTACGAGCTCCGAATCCCCGATCCGAGCGTGGTAGGAGGCGTCATAGCCGAGTGCACGGAGCCACCGCGCGAGCCGCCCGACGTTGCAGTCGGCCAGGAACCGGGGTCTCACCCTCGCAATCTTAGAATCGGATCGTGCCGACCTTCGATGAGCTGATGGCAAAGGTCCAGGCCGAGGCGAGTGGTTGCTACTCGTGGTCGAACGGTCCCGGAGATCGCTACGCCGCTCACAGCCACAGCTTCGAGAAGGTCCTGTACTGCGTCGATGGGTCGATCACCTTCGTACTGGAGAGCGAGGGCCGGCGCCTCGAGCTCGAGCCGGGAGACCGCATGATGCTGCCCGCCGGGACGGTGCATTCGGCCATCGTCGGACCTACCGGCTGCACGTGCATCGAGGGCCACCGCTAGACGCTTCTCGTCTCAGGCTCGGGGCGTAATATGGGCCGCGAACGATGAGCATCATCGACTTCATTCGCGACCGCGCACGGTTCTACAACTGCCCGGTCTGCGGGCGCAGCCTGAAGGGCTGCGAGGTGCAGGTCCTCAGCCACGAGGACGAGCGATTTCACCTCCAGGTGACTTGCGCGCAGTGCCAGGTGACGTTCGTGGTCGTGCTCGCGATCCAGGGTGGCGCGGTGGAGGATGTCGAGACCGTCGTCGAGTCGCTCGCGCAGCCGGTGGTCGCCGTCGAGCCGATCAGCATCGACGAGATCATCGACCTGCACCTCTTCCTGAAGGGCTTCCAGGGCACGCTCACAGAGCTCATCCACCAGCCGGACCACAGCCGCGGCTGAGCCGGCCATGAGCCGGATCTATTTGGACGACGCCGCCTCCGCGCCCATCCTGCCGGAGGTCGAGGCTGCGATCCGGGATGTTCCAGGCGGCAATCCCTCCAGCCCACATGCAGAAGGACGCGCGGCGCGTGCAGCCCTCGATCGAGCGCGCGACCTGGCGGCCGAAGCGCTGGGCGCAATGCGGAGCGAAGTCACGTTCGTCTCCTCGGGCACCGAGGCGACCAACCTCGCCCTGTTCGGGGCCGCCGCCCGCCTGCCGAAGGGCGCAAGGATCGTCACCTGGTCCGCGGAGCATCAGTCGGTGCTGGGGGCGATCCGCAGGCTGCAGGCATTGGGCCGCGAGGTGGTCGTGGCCGGCGTGGACGGCGCGGCGACGGTTGACGTGGACGCCATCACACCCGGCACAGGCCTCGTTTCGGTCGGGCTCGCCAACAACGAGGTGGGCACCATCCAGCCCGTCGCCGCCGTGATCGCGCGCGCACACGAAGTCGGCGCGCTGGTCCACGTCGACGCGTGCGCCGGCCCGCGATGGATCGCGCCACCCGAGGCAGCGGACCTGGTCTCGATCAGCGGCCACAAGCTCGGTGCGGGCCGCGGCGGGTTGCTGCTGGTGCGCGACGGCGTGCGGATCGATCCGCTTTTCTTCGGAGGCCCGCAGGAGTGGGGCCGGCGGGCCGGCCAGGAAGATGCATCCTCGGCCACAGCGATTGCCGCCGCCTTGGCTGCAGCGTCGGCCGGCCGTGAATCTCGCGCCCGTGTCGCACAGGGCCAGGCGGGGGCCCTGCGCAAGGCGCTGCTCGAGCTCGGTGGGACCGTCACCGGCTGCGAGCCTCGACTGCCCAACTTCGCCACCTGCGCGTTTGCGGGCCGGCGGGGCGAGGATATGCTGCTCGCTCTGGACCTGGCGGGGGTCGCCGCGTCAAGCGGTTCGGCCTGCGCGTCGGGCTCGCTCGATCCATCGCACGTGTTGCTCGCGATGGGGCTGAGCCTGGAGGAGGCGCTGGGCAGCCTGCGCCTGACGACCGGATACGCGACGACGGACGACGAGATCTCACGCGCCATCGGCTTGCTCCGTACGGTCCTCCCCATTCATCGGGAGGTGCCGACGCAGTCGACGGAGGGGCCGGACCGAATAAGTGCGCCGACTCATGCCTAGCGTCGAAGAAGAGCTGGCGGAGCGGCTCCGCCGGGGCGACGAGGTCGTGCTCGCGACCGTGATCAAGCTGGACGGCGAGCCCCCTTCCCAGCCGGGGGCAAAGCTGCTGATGTCCCGAACAGCACCGATTGCCGGAACGCTCGGCTGCAGCGAGTTCGATTCCGCCGCGGTCGCCGACGCGAATGCAATCGCCACGATCGGGTCACCGCAGCTGCGAACCTACCGGCACGACCTCGGCTCGATCGAGGTCTACCTCGAGCCGTATGCGGCCTCCCCGACCCTGGTCATCTTCGCGGCCACGCCGGTGGCCCGGGCGCTGGCGGGTTGGGCGCCCGAGCTTGGCTTCCGCACGGTCCTGGCCGCCTCCGCGCGTGACCTGCCATCAGCCCTGGTGGGCGACCTCTACGTCGTGCACACCGACCACGACGCCGAAGACCTGGTGCCGGCGCTCGAAGCGGTGCTGCCGCTCAATCCCCACTTCATCGGGCTCGTCGGGAGCCGCCGGCACACCGGCCACCACCTCGAGGCGCTGCGCGCAAAGGGCGTGTCCGAAGACGTGATCGGCCGCATCCAGAGCCCGGTCGGGCTGGACCTCGGGGCGAGGACCGCCGCCGAGATCGCTCTGTCGATCCTGGCGGGCCTCGTCGCCGTCCGGCGGGGCGGCAACGCGGGCTGGAAATCAAGGATCGGTTAACGCGAACTGAGTTCGAATAGTCGAACCGCATAATCAGCGGTCGTGTCAGTCGCGCCAGGGACCAAGCTGGGGCAGTACGAGGTCCAGGACTTCATCGGCCAGGGAGCCATGGGTCTCGTCTACCGCGCCTATCACACGCAGCTGGAGCGGATAGGCGCCGTCAAGGTGATGCAGGCGATCACCCCGGACGCGGACACCGTCGCCCGCTTCCGCCACGAAGCGCAGGCAATCGCCAAGCTCCGCCACCCGAACATCGTCGACGTCTACGACTTCGGCGAGTTCGAGGGCACGCCGTACATGATCGTCGAGTACGTGCCCGGCGGCAGCCTGGCCGGCCGGATGAACCGCGGCAAGCTTGACCCTGCGACCGCGCTCAAGTACCTGCGAGGGATCGCCGCCGGGCTCGATTACGCACATGCCCACGGGGTCGTGCATCGTGACGTCAAGCCGGCCAACGTCCTGCTGACCGAGGAGGGCACGCCGGTGCTGGCCGACTTCGGACTCGCCAAGCTCCTCCAGGGTTCGTCGTTGAAGTCGATGACCGGCGTCACAACGGGCACGCCGGCCTACATGGCCCCGGAACAGGTCACGGGGAGCCGTGTGGGACCCGCCTCCGATCGGTACTCGCTCGCCACGATCGCGTACGAGATGCTCACCGGCGTCATCCCGTTCGACGGAGAGGCGCTGATGGAGCTGCTGTACGCGCAGGTCCACCGCGAGCCCCCCGTGCCGAGCTGGCGTAATTCGTCGCTGGGCCCTCAGGTCGACGCCGTGATCATGCGCGGCCTGGCCAAGGATCCGGCTGCTCGGTGGGAGTCGGCCACCGCCTTCGTGGACGCGTTGACCTCAGCGCTGAGGCCGCGCCCTGCCGCCGCCGTCACCTCGACGATGGTGATGTCGCCTCCAGTCGCATCAACGGTTCCCCTCGCGGCCGCCGCCGTCGCCCAGCGTGTCGAGGCCGAGGCCGAGACCGAGACCGAGATGTCGTCGTTGACGACGGCTTATCCGTCTCCCCCGCCCTATGCCCCGCCAAGACATAAGATCCGCAGGTCGGCGATCGCCCTGGTTGCGGCCGGGCTGATTCTCCTGCTGGCGCTTGGAGGCGTGGTCGCGTGGTCACTCAGCCACAGGCCGGTGACGCTGTCACTCTCGCCGGGTACGGTGGTCGCGGGCGACACGGTCGTGGTTTCGGCGAACCACCTGCCCCCCAACGAAGTCGGCGAGGTCCAGCTCTGGAGCGTCTTGCGCCGAGTGGCTTTTCGGGCCGACGGGAACGGCGACGTCTCCGCCTCGCTCGGCATCCCGCGCGATATCGAGCTCGGCGACCACCACGTGAGGATCTGCTGGCGCGGGGTGTGTCATGCGGAGCAGGTCCTCCACGTGGTTTCGCCTGCCGCCTTCGTGACGGCGACGCCGATCACGTCGCCCAGCGCCGCGTCGGGCCCATCCGCGACGCCGTCGACAACTTCATCACCTCGCCCAGGCTCGACGCCGACATCGAGTCCAACGTCGACACCGAAGACGAGCACCAGCCCCAGCCCGGTCCCGTCGCCGGCGCGGAGTCTCGCGCTGTCTTCGAGTCAAATTCAAATCCTGGTCGGAACGATGACCGTCAAGGGTTATCACTTCGCGCCGGGCAAGACAGTTGCCTTGACGTTCATCCAGGGCAGCACCACCAGTGCGCAAGTTGCGACCGGCACGGTGGCATCCGACAGTACGTTCTACCTGAACTATAAAGTGCCGGCTACGGCGGTGGTCGGGTCTGCCTATCTCCGCGCGTGCGACCCAATCGCGTGTGCGTACGCGACCATAACGGTGAGTGCAACCTAGAAGACTTCGGCGGCGACCAGGTCGTCCAGCGTTTCCCGACGGCGCATGACGCGCGCCTCGCCGTCCCGAAGCATCAGCACCTCCGGCCTGGGCATCCCGTTGTAGTTGCTCGCCATCGCAAGGCAGTACGCGCCCGCGGCGGGCACCGCGATCACGTCGCCCGGCGCGAGCGGCGGCATCGCGATGTCAGAGATGAGGATGTCGGTCGACTCGCAGTACTTGCCCGCGAGCGTCACCTTTCCATCCGGTGAGCGATCTGGATCCGAAGCGAGAAATGCCTCATAGCGAGCGCCGTAGAGCTTCGGCCGGATGTTGTCGCCCATGCCGCCGTCCACCGCGACGTAGCGGCGCACGCCGGGAATGTCCTTGATCGAACCCACCGTGTAGAGGGCCATGCCGGCCGGGCCCGCGATCGACCGGCCGGGCTCGACGACCAGCTCCGGCACATTCAGGCCACGTCGCGCGCAGCCCGATTCCAATGCATGACGCACCGCCTCGACGAAATGACGCGGCGTCGGCGGATCGTCCTGCTGCGTATAGGCGATCCCCAGGCCGCCCCCTGCGCCGAGCTTGCGCGGCTCGAACCCGATCTGGGCGCGGAGCTCCGCCAGCAGGCCGAGCATGATGTCCATCGCCTGCTCGTACGCGCGAAGCGCGAAGATCTGCGACCCGATGTGCGAGTGCAGGCCGACCACGTCCAGGCGCGGGTGCTGCAGCGCAGCTTCCACCGCCCTGCGGGCGGCGCCAGACTCGATCGAAAAACCGAACTTGGAGTCGAGCTGCCCGGTGGATATGTGGTCGTGGGTGTCGGGCTTGACGCCTGGCGACAGTCGGAGCATCACCGGCGCGCGCTTGCCCTCCGGCACGACATTGCGCAGCAGGTCGAACTCATGGTCGCCGTCGATGACGATCGTCGCCCCGGCGCGATACGCGGATTCCAGATCTTCGAGGCTCTTGTTGTTGCCGAGAAAGTGGATCCGGTCGCGCGGGAATCCAGACTTCAGGGCCAAGTGAAGCTCGCCGGCCGAGACCACGTCGAGGCCGAGACCTTCTTCCGCTATGACTCGCAGAAACTGCGGAGAGGCGAATGCTTTCGCGGAGTAAAGGACCTGGCCCGCATCGCCCATGGCCGCCACGTACTCGGATGCTCGCTGGCGCACGGTCGCCTCGTCGTAGACGTACAGCGGTGTTCCGTGGCGCCGAGCAAGCTCCACGAGGTCGCAGCCACCCACCTCCATGTGGCCGGCGGCGTTGACCCGGTACGTCACCGGGAAAAGCAAATTAGCTTGCTAGTTGGGGCTCGAGCCGCAGGAGCCGCACGCGCCGCCGCAGCAGCCGCCCCCGCCTGTCTCGCTCGCGAAGTCTGAGACAGACGACGTCTCGCCGCTACCGGCAACCGCGAAGCTCGAGACGAGCACCCTGGTCTTGGTCGACTCGCAGGCAGGGCATACCTGCGCCGAGTCACGCTCTGCGAACCTGGTGAGGATCTCGAACTTCTCGGCGCAGCTCTCGCATCGATACTCGTAGATGGGCATCTCAGTCATGGATTCTAAGCTCACTCAACTCGCTCGGATGATCGCCGACTGGCCGGGGCTGGTGGCAGGCGACCCCGAAAGCCTCGTCGGCGACTCGCTGGTGCTCCTCGAACACCTCGGGGAGGCGAGGACTCTAGTCGACGTCGGGTCCGGCGGCGGCCTGCCCGGCCTCCCGCTCAAGATCGCCCGGCCCGAGCTGGCCGTCACCCTCGTCGAGGCCGACCAGGCCAAGGCCGCCTTCCTCGTCCGCGCCTGCGCTGAGCTGGGATTGCGCGATGTCGATGTCGTCGCGCGGCGGGCCGAGGATGTGGGACGAGACGGGAAATACCGCGAGAAGTTCGATGTGGCCGTGGCCCGCGCCCTGGCGCCCATGCCGGTGCTGGCTGAGCTCTGCCTGCCGCTGGTCAGGGTCGGTGGAAGGTTGCTCGCGCAGAAAACGGGCGGCGAGGAGATGGCGGCGGCCCGGAACGCCGTCGAGATACTTGGCGGATCCCTCATCTCCGTGCTGCCGGCGCCTTCCGCGGCGCGCGCGTCCGGCACCGTGGTCGTTATAGAAAAGACCCGGCCGACTCCTGCCGGCTATCCCCGGCGCCCAGGAGTTCCGGCGCGCAAACCCCTCTAAAAAGGGCAGTCGAGGGCGGCGGTTTGGAAACTTCGCGCCAGGGTTACGTTTTCCTTTAGGAGGAGAAACATGTCCCGAGGATTTGAGGCGATCAAGACGGTGACAATCCACGCGTCAAAGCGCGACGTGTGGAACGTATTGACCAACCCCGACAAGGTGAAGGAGTACATGCACGGCACGGAGATGTCGACGGATTGGAAGGAGGGCGGCCCGATCTTCTGGAGGGGTGAGTGGAAGGGTCGGCCATATGAGGACAAAGGCACCGTCCTGGCTGTCGAGCCACAAAAGCTCTTGAGTTACACGCACTGGAGCCCGATGGGCGGGAGCGAGGACAAGCCTGAGAACTACCACACCGTCACGTACGCGCTGTCCGGCGAGGATGGCGAGACCACCCTGACTCTTACGCAAGACAACAACCCCACCCAGGAAGAGGCGGAAAAAATGGCCAACCAGAACTGGGGGCCGGTGATGGACGGACTCAAGGCGGTCGCCGAGAAGCCGGCGACGTAGCGACTCGTGCGCCTACACCTGGCGGCTATCGGCGGCGCTCAGGAGTGCTAGGCGGAAGCCGCAGCGCGACTAAAGGCGGCCGAGAGGCCTTAACCTTGCGCTGGGGGTGGGATCACGAAACTGAACCTCGTTCTGCGGGAGCGCCGCTTTTACGAACTCTTCAACCAGCAGGGCCAGTTCATCCGCGAGGCGCTGAGTGAGCTCAGCCGTTCACTGAGCGAGGAGCAGAGCCATCACTCGGCGCTGCGTGACATCGAGCATCGCTGTGACCATGTCACCCACGAGATCTACAACCTCACCAACCGCACATTCGTGCCTCCGATCGACCAGGAGGACATCCTGATGCTCGCTCACTCGCTCGACGATGTGGTCGATCTGGCCGAAGAGGTGTCTGACAAGATCGACCTGTACGGCGTTCGTTCTATAACCGACTCGGCGAAGAGCTTCGGCCAGTGTCTCGCGAAGGCCGGCACCGAGCTGGCTACGGCGCTCGAGCGATTCAGCGCTTCGGAGGACCTTGTTCCTGCCCTGGAGGAGATACACAGGCTCGAGAACGAAGGCGACGCCATAACGCGGCACGCCCTGCAAAAGCTATTTGACCTGAACCATCAGAGCGCCGCCGACTTGATCAAGTGGAAAGACCTCTACGCGCTGCTCGAGGCCACCCTGGATGAATGTGAGTCGGCCGCGGAAATCCTGGAATCGATCAGCATCAAAAAAGCCTGAGGGCCGGCTCATTCGTCGGAAAGCAAGCCGCGCACCCGCCGCTTGATCTCATCGCGAATTTCCCTGACCGCCGAGATCGGGAGTCCGGCCGGATCGGGGAGGAGCCAATCCTCGACTGGTACGGCAAAAACCGGGCAGTCTTCTTCTGCGCAGCCCATGGTGATGACCCTTGCGGCCGAGGCTCCGAGCTCGGGCGTGAGAGCGCGAGGTCGGACATCGCTTAGGTCGATGCCAACCTCCAGCATCGCCGCTACCACCTCGGGATGGACGTTGGGTGCTGGGCGAGTGCCGGCCGACTCTCCGAGTACTCGACCCTCCGAGAATCGATTTAGGAAAGCCGCGGCCATCTGGCTCCGGCCGGCGTTCTGGACGCACACAAACAGGACACGGGGCTTGCTCTCTTCCAGGACATCGAGACGGTAGCCGATTCCGCGCAAGGTAGTGATCCGCACCTGGCTGCCTTCGAGCTTGGGCCGGAGCCAGGCGATGTGCACGTCGACTGTCTTTGGCTCGCCCACGAAGCGGGTGCCCCAGGCTGCAGCGAGAATTCGATCTCGGCTCAATACGACGCCGCGATTCATCAAGAGAACCTGAAGCAAATCGAACTCGCGCGGCGCAAGCTGGATCTCGTGACCATCGACTTCCGCACGTCGCGCGCTGGAGTCCAGGCCTAGGCGGCCGGCACCAAGCCGTGTCCGCGATGGCGCCGGCGAAGCTTTTCTCAGAAGCGCCTGAACCTGAGCCGCGATCAGGTTCAACGTGCTACCGGTCGGCAACCACGCATCCGCTCCCATGGCAAGGCAAGTGGCTGCCACTCGCTCGTCCGGGCCCATCACCAGCAGCGGCGCCGCGGTTGCTCGGCGGACAGCCGCAGTTCCGTCCAAGAGGTCCGTACCTTGGAGGAGGATCGCATCGGCGAACGGCTCTAGCTGGAGCCCATCGACGCTCCGGTGGGCGACCACGTCAATACCGCCGGCGAGGAGACTGCTCTTCAATTGAACCGTCGTGCCGGACGCGGCGCCGATGACGACAACCCGGACGCGTGTCGGTTCAGTACTTGGAGACGTTCAATTCCTCCACGCGCCCTGTCACGAGGTAGACGACCCGCTCGCAAACATTCGTGGCTCGATCAGCTATGCGTTCCAGGTTGTGGGTGACCCACAGCATGTAGGTTGCCTCGGCGATGTGGCGCGGGTCCGCGACCATGGTCGAAATCAACTCCTGGTACGCGCGGTCGTAGAGAGCGTCGATGTCGTCGTCTTCAAGACACAACGCCCGAGCCAGGTTCGCGTCGCCTTTGTTCAGCGCAGTCAGCGTCCGATTGACTATGGAAAGTGTTCGCTTGCCCATTTCGGCGACCGCCCCGGGTAGCGGAAGCGTCGGGTGCGGCCCCAGCATCAGGGCAACCTTCGCTATCCCCTCTGCGTGATCGCCCATCCGCTCGAGTTCCGGCAGCACATAAAGCGCGCCAACAAGAGAGCGGATTTCCTCGCCGCTGGCGGCGGCAAGTCCACCCACAAGTTCTTCTTCCAGCTGGTAGCGGAGACGATTGACCTCGAGGTCGTCGCGGACGACTCGATCGGCCAGCACCAGATCACTGCGCGCCAGCGCCTTCAGCGCTCCATCGAGAGCCTGCGCCACCAGGTCGCCGAGCCGCATCAAGCCGCCGTGTGTCACTCACAGAATGTTAGAGGTGACGTTAACGACGCCTTAACCCAAGCCCGAATAGCCTTTTCCCGGAGGACACGATGAAACTCACACCACTCACAGCCGGACGGCGGTTTTACGACCTGTTTCGAACCCAGGGCAATCTCGTCAGCGAAACGCTGACCGAGCTCAGCAAGTCTCTGCTCGAAGGCAAGAGCCGGCACGCTCGGTTGCGAGACCTCGAGCACGAGTGCGACGAGGCGACGCATCAGATCCACAACCTCGTCAACAGCGCATTCATCACCCCAATCGATGAGTCCGACATCTTGCTCCTGGCGTCAAGCCTGGACGACGTCGTCGACCTCGCCGAAGAAACCGGCGACAAAATCGATCTGTACCGCATCAACTCAATCAGTGACCCGGCTAAGCAGATGGGTGAATACCTTGCAAAGGCCGGTATCGAGATCGCGGCAGCGCTTGACCGCTTTGAGGGGTTCGCGGAGCTGCAACCGCATCGCGTGGAGATCCATCGCCTCGAGAACGAGGGCGACCGGTTGATGCGCGACGCGATCGGCGAGCTCTTCTCGCGCGTCACCGAAGCATCCGAGCTCGTGAAGTGGAAGGACATCTACGACCTGCTCGAGGCGACGATGGACGCCTGCGAGCACACCGCCAATGTTATGGAGACGATCGCAATCAAGAATGCGTGAGACCGCGATTCTGCTATGGGTCACGATAGCGATCGCCGTTGCCTTCGATTTCACCAACGGCTTCCACGACACCGCCAACGCCATCGCCACGTCGATCTCCACGCGGGCCCTTTCTCCCCGCGCCGCGGTAGGTCTGGCCGCTGTCTTCAACCTGGTCGGGGCTGTAATCACGGTTGCCTTCTTCCAGGCCAAGGTGTCGAACACCATTGCCAGCACTCTTGCGATCAAGCCCGGACTTGTGGTCGTGATGGCGGCCCTGCTTGGGGCCATCTCTTGGAACCTGATCACCTGGTATCGAGGACTGCCCAGCAGCTCGACTCATGCTCTGATCGGCGGCTTGTGTGGCGCCGGCATAGCCGCCGCCGGTGGGCTGGGCGGCGTCAAGTGGTCTGCGCTCGTCAAGCAGGTCGCCAGCCTCGTCATCTCGCCGCCGCTCGGTTTTGCTGCCGCGGGGATTTTCGCAATCTTGTTGATCTTCATCATTCAGCGCGCGGGCTGGCGGCCTGCGCCCGTCAACCGCACTCTCCGCGGCCTACAGGTCGTGACCTCCGCGTACCTCTCGTACTCGCACGGGGCCAATGACGCGCAGAAGACAATGGCGGCGATCACGCTCGCCCTGGTCGCGTCGGGAGACCTGCCGAAGTTCCAAGTCCCGCTGTGGGTAGTGGTCCTTTCAGCCGCCGCGATCGGGTTCGGTACCTACGCAGGGGGTTGGCGAATCATCCGAACGTTGGGCTGGAGCATCCTCAAGCTCGAACCCGTAACTGCACTGTCCGCGCAGCTGATGGGCGCGACCGTTATTCAAGCTGCCACTGTGATTGGCCTTCCCGTAAGCACCACGCATGTCGTCACCGGGTCAGTGATCGGCGTCGGTGCAAGCCGAAAGCTATCCGCGGTGCGTTGGGGACTCGGCGCGAATATCGCGCTCGCGTGGATCGTGACGATTCCTGCCTCCGGGGCGATGGCGTGGATCGCGTTTGCCATATTGCACACTGCCGGTCTTCGCGGTTAGCTCTTACTTCGCGCAAAGAACGTTTGAATTCTGGCGCGGCATCGGTAAACTGGCGGCATTCGTTAGACCGCCAGCAGGAAATTTAGAGCGGAATCCAAACGTTTCAGCCTACGAAGGAGCAACGGTGGCAACAAAGATCCTTGAGGTTGCGGAAGTAAGCGTGATCAGAGCCGCAGGCGGTGTCGTTCTTCGCAAGTCGCGGTCCGGTGGAACCGAGATCGCGGTCATCCACCGTCCCGCGTACGACGACTGGACGCTGCCGAAGGGCAAGATCGAGCCCGACGAAAGCCCCGAAGACTGCGCGCTGCGCGAGGTGCGAGAGGAGACGGGGCTGCGCTGCGACCTCGTGCGACCGCTCGGCTGCACCGCATATGTGGATCGGCGCGGCCGTGACAAGGTCGCCTGCTACTGGGTGATGGAGGTGCGCGGCGGTCGGTTCAAGGCAGGCATCGAAGTCGACAAGCTTCTCTGGCTGACCGTGGACGACGCCATCAAGCGCCTGACGTACGGCCGCGACCGCACCCTACTGCTGCAACAAGAGCTCTAGAGATCCTCCCCACCGTGTGGGGAGGTGGCCCGAAGGGCCGGAGGGGCAGCGCCGGAGGGGCGAGTACAAACCCGTATGCCTCGGTACGATTGGACAGGTGCAAACCCTCACGCACACCGATCCACTGGTCGTCGCCGGTGTCGAGCTGCGCTCGAGACTCTTCATCGGGACCGGCAAGTATCCGACCGACGAATCGATGGTCGCCGCGCTCGAGGCCTCCGGCTGCGAGCTCGTCACCGTGGCGCTGCGCCGCCTTGACCTCGACGACCCGAAGAAGAAAACGATCCTCGACGTGATCGACTGGAAGCGCTTCCGGATCCTGCCGAACACAGCCGGTTGCCGGACCGCGGAGGAGGCCATTCGCATCGCCCGGCTGGCCCGGTCGATGGGCCTGTCGGACTGGGTGAAGCTCGAGGTCATCCCCGACCCGCGCTACCTCTTCCCCGACCCCGAGGAGACGCTGAAGGCCGCCCGAGTCCTCGTCGACGAGGGTTTCAAGGTATTGCCGTACATCAACGCCGACCCTGTGCTGGCTCGCAAGCTCGAGGAGATCGGGACTGTCACCGTGATGCCTCTCGGTTCGCCGATCGGATCGGGCCAGGGCGTGCAGACCCTGGAACAGATCCGGATCATCGTCGACCAGGCACATGTCCCAGTGGTGGTCGATGCCGGTATCGGGGTGCCGTCGGATGCGGCCCTGGCGATGGAGATCGGCGCCGACGCCGTGCTGGTCAATACCGCGATCGCCCTCGCCAACGACCCGGCGCTGATGGCGGAAGCAATCAAGGAGGGGGTGGAGGCGGGGCGCAAGGCCTACCTCGCCGGCCGGATCCCCAGACGAGGCGACGCGAGCCCGAGCTCGCCGACCGAGGGCGTCTCGCGACCGAACTAGTAGTGCCCTCGGCCATGGCAGTCGTTCCAAGCGCAGAAGCCGGCCTCCGCGCAGCGGCCCGCGCGACCATTCTCCAGCTGCGCGCGCCAGCGCTCCACATCGTCGATCTGGAGCGCGAGGCCTCGCGACTGGTCGGTTCGTCAACAGTCCCTGTGTTGATCAGCTCGCGCTGCGACGTGGCGCTCGCTTGCGGTGCGGCGGGTGTGAATCTTCCGGAGCGCGACATCTCGACACTCGACGCTCGGATCCTCATCGGTGACAAGCTCGTCGGACGCTCGGTGCACAACCTGGATGGCGCCGTGGCCGCGGAGGCGGACGGCGCGGACTACGTCATCTTCGGCCCGGTGTGGCCGAGCGCAAGCCATCCCGCCGGCGACGCGGTTGGACTGCGGGCACTCGCCCGAGTCGCGCGCGCGGTTCACATTCCTGTGCTGGCGATCGGCGGCGTCAACGAGGATCGGATCCAGGAATGCCGGCGCGCCGGAGCTGCCGGCTACGCCGCCATCGGCATGTTCGAATGATCGCGCTCCAGGTCAACGGCAAGCGGGTGGAGCTCGAACAGCCGACGCCCCTGCTGGTGTATCTGGATGGGCTCGGCGTCAATCCTCGCGTGGTCGCCGTCGAGTACAACGGCGAGATCATCCAGCGCGCCGCCTTTGATTCGGTGACGCTGCGGGACGGCGACCAGGTCGAGATCGTGCGCATGGTGGGCGGCGGACAGGGTTAGCTTGAACACTCCATTTCGGCGGGAGGTGCCTCCGCTGACTTCGCAGATGATTGCGGACCTGGATGATTCATCCCTGGACGACCACGTCTGGTTGCGTCTGCTCGGCGTGTATGAGCCATCAGACCCCGAGACTCTGATGCGCGCTCCGGAGGGAGTTCGCGCCTATATCTGCACTCGCCTCTTTGAGTGGGAGGTTGGAAACGGCGGGCTCCACCAGTACTTCTTCAACAACCCAGATCCGGGCTTGTTGCAGCTCGTCCTCGACGGGTACTCGTTTTTGGGACTCGCCGAAGCCCGACGGATCATTGAGGACGTAGTAGCGCCGGTTGCTGCGAACGAGATTGCCTGGCGAGAGTCACTCCGTGACGGCAGGATCGAGACATTCTTTGCTTCATACGTCGAGAGCAAGCTTCCCGAATATGACGAGCGCATCGCCTTTCATGACGATGAGCGGATTCGATACGTTCGGTCGAATCCTCAGTTGTTCTCGATCTGACGGAGGGCCGTGCGCTCCTTGATCGCCGCTTCCGCTTCGGCTCGCTCGTCCCAAGGTTCTGAGCCTCGCGCGGTCCGCATCGAGCGCTCGTGGCCCTTGCCGGCCAGGAGGATCGTGTCACCGGGCCGGGCGATCTCGATAGCACGGCGGATCGCGGCGCGTCGGTCGATCACGACCTCGAAATCTAGACCCGGCGCCTTGCCCTCGGCGCCGGCCTGCACGTCGCGGGCGATCTCGGACGGGTCCTCGCTCAACGGGTCGTCGGTGGTGATGATGAAAAAGTCGGAGAACTCAGCCGCGGCTCGGCCCATGCCTGGACGGTCGTGGTCCGACCGCGCGGTCGAGCCGAAGACGACCATCAAGCGCCCCCGTGTGAACGGACGCAGCTCGGCCAGCGCGCTGGCGAGTGATCCTGCTGCGTGCGCGAAGTCGATGTAGACCCGAAAGTCCTGGCCGAGATCGACCGGCTCGAGCCGTCCTCGCACTCCTTCGAAACCGGCCAGGCCGCGGCCCACATCCTCCACCGGCACGCCCAGCGCGAGGCAGACGCCGGCCGCGCAGAGCGCGTTGTAGATGTTGAAGCGCGCGGGCACGTTGAGGCTGACTTCTGTCTCGCCGAGCGGCGTCTTCATCCGAAAACGTGAGCCTGAACCGGTGATCGCGAGCTCGAGTGGATGCAGGTCTGACGCGGTGGTCATGCCGTAGGTCCAGCGGCGTTGGATCGGCCTGCCCGCCAAGCGCTCGTAGCTCGGGTCGTCACGATTGAGCACCGCGGTCTTCTCGATGCCCTTGTCGGCTCCTTGCGCCGTCAGGTCGATGAGACGCGCCTTGGCTTCGAGGTAGTCCTCCCAGGTCGCGTGGTAGTCGAGATGATCGTGACCGACGTTGGTGAAAGCCGCGACGTCGAACTCGCACGCGCGGACTCGCTCCTGCACGAGCGCATGGGAGGTGGTTTCAATGACAGCGCAGGCCGCGCCGGCCTCGACCATGCGCGCCAGCCATGCCTGGACCTCCGGAGCCTCATTGGTCGTCTGGCCGCTCATGTTGTCGACCTCGCGGCCGCTGATCTTGAAGGACACGGTGCTCATCGCACCGGCCACCATTCCGCTCGCCTGCAATACGTGCTCCGCCATATGCGTGACTGTCGTCTTGCCGTCGGTCCCCGTAATTCCCGCCAGCTTCAGGCTGCGTGAAGGCCTGCCGTAGAACTCGGCTGAGAGCTCGGCGAGCCCGATGCGGGTTGAGGCCATGCGCAGCACCGCGACGCCTGCGGGAACCTTCACCGTGGGTTCGACGGCTACGGCCGCCGCGCCATTCGCGACGGCGTCCGCGATGTAGTGGTGGCCGTCGACGCGCAGCCCCTGGACCGCGACAAAGAGGTCGCCGGGACTGACGCGGCGGGAGTCGTAGGCGATCCCCGTGATCTCGACCTCGGGATGGCCTTCGAGCACGGCTCCGGTGCCGCGCGCGAGCTCGTCAAGCCGCATGTCGCTGAGAATAGTCGCGTCGTGGTTGCTGAAATCGGCGGGCGGCGTTTCGACTGGGGCTCGCGCACCTACGTGATGGGCATCGTCAACGTCACCCCCGACTCATTCAGCGGCGATGGCCTCGGAGATAATGTCGAGGCAGCCGTCAAGCAGGGCCTTCGCATGGTTCGCGAGGGCGCGGACATGGTCGACGTCGGCGGCGAGTCGACGCGGCCTGGTCATGTTCCGGTGACGGCGGCCGAAGAGGTCGCGCGGGTCGAGTCGGTGGTGCGGCGCTTGGCGGGCGAGACGGACGTGCCCGTTTCGATCGACACCTACAAGGCAGAGGTGGCAGAGGCGGGGGTGTCCGCCGGGGCGACGATGGTCAACGACGTTTGGGGACTGACCAGGTCGCCAGCCATCGCAGACCTGGCCGCCAGGCATGGATGCGCGCTTGTCGTCATGCACAACCAGGACGGGACCGACTACTCGGGTGACCTGATGGACGAGGTCATGCGATTCCTCGCGGTCGCCGCCTCACGCGCGGTCGCGGCCGGCGTGCCGAAGGAGAAGGTCATCGTCGATCCCGGGATCGGCTTCGGCAAGACCGCCGACCAGAACTGGGAGGTCATGCAGAGGCTCGATGAGCTGAAGGAGCTTGGCCATCCGATCCTCATCGGCACGTCACGCAAGTCGTTCATCGGCAAGCTGCTCGACCTTCCGGCAAGCGACCGACTCGAGGGGACCATGGCCACCGTCGTCGCCGCGGTGCTGCGCGGGGCAGACATCGTCCGCGTGCACGACGTCCTCCAGATGGCCCGCGCGGCCCGCGTCGCCGACCGCATGCGGTGACGAAGGTCTACCTGGGCCTCGGCTCGAACCTCGGCCCGCGGCTGCGCAACCTGAGCGCCGCCCGGAGGCGACTGCGTGAGAAGGGAGTCCGCATCCTGCGCCAAAGCCGCGTCATCGAAACCGAGCCCTGGGGCATCCTGGACCAGCCTCGATTCCTGAACCAGGTAATAGAAGGTGAGTGGCAGGGCACGCCGCGACAGCTGCTCGAGGCCGCCAAGGAAGTCGAGCGAGAAGGCGGGCGCGCCAGGACGCGGCGCTGGGGACCGCGCGTCATCGACGTCGACATCCTGCTGTTCACCGGCCGGCGTGTAGATGAGCGCGACCTGGTCATTCCGCATCCGCGCATCGCGGAGCGACGCTTCGTGATTCAGTCGCTGCAGGAGCTAGGAGTCAGGTTATCCCCACGAAGTCAGAGGCTACGCCTGGACTTCGCGGGGGCCCCTAAGAGGGGCGCGCGTTTGTGAAGCGGTAGCCGATACCCGGAACAGCAAGGATGTAATAAGGACGCGAGGGCTGCGTCTCGATCTTGCGGCGCAGGTTTCTGATGTGGACGTCGATCACACGCGTCTCGATCGGGTACTCATAGCCCCAGATGGAGTTCAGGATCTTCTCCCTGCTCAACACCTTGCCGGCGTTGCTGGCGAGGAATGTCAGCAGGTCAAATTCCGTGTGGGTGAGCTCCACCTCTTTGCTTGCCTTGTAGGTACGGCGCTCATTGACGTCGATGACGAGGTCGCGAAACTCGAGACGGCTGCGCATCGCCTCTGCGTTCTCGAGCCTTGCGCGTCGCAGATGCGCGGCCATCCGAGCGACCAGCTCGCGAAGGCGCAGGGGTTTGGTGACGTAGTCGTCAGCGCCGATCTCCAGCGCGACCACCGCATCGATCTCGTCCGACCTGGAGCTCATCATGATCACCGGCACCGAGGCGTCCAACTTGCGCAGCTCGCGGCATACGTCGAAGCCCGCCGCATCGGGCAGCGTCACCTCGAGCAGGACTACGCTTGGCCGCGAAGACTCGACCTGGCGAAGTGCCTCCGACCCGGCGTCCGCCTCCACCACCTGATATCCGTCCTGCTCGCAAACCAGCTTGATCTCGCGACGGGTCGTTGTGTCCGGCTCCACGACAAGGACCTTGCGGGACGATTCCGCCACAGCCATAGAACAATCCTAACCGATCTGAAGGATTGTTAGGGAATGTTGTGTTTCAAGCCCCGAATGTAGGCTCTCGTTTTACGCTCGGCGGCGATCAGCCGCGCGCCGGCGGCCGAAAGGACGAGCTCCCAGCTCCCGACGTTTGCCACCTCTTCGCCGCCGAACTCCGACTTGAACAGGCCGATCCCCTCCAGGGGATGACCGGGTCGAGCATTCGGCGGCGGGATGCCCCAGAAGTCGAAGTCGGTGCACCCGGCTTCCGCCGCGCTGGAGATGGCCGACCACCATGCGAGGTCGTTGCCCATCAGCTCTCGGCGGCGCCCGCTGCGGCCGGCGAAGAGGCTGTAGGCGCGGCCTCCGTGGCGGGCCACCAGAACTGTCGCCAGTGGCTCCCGGTTGTCGGGCGCGAACGCGGTGTAGGTGCGACACCAGGGCAGCACGTCAAGCAGAAGCTCGTAGTAGCGCCTGTCCGGCAGGTGAATCGACTCGCGTCGCTCGACCGCCGCGGACTGCCGCGCGAGCTCCGCGGCATCCTTGCCCTCCTCGACCACGACTCCGCGCTTGACGCCGGTGCGGATGTTGTAGCGACGACCGTGGCGAAACGTCGCGAGCAGCTCGTCCGGCGGCAGCAGCTTGAGGATCCGCGTGTGCTGAGGCTGCGTGGGGGCGACGCGCGTGAATCGTTTCCCGGTCAGGATCTCGGCCAGGCTCTCTGGTGCTTCAGGCTCGACAACCAGGCGCGCGACCCGAGAGTTGCGCGACCAGTCGATGAGCGAGTCGATCGCGTCGGGGGTCGCCGGGACCGGGCCGCGTGGGACGTATGCCTCGCGTACCGGACCGACCTTGCGCACGAGCACGCTGGCCATTGCCCCGTGCGAAGGTGACCTCACGCGCTCGACGGTCCAGCCCGCACGTGCCTGCACCTCACCCCATGCCCACGTCTGCAACAACGGCGCCGGCGTGGCGCGCTCATCGAGGTCGTGATCCCAGCGTTCGGCTTCGCTGCTCATCCGGGACCGACTTCCATGACGAATGCATTCTCGAGATGCGCGATGTCGTTGACCCCGCCGACCAACATGCGGCCGTCCCGTTTCTCGAGCAAGGTGATGGACGCGTTCTGGATCTTGAAGGGAAACAGGCCGCGGCTCGGCCTGCCGACCACGCGGTGGAGCGCAACCTGGATCACGCCACCATGCGTCACCACGAGCACGTCGCCGTGTTGATGACGACGAAAGATTTCATCCAGCGCCGAGGCGACCCGCGTCTCGAAGTTCGCCGCGCCCTCGCCGCCCGGCACCACATCCCAATCCGGCTCCTCGACCCAGGCGGCCCAGGCCTCAGGAAATCGCTGCTCGATCTCCTCCGTGCGCAAGCCCTCCCACTCGCCGAGATAGATCTCGCGCAGGGAGGTCATCGCTTCGGGCTGGACGCGGACCAGGGCGCCGATGGCTTGCGCGGTCTCGAACGCTCGCTTCAGATCGCTGGCGTAGAAGCCGGCAAGCTCGCGACCGGCCAGCCGCACGCCCAGGAGCTCGGCCTGGCGGAGCCCCTCGGGCGAAAGCGGAGGGTCGAGCTGGCCCTGGATGCGGTGCTCCCGGTTCCAGGTCGACTGGCCGTGGCGCACGAGCACGACGCGCGCCGGGGCTGTACGTGGTGCAAGAGGTGCGGCATCCCCGCCCTCCGGCTCGGGCGCGACACCACTATTTGAGGGGACGCCGGTTTCCGGAACGGCACCCCCGCCTTCCGGCCCTGGGTCGGCAGCGGCCCTGTAGGGGATGCCGGTCTCCGGACGCGCGGCTCTGATCTCGATGCCTATACTAACTTTCTCTTAATTCTCGATCGGGCTGCGCCGATCTCAGGAGAAGACTCTTGCATTCGCACGGCTCGCTGGCCGAAAACCCCCTTCGATCGCTTCTCGAATCCGCTCAAGGCGAGCGGTCCACCGGTACCCTCAACGTCCGCAACGGGAACGGGCAGTCGGCCTCGCTGTACTTCCTGTTCGGCCATCTTTTTCACGCCCAGAGTGACGGGAAGTCAGGCGACGAGGCTGTCGTCAACGCCCTTCACTGGACGAAGGGCGACTTTGACTTCGACGCCAAGGCCAAGCTGCCGGCGGACGAGACGGTTCGGGCCGGAATCCCTGAGCTGGTCCACGCGGCGGAGTCCGCGCCGAAGCCGGCGGCGGAACCCAAGCCCGAACCACATCCTGAACCACGGGTGGAGCATGCAGAGCCTCGAAACGAGCGAAAAGAGCATGCTGAATCGGAGAGAAAGGTGGAAGCCCCCCAGCCAAGACGTGGCGTGAAGCACCGCCCGCAGCCGAAGCACGGCCGCGAGCCGATCCCTGTCCCGGCGGGCCAGATCCTCTACGACTCGCTGAAAACGTCTTTCGTCGACTTTCCGCGCCTGCTCACCACGCTCGAGCGCGAGGGCTACACGGGATACGTAAGACTGCTGACGGACGATGCGTCCGGCCTGATCCTGTTTCGTGAGGGTTCGGCGCTCGAGTGTCTTTACGACGGCGCCGCTGAGGCGGGCAGTCTCGTCCTTGGCAAGTCCGCGCTGAAGGAGTTCAACGACGACGTCACCGCGGGGCATGGCGTGCTCGACGTCGTGGGGCTGTCGCCCGAGCTGATCGACGGACTCTACGAGCTCACCGTGTCGAGGCCGATGTACACCGAGCTGTACGCCGGGTGGGTCGACATGAAGGCGCTGCTGAGCTTCTTGAGCGACCGCAAGCTCAGCGGGAGCGTGATGATCCGCTCGGGCGCGGGGACCGGCGTCATCATCCTGTCCGGCGGCGAGCTCGCGGGCGCGTACACGAGCGAGTCGCGCGACATCTCAGACAAGCCCGATCGCGCGCTGGCGCTCTGCGACGACCCCAACGCGATGATCGAGGTCAAGTCGGCCGACTCCACGCCGCACCCGCCGCTGGACGTCGAGGACGTGGTCGGCGGGCAGAGGGCTCGCCAGGCACCGTCATCCTTCGCCGCGCCCGCACCGCAGCCGGAACCCGTGCCTCCGACCAATCCAACTCTGCCGGTGATACCGGTGGAGCCGCCCACGGCGCAGATTCCGACCGGTTCGTTCTCCGGCTTCACCCTGGCGCCAACGCCGGCGCCGGTCGCGCCGACCACTCCGCCGAGGTCGGCCGGACCTCAGCTGGACTGGGGCTCGATCGTGGCCGAGCTGCAGGCGATGGCGGAGGACGCCCTCGGCAACCGGGCGCGCAAGGTGAAGGACATCCTGGGGGCCGCGGACCCCTCCCTCGCCGGCATCGAGGCCGCGATCGATCAGATCCCGAGCATCTCGCTGCTGTTCGTGGATTCCTCGCGCCTGGAGCAGCTGGCGCAAGAGATGAGGGCGCGCCTCAAGTCCCACCTCTAGGCGGTTCGTGTAAAACCGTTAACAGGGTGGGTTGGCATTCGTTCTTTTCTCGCCTAGCCTCGAGCCAGGCTGGTATGGCTCGGGGGAGGGGGCCGATGGGAGAGGGAGGGCCCTCGAGGCGGTGCGCCATCTTGGCGGCGGGCGCCCTGGTGATGCTCAGCCTCGGCCTTTCCGCATGTGGCGGAGACCCGCCCCAGATCGTCGACTACTCGCCGCAGCGGAACACGGTCGACGTTTCGACGGCCGCGCCCTTGGGCATCACCTTCGACCACGACGTGGACCCGGCATCGGTGGAATCCCGCCTCCACCTCTCACCCGCCACCAGCGGGTCCATCGAGTGGGTCAACGGCCATCAGCTCGTCTACCGGCATCCGACGCTGCGCACATTGACGACATACGAGGTCATCCTCGAGTCCGGCTATCGCGACCTCGCCGGCAACACGTACACGCTCCGCCACCACTGGGGCTTCACCACCGAAGCTCCCCCCAACCTCACCGCCTCGACGCCCACCAACGGTGACGGCGGCATCGACGCATCGGCTTATCTGAGTCTTGACTTCACGCGAGCGATGGACCCAAGCACACTGAAAAGCGCGCTGTCGATCAGTCCCAACGTCCCCTTCGAGGTCAGGCTCGATCCAACGGATGCCCGGCGCGCGATCATCGCCCCCTCCCAGCTCCTCGCGCCCCACACCACGTACCAGATCCTGATGAACACCGCCGCCCTTGACGTGGACGGTAACCAGCTCGGCCACGACGCGACCCTCACGTTCAGCACCGGGCCGCTGCAGCAGCTACATCACTGGATCGCCTTCGCCACCGACGGCATCGACGGTTCGTCCGGAGGCTTGTGGATCGTCAACGAGGCCGGGTTTCCGCGCCAGCTGTCCGATTTGGGCGACGTGCGAACGTTCAACTGGTCGCCCGGCGGCGACTCGCTATTGATCGAGGATCAGAACGGCTCGTGGTGGCAGTTCACGCCCGGGGGCACCACCGCACGCCTGAGCTTCAAGGCGGCCTGGGCCGGCACGCTCGCGGCCGGCATGGGATATGTCTACGTCGATGGCCAAGGCGTCCTGCACCGCCAGGCGGCTGACGGAGCCGACGACATCATCGCGACTGACGTCGCCGAGGCTTCGGTCGCGCCTGATGGGTTGCGGGTCGCGTTCATCCACGCAACCTCCGACGTCAATGAGGTCTGGGGTTACGACGTGGGCCTGCGCGCCCGCTACCAGCTGGCCCTCGACACCGCCCCGGTGAGCGGAGTGGCATGGGATCCCGCGGGAAAGCGCATCGCCTACCTGCGCCAGGACCCAAAAGGGGCCAGCCTCCGAGTGCGCAACCTGACGGGGGCCTCCACGACAGCGACGCTCACGACAGGAGACATCGGCAGGCCGGCATGGCTTCCGGACTCGACGCATCTGGTTTTCTCGGCGGCCGTCTCGACCCCGACCGGAGTGCTGCACAAGGCGTTCGTCGTCAACGTCGTATCGCCCCCGACTGCGCTCAGCCTGTCCCTGGGGCTGCCCTCAGAACCGATCGACGTGACCTCGCCTGTCTCATCGCCCGACGGTCACCAGATCGCCTTCTTGAGTCGCGACCAGGTCTGGCTCATGAACGCCGATGGCACCAGGCCTACAGCGCTGACGAGGGAAGACCCGCAGACCTTTCCTTACTCCTGCCGGGCGCCGGCGTGGACGCGAACCTGAGCCCGCTCTACCACGCCGTCGAACAATTCCTCCAGACGGTCAGCGGTCCGCATCCACGAGAACCGCTGAGCTAGAAGCCGCCCCCGGCGGCCCATCTGCTGAGCCAAGTCCGGATTGTCGAGCAGGCGGCCGATGCGTTCCGCGTATGTCGCCGGGTCATGGGAGTCGATGAGGTAACCGCTGACGTCGTCGCGGACGACTGAGCGCAGGCCAGTCACTCCCGAGCCGACCACCGGGCGACCGCAGGCCTGGGCTTCCAAACCGACCAGTCCAAACGACTCGCTGTAAGACGGCATCACGCAAACGTCAGCCGCCGAGTAGAAGTACGGCAGCTCGTGGTGCGCGACCGAACCGAGAAAATCGACGCGGTCGCGCACCCCGGCCGCGGTCGCGATTGCCTTGAGGCGTTCCATCTCACTCTCGTCGCCGTCCATGCTGTCCTCGCCCAGGATGAGCAGGCGAACATCGTCATGGGCCCGGTCGCGCAGCAGGGCCAGCGCCAGGATCGCGACCTCGACCCCCTTCAACCGCTCCAGGCGGCCAACGAAAAGCAACAGCCGGCCCGGGCCGTATCCGATCTTGCGCCTGGCCTCATCCCGGTCGATCGGCTGGAACACGGCGAGGTCGACGCCAGGCGGGACCACAACGACGCGTTCCGGGTCGGCTCCGTAGCCATGCACCAGGTCCCCGGCCTCCTCGCCTGTGGATGCGATCAAGAGATCAGCCTGGCGGGAGATCTCTCCCTCCACGCGAATTCGGAGCGCAGGCTCCGGGTGCGCGCCGGCCGCGAGCGTCCGGTTCTTGACCAACCCCAGGGTGTGCGCGATGTGAGCCCAGCCCGCGGACATTTGAGGCCGCAGGAGGCACGCGACCTCGCCGGAAAGCCAGTAATGGGAGAAGAGCATGTCGTACGCAAAGCCCTCTCGCTCGGCGAACTCGAGGACCTGGTTCGCAAACGCCGGGACCTGGCCGTAGAGGCTGTACTTGTCGAGATCCCGGCCGGCGGGCAGGTAGATCACGCACGAGTTCTGTGCGAGAGATTCCATGGCGGGCTCCCTCGCACCCCTACGGGTGAAGACGTCGCTGGCGATCCCGCGTTCGCTGAAAGCCGCGCAGATCTCGCGGACGTAGACATTGAGTCCGCCGTTGGCGTTCTGGCCCAGCGACGCCGTGGGCGAGGTGTGCATGGAGATGACCGCGATCCGGCGTGCGGTGCGGTCGGAGATCAGGCGGTCTGTCTCAGCCACGGTACGCCGATCTCGCGTCAAGCCAGCGTCTCGAGACGCAGCAGAAACCGGAACGGGAGACCGGCGAACAGGAAGCCATAAGAAGTAAAACCTACGACCGTCGGCGGTATTCCCGCCCGAACCGGCACCCAACGGGCGCGAACCGGCTGGATATGATTTGGCCTAGATGCGAGTCAGCAAAGGGCTCCTCCTGGCGGTGGGAATACCGGCTTTCTTCATCCTGACGGGCATCTCCACCCTTGCGGACACCTCCCCGTCGCCCCCAGCGGGCTCGACGGCGAGTGGAGCGACCGCGCTGCCCGGAGATCCCACGAAGGGGGCCACCCTGTACGCCCAGAACTGCGCCACGTGCCATGGCGCAAGCCTCGAGGGCGGAATCGGTGCAGTGCTCAACCCGATCGACAAATTGCCCGGCGTCCCCAACACGCTGGACCCCAACTTCCTGATCGACATCATCACCAACGGCCGCCAGCCGCAGCCCGGCGACCCCAAGCAAGCCATCATGCCGGCCAAGGGCGGCAACAACAAGCTCACCGAGCAGGACGTCAAGGACCTCGCCGCGTTCATCATCGAGCAGAACCGCATGGCAGGCGGCGGTGCGCTGTCACCTGGCGAGCTCGCCAAGCGCACGATCCTCTGGGTCAGCATCGCCATCATCGGGATGGGCTTCATCACGTACCTGCTGGCCACCTACAACATGCGATGGATCGCGCGCCGCGCAGCGGCGCGACGGAAGTAACCCAAGCCGTAGCCCTGTATCCAACGCCAGCCGGTGGCTCACCGCGCGTGCTCATTCTTTTCAGCGACACGGGTGGTGGGCACCGCGCAGCGGCTCGCGCCCTCACCGACGCGCTGAAGCTGCTCGACCCGACCTGCGTCGTCACGGTCGCCGATCCCCTCATCGGGCAGGGTCCAACCATCGTGCGGCGGCTGGCGTCCCTCTACTCGCCGGTCATCCGGCGGTCGCGGGCGGCTTGGGGCGCGGTCTATCACTCGAGCAACACCCAACCGACCTTCGCCGCGATACGTGCGGTGTTCGGGCCGGGCGTGCGCAGGGTCGTGGTTCATCTGCTCAAGCAGCACGACCCCGATGTGGTGCTTTCGGTCCACCCGCTTTTGAACCACATCGCGCATCAGGCGATCCGGAAGAGCGGCCGGCCGCGCGCGCTGATGACGGTGATCACCGACCTGGTCGACTTCCACCGCGGATGGACCTTCAGCCAGGCCGACCTCGTAGTCGCGCCGACCGAGGACGCGAGGAGGGTAGCGCTACGGCGACGTGTGCCGGCCGACCGCGTGAAGCTGCTGGGCCTGCCCGTCGACCTGCGGTTCCGGCCGCCGGCGCCAGGGGAGAAGCAGGCCCTGCGCAGGCGGTTCGGGCTCGATGAGCACCGATTCACCGTCCTCGTGATGGGCGGTGCCGCAGGCGTCGGGCACCTCGCGGCGCAGGTTCGCAGCCTGGCGGTCGAAGCGCATCCGTGGCAGCTCGTCGTGGTGTGCGGGCGCAACGAGAAGTTGCGACGGCGGCTCGCCGAGCTCGAGGCATCCACTCCGATGCTGGTGACTGGCTTCGTGGATTACATGCCCGAGCTGATGCGCGCATGCGACCTCGTCGTCACCAAGGCCGGCCCGGGCGCGATCGCGGAGGCGCTGGCGACCGGGCTGCCGCTCGTGATCACCGGATTCTTACCGGGACAGGAATCGCCCAACGTCGACTTCGTCGTCGAGTCCCGCATCGGCGCCTTTGCGCCGAAGGAGTCGGACCTGCTCGACGAGGTGCGCGTGATGGCCGAGGGCGGGCCGACATGGCGAGAGATGTCGGCCAAGGCGGAAGACATGGCGCACCCCTACGCGTCGTCAGACATAGCGCGTGAATGCCTCCTGCTTGCGGCGCGCTACAGGGCGTCGGTGCAGGCGAGCCGGTAAGGACACAGGCGGCAGCGGCGCCGCTCGGGTCGCGATTCGAATCGCCCGGCTCTGACGCCCTCGGCCACCCGGCTGCCCTCGACCTCCGCGTCGCGCACGATTGCGCCGACGCCTGAGACCTGCACCGAGTCGCCCGACGCCAGGTAAACGACCTCGAGCTCCAGCGGCTCGAGCTTCAGCGCTCCGGTCGCGCCGAGCGCGTAAAGCGCCACCTGTAGGTCCCGCCGGCGGCGTGCGATTGGCCGGCCGCTTTTGTAATCGATGATCCGCCAACCGTCGCGTGTCCGATCGATGCGGTCGATGACACCGCGGAGGTTCCATCCGTCGACGGCGATGTCAAATGGCTGCTCGAGGTAGACCGGCACGGGATCGAAACCGCCCCGAACGCGATACGCCTCCAGGTCCGCGGCCCCATTGCGTTTGAAGGCAGGCGCTCGCCGTGGATCAGGAAACGCGGTGGCGTTCCAGACCTCCTGATGAATCGACTTGAGGCGCGATGCGCTGACCGGCCGGCCCTGCTTTCGGAGCTCGCCTGCCCGCCGCAGCACCTCATGCAGGATGACGCCGTGCACCGCCTCTGCGCTCTGGACGACCGGCAGCCGCTCGACGTGTCGATACCAGTACTGGCGCGGGCAATCCTGGTACGCGCTGATCGCGCTGTAAGACAGATGGACGTCACGGCCGTGACCATCGACGGCGGCCGGCGCAGGCGGCGATGCAGCCGCCGCGACCTGGGTCTCCACCACGACGCGAGGGCCGGCCTCGCGCACCTCGTTGAGGAAGCGGCTCTCCCTCCAGCGACGGCCTCCTTCGTAATGCGTGGCGCGGGTGAGATAGAGGCGCCGGCGAGCGCGCGTCATCGCCACGTAGAGAAGCCTCCGCTCTTCCGCGATCACATCCTCGCGGCCGCGGACCAGCGGCTCGAACACGGCGGGCGGCAGCTCGAACCTCGGCGAGCGCGAGGACTGGGGCAGGCGCCCTTCGACCAGGGCCGGCACGAACACCGCGTCGAACTCGAGCCCCTTGGACTGATGGATCGTCATGACCTGGATCGCGTCGGCCGCCTCAACCGGCGCCGGCGCTTCGTCTTCGCCCGAAAGCAAGACGAGCTCGAGACGCCGCATGAAGGCATCGAGCGAGTGGTCGGCTGACGTCTCGCAGAACTCGCCGATGTTTTCAGCAAAACGACTCACGTTGGCCGTCGCGCCCGGCAGCTCTCCGGCGTAACCGGATTGTTCCATCAGCTCGAAAAAGAGATCGCGCACATCGAGCTGCTTTGCCGCCCCCGCGAAACGCTCGAGCAGAGGCTGCAGGGCTGCGGCCGCGGGTCGTGCGAGTGCGACCAGGTCGCCTGGATCTCGAATCACACGCAGCATTGCGATGAGGTCCTTGATCTCCGGTTGGTCGTGGAAACCGTGGCCGCCTATCACGACGTGAGGGAGGCCCTGCGCCGCAAGGGCCGCCGCGATCGGCCGTGCGATCGCGTTGGTTCGACACAGGACAGCGATCGAGTAGAGCGGAATCCCGGCGTGCGCGAGCGCTTCCGACTCGCGCGCGATCGACGACGCTTCGGAGATCGCGTCGGCACACTCCCACATCTGCACGGCCGGTCCGCTTTGCGGCGCGCGCAGCTGTTTGGTCAGACGGTCCGGGTTGTGGTCGATCAGCGCGGCCGCGGCGGAGACGATGCGCCGCGAGCTTCTCCGGTTCCGGCCGAGCGTGATCGTCCGCGCCGCCGGGAAGCTGCCGACGAATCGTTCGAGGCTCGCGCGGGACGCGCCCCGGAATCGGTAGATGGACTGGTCGTCGTCACCGACCACGAAGGGATCTGCGCCACCGGCGACGAGCTCGACCAGCCGTTCCTGCGTCAGGTTCAGGTCCTGGTACTCGTCGACGAGCACGTGCGGATATCGGTTGGCGTAGCGGCGCAGCACACCGGGATTGTTTTCGAATAGCCTGACCGCCAGCAGTAGGAGGTCGTCGAAATCCAGCAGCCGCAGCTTGCGGCACTCCTTCTCGTAGGCGCGGAACAGCCTCACGCATGCGCGCATCAGGGCGGCTCGCTCACGGTCCTCAGCCGAGTCGGCCCAGGCCGCCAGCCGCCCGATCCCGATGAGCTCCTGCTTCATGCGCTCGAACATCTGCAGGACCGGCGCGACCAGGTCGTCCGGCCGCTCGTCGCCGGTCAAAGCCGCATCGCCGATGCTCCACATCAGCTCGCGGGCCAGGATCCAGCGGTCGGCGCCGGTCAGGATGCGAAATCCGGAGGGTACGCCGATCGCTCCGCCATCCTCTCGCAGCCAGCTCAGCGCGATCGAGTGAAAGGTGCCGACCGCCGGCGCAGGCGCGTCGATGAGGGCTTCGATGCGATCGCGCATCTCCCGCGTGGCGCGGTCGGTGAAGGTCATGACGAGGATCGCGTCTGGCGACACTCCCCGGGCGACCAGGCGTCGGAAGCGCTCCGCGATGACCGCCGTCTTGCCGGTGCCCGCACCGGCCACCACCCGGACAGGTCCCCCGCCGAGCGCGGCCGCCCTCTGCTGCTCCAGTCCGAGCCTCATGAGGGCGTCGAGCGTCCGATCCGGACCCGAAGCGTCCGGACCTTGCGGCCGAGGTCTGGCCGGTTGAGCCGGGCGAGGATCGTCTCTGCGTCAAGCCTCAGCTGGTGGGCGAGCGCAGGGCTGGAGGTGGTCACGAGAAGGGTGCCTGCGCGAAGCTCGACCTCATCGCACAATCGGGCGACGTCAGGACCGAGCAGGGCGCGGAATGCGACCGCAACCTGACCGCCCAAAAGGCGCGCCCCCCCGGGCTGGCGGCGCATCACGCGCGGCAGGATATTGCCCAACTTATCCACAGGCTTCGATCTTCCCCTCGCTGACCGTCCAGACCATCGCCCTGGCGATCAGATCGGGCGGAAACGGACCGGCTTCGACGGATGTGATGATCACCTGGCCGCCCGCGGCGACCTCGGCCAGAAGCGCCGCCCGACGCCCGCCGTCCAGCTCCGAAAGCACGTCGTCGAGCAAGAGCACCGGCCGCTCACCGGTTCGAGCGTGGATGAGGGCGGCCTCGGCCAGCTTCAAGCTGACCACGGCGGTGCGCTGTTGGCCCTGCGAAGCGTACGACCGGGCCTCCCGTCCCTCGAGCTGGACGACGAGGTCGTCGCGGTGCGGACCGATGCTGGTCGAGCCCCGCCGCAGGTCTTCCGCCAGTGAGTTATTCACAGCTTCGGCCAGGTTTTCCGGAGGCCCCTCATAGCGGATTTCCAGGCTTTCCCCGGATGCGATTTCGGCGTGGCACCTGGCCGCTTCGGGCGCCAGCTGGAGGACCGCCTTGGCCCGCGCGGCTGCGATCTCAACGCTCACCTGGACCAGCTCCTGGTTCCAGGCGTCGAGCACGCCCTGCCCACCATTGCCGCCCTGGCCGGCAGCGATTTGCTTGAGCAGGCTGTTGCGCTGCTCGAGCACGCGGCGAAGGCCGGCAAGCGCGCGAGCGTATCCCGGCTCGACCTGGACGAGCGTCTGGTTCAGGAAGCGCCGGCGAAGTTCCGGTCCGGCCTTGATCAGGCCCAGGTCGTCGGGCCAGAACAAGGCGACCCTGAAATGGCCGGGCAGGTCGACGGCGCGCCGGCGGGCACCGTCGACTTCGATCACGCGGCGAGTGCGCTCGCCTTCAACCGCCAGAGTGATCGCGATCTCTCGCCGGCTGGCACCGGTTTCGACTTCCGCCTCGATTCGCGACCCAGGCCCGATCGGTCCGACCAGCTCGGATTCGCGACGAGCCCGCGGCGAAGCCGACAGGGCAAGCATCGCAACCGCTTCGAGCAGGTTCGTCTTGCCCTGCCCGTTGGCGCCTATGAAGACGTTGAGGCTGGGGCCCGGCACGAGGTCGAGCTGAGCGTAGTTGCGGTGGTTCTTGAGCTGAAGCCGGCGAAGGCGCACCTTACCTCTGCGCTCTCTGGCGGGGTCCCCGCGAAATCACAGCGCGCCGCTCCGCAGCCCGCTTCGCGGCCTCCATCGCGGGTCCTCTGATTTCGTGGGGATTAGGACATTGCCACCCGCACGGGCATGATCACGTAGAGGTAGTGCTCCTTGCCCGGCGGTCGCATGAGCCCCGGGCTGAGAGGCCCGTCGAACAGCAGCTCGACCTCGTCCTCTCCGATCACACCGAGGGCATCCAGGACGTAGCGGGCATTGAACGCGATCTGGATGTCTGAACCATCGACGTCGGCCGCCATCTCGGCCTTGCTGTCTCCAACCTCGTTGGTGGTGGCTGAAAGTACCAGTGTCCCGGCCTGCGCCTTGACCCGGATGACGTTGGCGCTGTCGCGAGCGAAGAGCGACACGGCGCGAACCGTCTGGGTGAGCTCGCTGGTCGAGACCTTGACCTTGGTCGAGCTCTTGCTGGGGATAACCTGTGCGTAGTTTGGATACTTTCCGTCGATGAGCCTGGAGGTCAGCTCCGAGCTGCCGGCCCGGAAGAAGACCTGGTTGCGGGCCTTGGAGATGATCACCTCGACCTTGCCCGGCTCTCCTTTCAGCACCCTCGACAGCTCCGCCAGCGCACGCGCCGGCACGATCAGGCTCGCCTCGAGGTCGGTCGATCCGGCGGCCGCCAGCTTCCGCACGGCCAGGCGATGGCCATCCGTCGCGGCGAGCGTAAGGTTGCCGCCCTGAACCTGCACGAGCACGCCGGTCAGGACCGGGCGGGCCTCGTCGGTGGAGGCTGCCATCTGCGTCTGCTCGACCGCACCCACCAGGTCGTCCAGCGCAACTTCGAGCCTGTCTCCTTCATCGGGTCGCGGCCCGGGCGGGAACTCCTCGGCCTCGATGCACTTGATGTGAGTGTCGAATCGAGCGCACCGCAGGGCCAGAGACTGGGTGGCAGGGTCCAGCGTCATCTCCAGGTCGTCGTCGGGCAGGGTGCTGACGAAGTCGGTGAGCAACCGGGCCGGCGCGGTGGTCGACCCTTCGACGGAGACCTCAGCGGGGACGAGCTTCCGGATGCCTATTTCTAGATTCGTGGCTGTGAGCGCCAGGCCATCCGATGTCGTCTCGATGAGGATGTTGTTGAGGATCGGCAGGGTGGTCCGGCTGGAGATGGCGCGGGACACGACCTGCAGCGCTTGCCCCAGGACCGCGGGCCTGCAGGTGACCTTCATTTGAGCAGTCATAACTTTGGCATTCACGACAGTTGTCCCCCGTTGAAAGAAATTCTCTTAGTGGAAGTCATCCGTAACCGATAACAGTAAGCGCTGTGCAGAGTGTGGATGTCGAGATCATTTACAGATCGAAATGATCCGGGGATAAGGTCTGCGTAATCGTAGAAGGGACCACTAAGTCCTGTTGATTCGCTGGGGAGGAAATGACCGCCGGCGGTCCATCCCACCCGCGTCCCGGGCCGGTTCTCAAAAGCTGTGGAGACGCTCACTGGACGTAGAGCTTTTCGCGAATGGCCTGGACCTCGTAACGCAGACGCTCATCTTCTTTCAGCTCGTTGGCGATCTTTTCAATCGAGTGCAACGCGGTGGTGTGGTCGCGACCACCGAAGGCCTTTCCGATGGCTGGAAGTGACGACGGCGTTTCCTCGCGCACCAGGAACATCGCCACCTGGCGGGGAAAGACAATGTGCTTGTCCCGCCGCTTGCCTTTCATGTCTTCGAGAGTGACGTTGTAGTAGTCGGCGACCAGGACCTGGATCCGCTCGACGTTGATGGGCTTGCGCGTGCTGGCGGGAATGATGTCGGAGAGAAGGCGCGCGGCCTCGTCCTCGTCGACCTGCCGCTGATGCACCGCGGCGAAAGCCTGGACGCGAGTCAGGGCGCCCTCGAGCTCGCGGATGTTGCGCTGCACCTTGTGCGCGATGAAGCTCAGCACCTCTTCGGGGATGAGACTGCTGTTGCTGAGCTTGGAATGGAGGATGGCGAGGCGCGTCTCGAAGTCCGGAGGCTGGATGTCAGCGATCAAGCCCCACTCGAACCTCGATCGCAGCCGGTCCTCCAATGTGGGGATTTCCTTGGGCGGGCGGTCCGACGAGATGACGATCTGCTTGTTGATCTCGTGGAGGGCGTTGAATGTGTGGAAGAACTCTTCTTTGGTGCGGTCCTTTCCCGCGAGAAACTGCACGTCGTCGATGAGGAGCACGTCGACCGTCCGGTATTTGTGCCGGAACTCTCCCATCCGAGCCGTAGCGATTGAGCTGATCACCTCGTTCGTGAACTGCTCGGAGGTCAGATACACGACACGCTTGCGCGGAAAGCGGTCATGGACCTCGTGTCCGATGGCGTGCATGAGGTGGGTCTTGCCCAGGCCCACTCCTCCGTAGAGGAACAATGGGTTGTAGCTGTCACCAGGCGCTTCCGCGACAGCCTTCGCGGCGGCGTGTGCGAACTGCGAGTTGTGGCCGACCACGAATGATGAGAATCGAAAGCGCGCATTGAGCTCTGACGGCGCCGGCGCCACGACCGCGGGCTCTGCGACTGCCTCGACGCCGTTCTCGCGACCCTTGTCGTCGCCGTCGAACAACGTGTGCGCGGGGCGGTGTCCCGACGGAGCAATCACAAAATCAATGTCGACCTCAGAACCAGTGACCGCCTGCAACGTCTCCTGGATGAGGCCCGAGAAACGATCCTCCAGCCAATCCTTGGCGAGCTTGCTCGGCACTCCGATGCGGAAAGTCCCTCCGTCGGCCGAGACGACGGAGGTGTTCTTGAGCCACATGTCGTAGGTTCGCTTGGCCAGCTGAAACCGCAGCTCCTCCTGCACCTGCGACCAGATCTGGTCCTGGTTCACCCCACTACCTCCTTTCTGCCGAGCCACGGCCTGTGGATCGGCGCCATGTGGCCTGTGGAGGGCAAGAGCGCAGCGTCTGCAAATCCTGTGGACAAACTGTAGTGAAATCGACGCATTGGCCCGCCTACTTCCGGCCGGGGAATATAGCACCGGCCTGTGGATACCGCAAGGCCGCCGTCCAAACGATGAAGTGATAGGGCCGGTATCACAAGGCGCCCGGTTGGCCTCCGCTACACTGGCTCGATCAAACGAACCTACCAACCCAAGAAAAGATATCGCCGGCGCGTGCATGGATTCCTGCGCCGGATGAGCACTCGTGGCGGGGCTCGCGTGCTCCGCAACCGCCGCCGCAAGGGCCGAGAGCGGCTGGCCTCCTAGGCCGGCCTGTCGCGCCCGTGGAGAGCCTTCGGCGGCTTCGCCGCCGATCTGATTTCCAGTCGGCGATCAGCGGCCGGCGCTTTCATTCCGGCCAGGCTCTGGTCGGTTTCGCCGTCCCGAGCGAGGCGCTGGAGAGCCGGGTCGGTGTCACGGTGAGCCGCAAGATCCGCAGCGCGGTGGAACGGAACCGGGCGCGCCGGCGCTTGCGGGAGGTCGCACGGCTTCATCTGCTCGGACCTGGTTCGCCTCTGAGCCAGGTGGGAATACGATATGACGTGGTCCTGATCGCCCGCCCGGCGGCGCTCGAGGTGTCGTTCGCCGACCTGAAGGCGGAGGCTTCGCTGGCCGCGCTCAGGCTCTCACAAATAAACCCATGACGAAGCCATGACCAAGCTCCTTCTGCTGTTGATCCGCGGTTATCAGATGTCCCTTTCCAGGATTCTGCCCCCATCGTGCCGCTACTACCCGTCGTGCTCGCATTACACGTACGAGGCGATCGATCGGTACGGCTGGCTGAAGGGCGGCTGGATGGGGGCCACTCGCATCGCTCGCTGCCACCCATTTGCCCGGGGCGGCTACGACCCGGTGCCCTGACAGGAGTCAAAGCCATCTTTCTGAGCACGCCCTTCGACCTCCTGAAGCCGATCCACGACGCGTGGTGGGCCATCTTCGGCCTCACGCTGCAGACCGCGCTGTCCTTCATCTACAGCCACCTGTCGGGCGTCACCATCATCGCGACGATCGGCGCGTACGGGGTTGCGATCATCGTTCTCACCGTCGTCATCCGCCTGCTCCTGGCGCCCCTGCAGCAGTTCCAGCTGGTCATGCAGCGCAGGGCGATGGTGGAGCAGCGCAAGCTCGCGCCTCAGCTGGCCGAGCTGACCAAGAAGTACAAGAAAGACCCCCAACGGCTGAACACCGAGCGGATGAAGCTTTACCAGGAGCACGGCGTCAACCCGCTCGGGCAGTTCGTGGGCTGCCTGCCGATGGTGGTGCAGATGCCGGTTCTGATCGCGCTCTACTACGTGTTCACGGGTTTCGCGCGCAGCCACGACGTGATCGCGCACTTCCTTTTCATCCCGAACCTGAACGACAACCCCAGCCACCACCTGCTGATCGCGGGGCTTCCTTACCTTCCGGCTCCGGCCTACCTGGTGTTTCCCCTGCTGGCCGCGATCACGACTTTCATCCAGTCGAAGATGCTGCAGATGCCGCCATCGGCCACCCCGACGGAGCAGGAACAGCAGCAACAGCAGATGCAACGAACGATGGTGCTCATCTCGCCGCTGATGATCGGCTGGTTCGCACTCAACGTCCCGGCCGGCCTAGGCCTTTACTGGTTTGTCGGGAACTGCGTAAGTATCATTCAGCAGAGCTTCGTGGTCGGGTGGGGCCAGCTCTGGCCGTCGCGGGCCAAACCTATTCCGGGAGCAGCGCCGCTGCTGCCCAACAAGAGTCCCACCGCAATTCAGAAGTCCGCCGCTCAGAAGAACGGACGGGCCCCGAGCGGGACGAACTTGAACAAATCGAAAAAGCCCAAGAACAGGGCGTCCAAACAAGGCAAGGAGGGTGAACGCACGTGAGGTCCGCCGAAGGCCGCGGCCGCACACTGGACGAGGCGGTCGACGCCGCGCTGATCGAGCTCCAGGAGAGCCGTCGCCACGTCGACGTGAAGATCCTCATCGAGACACCGGAGGAGACCGTCGTCGAGGTCACCGTGATGGACCAGACCGCGCCTTCGATGGGTGTCGCGCCCGCACCGGTCAATGGCAAGGCGGAGCTGGCGAGGAACCTGGTCGAAGGACTGCTCAAGCACATGGGAGTCCGGGCGCAGGTCAGCGTACGGCCCGGCGCCGACCCGATCACGCTCGACATCAGCGGCCGCGATCTTGGCGGTCTGATCGGCTGGAGAGGCGAGACCCTTCGCGCGCTTCAGTCCGTGACCAACGTCATGGTCGGAAAGCACCTGGCCGAAGGCGAGCGCGTGATCGTCGACGTCGAGCGCTACCGGCAGCGGCGGGAGCACACGGTGCGCGAGATCGCGATGCGGGCTGCGCGCCAGGTCAAGATGACGGGCGATGCGATCACGCTCGACGCGATGCAGCCGTTCGAGCGGCGGGCCATCCACCTCGCCCTCGAGGGTGACCCGGACGTGACCAGCTCCAGCATCGGCGAGGAGCCGGAACGGCGGGTCGTCGTCGGCCCGCGCAAGCCAGGTGGAGAGTAACGGGGGTTCGACTTCCCGCCGGGCCGCCGCGGAGCGGATCCGCAGGGCGATCGCACTGATCAATGCGGTCGCTGACGAGGCCGGTGACGAGGAGATAACGCCGACCGAGATCGCCGAGGCGATTCGCGACTGCCTCGAGCTGAGCGAGGTCGATCGCGCGCCCAACGTGCGGCGGTACCTGGGCGAGGCGCTGGACGCGGTCTCCGACGGCATGCCGGCAGACTTCGTGGCCATGATCCTGTACGCGGCGCTCGGTGCTCTGCGGGAGGGCGTTTAATCCAGGGTCTGCGGCCCGGTCATTCCTATACTGACCAGTCCATGTCATCCCCTCATCGAGTCCATCAGCTGACGGGAGGAGCACGGATGGTGATCGAGCCGATGCCAGAGCGGCATTCCGCGAGCGTCGTCCTGATGTTTGCCGGAGGCTCGAGGCTCGAAGACGAGCGCCTCGCCGGCGTGTCGCACTTCATCGAGCACCTTTACTTCAAGGGGACGCAGCGGCGGCCTTCTTCGAAGGAGATCGCCGACGCAATCGAAGGTGTCGGCGGCTTCATCAACGCATCCACCGACAAGGAGCTGACCGCCTACTGGGCGCGCGTCCCCTCCGAGCACATGGAGCTCGGCCTGGACGTCCTTTTCGACATCGTCGCGAACTCCAGGCTTGACCCCGCGGATGTCGAGCGCGAACGGATGGTGATCCTGGAAGAGCTGCGGATGTACCAGGACCAGCCGCAAGATTACGTTCAAAACCTCTTCGAAGAGCTGATCTGGCCGGACCATCCGCTGGGCCGCGACATCGCAGGCACAGAGGAGTCGGTTTCGCGGTTGAATCGCGAAGACATCCTCGAGTACGCGGACGCGCATTACAGGCTGCCCAATCTGGTCATCGGGGCGGCGGGATCGCTGGATGAGGAACGGACGCTCGTCGAGGTGAAGCGCGGTCTCTCGCTGAGGCCAGGCCTGGATGGGGCAACGCCTGCCACGTCGCCGGCCCAGCTGACGAGCCCGCGCGTGCTGGTTCGCCGGCGCGAGACGGAGCAGGCGCACATCTGCCTCGGCGCGCGCGCGCTCAGCTACCTACACCCGGACCGCCATGCGCTCGACCTTCTCAACACGGTGCTTGGTGAAGGCATGAGTTCCCGCCTCTTCTTGAACATTCGCGAACGTCTTGGTCTCGCCTACGACGTGCACAGCTTCACGCAGAAGCACCGCGACACCGGATACATCGGTGTGTATATCGGGGTCGATCCGAAGAAGGCGGTCGACGCCGTGAACGCTGTGATGGGAGAGCTGCGGAGCCTCAGCGAAAGCGAGGTTGCGCCCGAGGAGCTCGCGCGGGCCAAGGAGTTCACCAAGGGACGCCTGCGGCTGGAGCTCGAGACGACCAACGGGGTGGCCTTCTGGCTCACGTACCAGGAACTGCTACTCGGCGGGATCAAGAGCATCGACGAAGAGCTGGCGCTGGTGGACGGCGTGACCGCCCTAGACGTCAAGCGGGTCGCGGACGAGCTCTTGAAGGAACCGATTCAGATGGCGGTGATCGGACCGTTCGCCCGCGACAGCGCGTTTCGGCTCGCGATCGGGGCCTGAACGTTAGTTCTGTGCGGGCGCCGTCTTCGTCGGGAGGACGCCGACTGAGGCGGAACCGGTCTCCAGGGTCGGCATCTCCGCGTAGATAGTGCCGAAGTGGTCGAGCGGCCAGATTCGGAACCACGCCTTGCCGTCAATGCGGTCGCGGCTGATCGGTCCGAAGAAACGTGAATCCTGCGAGCGATTGCGGTTGTCGCCCATCACGAAGTAATCATTCGGAGGGATCACCTCACTGTCGGTTCCGTTGGTCGGGTAGTTGTTGTCCGTGACCCACTCTTCGGGCAGGTAAGGCTCATCGAGCCGGTGCCCGTTGATGTAGACGACGCCGCTGCGGATCAGAAGCTTCTCACCCGGCAATGCGATGACGCGCTTGATGAAATCCGTCGAGTTGCTCGTCGGAGGACGCAGGATGATGATGTCGCCGCGCTGCGGCGCATGCAGCCGGTAGTCGATCTTGTTCGCGATCAGATAGTCGTTGTTGTCGAGCGTCGCGAACATCGAAAGCCCTTCGACATGCACTGCCTGAACCGCAAAGCTGATGCCGACGTAGAGGATGACCGCGAGGACGACGACCTCGGCGAGCTCGCGCAGCAGCGATGACACAGCGGAGCGTTCGGTCGAGGCGGCGCCGGCCGCTGGTTGGTGTTGGGCCGCCATGCGTCTCAGGAAACGAGCTTAGCGCAGACCCGTTCGAGCTCCTCGCGACTCGAGTAGCGCAGCTCGATCTTGCCCCGATTGAGACTGCCGCTGATCTTGATCGGCAGACCGAGACTCGATTCGACGTCGGCCGCGATGGCGCGCAGCTCGGATGATGAGTCCGCGTGACGGCGGCGGCGAGGACGGTAAGTCCTGACCCAGTTCTCGGTCTGCCGCACCGATAGATGTCGCGCGACCACCACTTTCAGGCCATGCTCCTGCGCGGGCTGGCTCTCGAGCGCGATGAGGGCACGCGCGTGCCCCGCGGTGATGAGACCGGATGCGACCGCCGACTGCACCGCCGCGCATCCCCCGAGCAGACGGAGCGACTGGGTGACCGAGACACGATGCTTGCCGAGGCGCTGAGCGACGTCCTCATGCGTGATGCCGAACTCGTCGATGAGCCGGCGCAGGCCACGAGCTTCCTCGATCGGGTCCAGGTCGGTGCGCTGCAGGTTCTCGATCAGGCCCAGGACGAGCTGCTCGTCATTTCCGGCCTCGGTGCGGACAACCGCCGGCACGGTCTCGAGGCCGGCGAGCCGCGCCGCACGCCAGCGTCGCTCGCCCGCGATCAGCTCGTAACCGTCGGCGAGTCGCCTGACGAGCAGCGCTTGCAGGACACCGTGGAGCCGGATTGACTCCGCCAGCTCGCCGAGCGGCTCCGCATCAAATCGCGAGCGGAGCTGCTGGCGGGAGGGGCGGATCTGGTCGACCGCGATCATCTGCGGCACGAGCGCTTCGCCTTCGCTCGACATCGGGATCAGGGCATCCAGTCCGCGTCCGAGTCCGCGCGGTCTTGATTGGCTCATCGTTCAAGCAGCTCCTTCGCGAGCGCGCGGTACGCGGCCGCGCCTCGGCATGTGGGGTCGTATTCGATCACGGACTTGCCGTGACTGGGGGCTTCACTCAATCGCACGTTGCGCGGTATCAATGTCTCGAGCACGTGGTGCGGATGCGAGCGGCGGACGGCCTGAAGCACGTCCCAGGCGAGCGTTGTCCGCGCGTCAAATTGCGTCATCAGGATGCCTGCGATCGCCAGCTTCGGATTGAGGCGAGAGCGCACCAGCTGGTGGGTGTACATGAGGTGGCGCAGCCCCTCCAGCGCGAAATACTCGCATTGAGTCGGAATCAACATGCTCGTGGCCGCGACCAGGGCGTTGAGGGTGAGGAGACCGAGCGAGGGGGGACAGTCGACGATCACGATCTCGACTCCGGCCGGGATGGAGGAGAGCGCCTTGCGGAGGAGCTGCTCACGGTCGGCCATCGTCGCCATCTCGATCTCGGCGCCGGCGAGGTCGATGTTCGCCGGGATCAGCGTCAAGCCGGTCATGCCGGCAGGCTGGGCGACCTCCTCGATGGTCGCCTCGCCGATGAGCAGCTGGTAGACGTTCAGCCGCACTCGGGCCGGGTCGAGGCCCAGGCCCGAGGTCGAGTTGGCCTGGGGGTCCAAGTCGACGAGCAGAGTTGGATGCCCGACCTCGGCGAACGCGGCGGCCAGGTTGATGGCCGTCGTGGTCTTGCCCACGCCGCCCTTCTGGTTGACCACCGCCATGATGGGAGGGGTTTTGGTGGCCAATATGTTGGGTCTGAGCTGGCTCGCTGATCCTACATCTGGGGCCATCATGCGAAATTCTATGTCCGGGTCGACCGGATGGCCAGCCCTCCTGTTAAAGACTCACTGGGGCCGCCCGGCGCCGGTTGGCCCACAGGCCATAGGCCGCGGCCGCGATCAGCGCCAGCTCGACGACCGCCGCGCCGTAGAGGAGCGAGCCCGCAAGACCGATGCCAGCCAACAGGTTGTAGCCGGTGTGGCAGGCACACGAAGCAGTGGTGTTGATGTACTTGCGGATCAGGCCAAGCCCGATCGCGAGCACGAACACGGCCAGCGTTTGGAAGGAGAGGGCGTACTGGGTATGGATCGAGGTGAACAGAAGCGCTGTCGCCGCGATGCCGAAGCGCGGTTGGAGAGCTCCCCGGAAGAGGACCTCTTCACAGAACCCGGGAAGAAGCGCCAGGGCCAGGATTCCAAGGCCACTGAGCTGGCCGTACAGGTGCTGCGTCGTGACGTCGACGCGTTGAGTGACTCCCGGCGTCAAGTCCTGGCCGAGCCCCGCCATCGCAATTGCGAATACGACAAAGACACCTACCGCCGCGAACGCGAGCGCGATGTGCCACCAGGCTGGGCGGACCAGGCCGAGCCGCACCGCAGTCTGGCCGACGTTGCGGCGCATGAAGAGTCCGACCCCGGCGAGACCGAATATCAGGAGAGGAATCTCGTTGGACACGATGTCGGCGACCGTGACCGAGGGCTGGTCCTGCATCGAGGCGAGCACGTCGGTGAACACGGTTTGGACAGCCGAAAAACCGAACCAGATGAGTGCCAGCACAAAGGCATACGCGTGGACCGGGTTGTCTGGATCGAAAGGGAGGAACGCCGCGAGCCTTCGGCGGATCGGCCTGAAGGCGAACCCCGCAGCTGCAATCCCGATGACGATAACGCCGGTGTCGAACCCGAACCTTGCCCCCAGAGTCAGATCCCTCGAGACGAGGGGGGCCAAGCCGGTGAGGTCCAAGACCCCGTAAAGGCAAAATGCACCGGCGGTCGATCCGCACAGGACGGCCGCCGCCATGCCCGACCACGGCTTGCCGACCGCGACGTTGGCCGTGATGATCAGAGGCAGCGGAGTCAGCAGGAAGGCGGCGGTGACCCAGTCGAGGACGGCGGTTCCGCTCAGTCGGTCGTCGAGCCTTTCTGGGGACGCGGGGCCGGCGGCGAGCCGTCGGCGCTTCGGCCAAGGTCGATCAGCGGCCGGATCAGCTCGATGGGCAGCGGCAGGATGATCGTCGTGTTCTTCTCCGCACCGATCTCGACCATCGTCTGGAGAAATCTCAACTGGAGCGCGCCCTGCTGGGAGGAGATCACCTGCGCTGCGTTGGCGAGGGTCTGCGAGGCCTGGAACTCGCCGTCCGCGTTGATGATCTTCGCGCGCTTCTCGCGCTCAGCCTCCGCTTGTTTGGCCATCGCCCGCTGCATGGTGCTCGGAAGCTCGACGTCCTTGATCTCGACAGTTGAGACCTTGATGCCCCAGGGCTCGGTTTGCTCGTCGATGATCTTCTGCAGGTTCTGGTTGATCCTGTCGCGCTCGGCAAGGAGCTCATCGAGGGTCGACTGACCCAGCACAGCACGCAAAGTGGTCTGCGCGATCTGCGAAGACGCGTTGATGTAGTTCAGGACCTGGACCACGGCCTTGCGCGCGTCAACGACCTGGAAGTAGATGACGGCGTTGACCTTGGCGGTGACGTTGTCCTTGCTGATGATCTCCTGCGGCGGCACCTCGAGCGTGATCACCCGCAGGTCGATCTTGACCAGGCGGTCGACGCCGAACGGGATGATGAAGAAGAGCCCGGGGCCTTTGAGTGCGATGAGCCGGCCGAGGCGGAAAACCACGCCGCGCTCGTACTCGGCGGCGATCCGGAGGCTGGAGAAGAGGGCGATGAGGGCGACGAAGACGATCACGGCGATGACCACGAGCAGCCCGACGTCCACCTATTTCTTCTCCTTGACCTGTCCGTTCTCGGGTGCGACCTGCAGCTGAAGACCCTGACGACCGACCACACGCACCGACGATCCGGCGGGGATCGGCGCGGCCGCGCTGGCCTTCCACAGCGCGCCTCGGACAAAGACTAGACCCTCTGGAGAAAGCTCCTCGCGCGTCTCGCCGACGGCTCCGACGATGCTCTCCGGTCCGGCGAACGCAGGCTGGCGCCTGGCCGCCCACACCTTGCGAATGAAGAACGTGAAGAACCCGAGCGTGAGCAGGGTCGTCACCACCGAGACGACAGGATTGACCCCGAGGCCGACCGGTCCGGTGTTGATGAGAAAAGCCATGCCGAGCACCAGGGCGATCGCGCCCCCGACGCTGAGGAACCCATGCGTCGGTGCCTTGATGTCGGCGATGAACAGCAGCAGCGCGAGCAGCATCAACAGGCCTCCGGCGATGTTCACCGGAAGGTTCGCCAGCGACACGATCGCGAGCACCGCGGCAATGCCCCCGACCACGCCGGGCAGGATCAGGCCTGGGTTGGACAGCTCGGTGATGATCCCGTAGCCGGCGACGAGGATGAGAAGGGCCGCGATCGTGGGATCGATGAGCGCGTTCAGGAAAACCTGCCAGAAGGGCATGGGAAAGTCGTCGATCAACGCGCCCGCCGAATGGATGACAAGGCTCCCGTTGGTTCGCGGGACCTCGCGGCCATCGACCTGCTTGAGCAGTGTGGCGATGTCCGGCGCCTCGAGGTCGGCGACGTGCAGCCTGACCGCGTCCTCGGCGTTGATGTTGACGCTGTTGCGCACCGCCTGCTCGGCCCAGTCGGCGTTACGCCCGTGAATCGACGCGAGGTTGCGCACGCGAGTCACGGCGTCGTTGAGGACCTTGGCTCCGAGGTCACCGGTGAGATCGGCGCCGGTCGCGTCGATCGGGTGCGCCGAGCCTATGTTGGTCCCAGGCGCCATGGCGAGGACGTCGGCCGCCTCGGCGACGAAGAGCCCGGCCGAGGCGGCCCGGGCGCCGCTCGGATAGACATAGGCGATCACCGGGACGCTGGAGTTGAGCAGGTCGGTGACGATCTGGTCCATGGAGGTGGAGATGCCGCCTGGCGTGTTGATCACCACCAGCAGTGCGTCTGCGTGGTCCGCCTCCGCGCGATTGACCGCGGTCTCGATGTAGGCGGCCATGATGTTGTTGATGTCGCCGTCGAGGTCCGCCCGTTCGACATGCGGGGAGGAAGCGGCGGCGTTGACCGGCATGAGCACAGCGGCGGCCGCGAAAAGCGCGGCGCCTATGGCGCCGGTCCAGCCGAACCGGAGCGCGCGGCGACAAGGTCGCCGGCCCCATGCGCGCATGTCCCGAGTATGGCGCTCCAGCGCTTGTAAAACGTGGAACATGGGGAGTCTGGGGTCTTTTTGGCCGGGCGTAAAATCGAACGCCATGGGGGCCGAGCCGGTACAGCCGACCGAGGATGAGGAGGTCATGCGCGACCTCCGCCGGCAGGCCAGGCTCGCGCCGCACCTCGAAGCCGGCGAGCAGAGGAAACTTCTCGAACGGTCGGCCGGCGGCGACCGCTCCAGCCAGGAACGCCTGGTCGCCGCGAACCTCGGGATGCTCATCCGGCTCGCGGAGGCTCGCGACGACAGAGGGCTCTCCGTGCCCGACCTGGTGCAGGAGGGATCGCTCGGCCTGGTCGAAGCCGTGCGCACCTTCGCGACGAGCGGCCAACCCGATTTTGCGGCCTTTGCCGAGCACCGGGTCGGCGACACGATGGAAGCCGCCATTGAGGCCGAGGCCGCCGCGGTCCACGACGCCGAGCTCCTGGTCGCCGCGGCCAACGATTACGAGAGGACGGAGCTGCTGCTGGCGCGCGAGCTGCATCGCCCACCGACCTCGAGCGAGATCGCCGAGAAGCTCGAGTGGACCGTCGACCGGACGGAGTACGTGGCCCGGGTCGTCGCCGATGCGCGGCGGCGCTACGACGAAGAGCTGCTCGAGTTCATCGACCCTGACGCCATCGATTTCGACGACACAGTTGACGGCGAATAGCGCCCTGAGACGCACCCCACTCTACGAACGCCACGTCGCCCTGGGAGCGCGCATGGTGGACTTCGGCGGTTGGGAGATGCCGCAGCAGTACACCTCCATCCGCGACGAGCACTTCGCGGTACGCCGAGTGGCCGGCCTCTTCGACGTCTCTCACATGGGACGCTTCCGGGTCGCCGGCGACTCCAGCTTCCAGTTTCTGCAGCACCTTGTCACCAACGACCTGGCAGTGCTCATGCACGGCCAGGCGCAGTACAACCTCCTCTGCAACGAATCAGGCGGCATCGTCGACGACCTCGTCGTGTACCGAGGCAGCGAAGGGTTTTTCGTCGTCGTCAACGCGTCCAACCGCGAATCCGACCTCCGGTGGTTTCGGGAGCATGCGCCTCGCGATGTCGAGATCGAGGACCGCACGTTCGAGCTCGGGCTCATTGCGTTCCAGGGGCCGCGCGCACAGGAGCTGCTGCCATGCGACGGACTCGATGCGATCCCTTACTTTGGATTTGGGCACGGCGACGTGGCCGGCATCCACGCGCTGATCTCTCGCACCGGCTACACGGGCGAGGACGGCTTCGAGCTGTTCATCAGCAGCGAGAAGGTTGGCGAGGCATGGGACGCCATCCTGCGCCATGGCAAATCGGCCGGCGTGCTTCCGGCCGGCCTGGGCGCTCGCGACGCGACCAGGCTCGAGGCGGCGCTGCGGTTGTGGGGCAACGACATGGACGAGACGGTCAACCCATACGAAGCGGGCTTGGGCTGGACCGTGAAGCTGGACAAGGGCGACTTTGTCGGCCGCGACGCCCTCCAACGCGTCAAGGCCGTTGGACCGCGGAGAAAGTTGATCGGGCTCAAGACCGAGCCGGGCAATATAGCTCGGCACGCCGCCGCCGTGAAGGCGCAGGGCAAACCCATCGGCGTGATCACGAGCGGGACTCATTCTTTCTTCCTCGGCTACCCGATCGCGCTCGCCATGGTGGAAGCCGCATCATTTCGGGTGGGAGACATAGTCGACGTCGATGTCCGCGGCCGCGAGGCCCCGGCCGAGATCGTCAAGCTACCTTTCTATCGGGGCTCGGCCCGCTCGGCGGTATCGCCGGCGAGGTCCTGAGCGGACGCATTCAGCGAGGAGAAGGAGGGCGCATGGCTGACCGTCGCTACACCAAGACGCACGAATGGGTCACGGTCGACGGCAAGCATGCAACCATCGGCATCACCGACTTTGCCCAGTCCCAGCTCGGCGACGTCGTCTTCCTCGAGCTGCCCGCCGCGGGTCGCAAGCTCGCGGCGAGGGAGACCTTCGGCGTCATCGAGTCGGTCAAGGCGGCGAGCGACCTCTACGCGCCCGTGGCGGGGCGCATCACCGAGGTCAACGAGAAGCTCGCCTCGAAGCCCGAGCTGATCAACTCCGATCCCTACGGCGACGGCTGGATCCTGAAGCTGGAGGTGGCCGGCGAGCTGCCGCCCGACCTGCCCGATCTGATGGACGAGAGCGACTACAAGAAAGTGACCGAGGCCGCCGCAAGCTAGGTGCCGTACCTCGTCCACTCGCCCGAAGACCGGGCGGCGATGCTGGAGACGATCGGTGTGAGGTCGATGGACGACCTCCTGGTCGACATCCCCCAGTCGCTTCGGCTTGACGGGCTGCAGCTTCCGGATGGCCTGTCTGAGCTCGAGACGATGGCCCACGTCTCGGCCCTGGCGGGCCGAAACCGCGTGTACCCCGATCGCCTCACCTTCCGTGGCGGTGGCATCTACCGCCGCTTCATCCCGGCCGCGGTGTCGGCGGTCACCTCGAAACCGGAGTTCTACACCGCCTACACGCCTTACCAGGCGGAGGCGAGCCAGGGCACGTTGCAATCCATCTTCGAGTACCAGACGCTGATCGCCGAGCTGACGGCGCTCGACGTGTCGAACGCCTCTCTCTACGACGGCGCCACCGCCGTGGCCGAAGCCGCGATGATGGCCCACGTCCACACCGGCCGCAACGAGGTCATCGTCTCCGGCTACGTCCATCCCGAGTATGTCCAGGTCTTGCGCGCTTTCGGTGACGGCCGCGGGATCAAGGTCCGCAAGGACGGCGAGCCGAACAAGAAGACCGCCGCGGTCATCTTTCAGCAACCGGATTTCCTCGGCCAGTTGATCGATCCGCGCGCCCTCACAACGGCGGCGCACGACGCCGGCGCCCTCGCGATCGCATGCGTCGACCCCATCAGCCTGGCCATCCTGGCGCCGCCCGGTGAGTACGGCGCGGACATCGCGGTCGGCGAAGGCCAGCAGCTCGGACTGGCGCCCAGCTTCGGCGGACCCCACGTGGGTTTCATCGCGTGCAAAAAGGAGCTCGTCCGCAAGCTCCCGGGGCGTCTGGTCGGGATCGCCCACGACGCCCAGGGCCGGCGCGGCTTCGTCCTCGCCCTCGCGGCCCGGGAGCAGCACATCCGGCGCGAGAAGGCAACTTCCAACATCTGCACCAACCACTCGCTCTGCGCGCTGGCGGCCGCCGTCTACCTGACCTACATGGGCCCCTACGGTCTGCGCCAGGTGGCCGAGGTCGGCTTCAGGCGTGCGCACAACCTCGCCCAGCGCCTCGCGGCGCTGCCCGGCTGGGAGCTCGCGTTCCCAGATCGCCAATTCGTGAACGAGTTCCCGATGCGCGTGCCGAAGTCGCCGGCGGTCTTGAGGAAGCTCTCCCGCAAGGGCATCCTCGGCGGCCTGGAGGTCGGGCGGTGGTTCCGCGAGCTGAAGGGCGTCGTCACCTTCACGTGCACGGAGGTCAACGACGTGCGGGCGCTGGACGAGCTCGTTGAGGCGCTGAGGTCGTGACGGAGGCGCTGAGCTTCGAGCTGAGCCGGCCGGCCGTCGATCCGCCGCGGCTGCCCGAGCCTGACGTCGCGGGACCCAGCCCGGCGGACGTCCTGCCCAGGGATGCACTGCGCTCCCGGCCGCCCGGCCT
>WNGL01001804.1_pt1 | contig 59738 bp, 65 predicted proteins | sample 5400591 | NCBI WGS metagenome assembly WNGL01 (sample SAMN13153377, study PRJNA577476) | soil metagenome | isolation source: 80 cm soil or saprolite under Garry oak tree replicate 1 | place: USA:California | collected 2016-06-15 | reverse complement strand
TTGTCCCACTTCCCACCGGCGCTCTGGACCTGCTCGATCTTCCACACGCGGACGAGGTCGTCCATCGAGAAGACCTCTTCCTCGGTACCGGGCGACCAGCCAACGAGGGCGAGGTAGTTGATGAGCGCCTCGGGCAGGTAGCCGTCCTCACGGAATTGAGAGACAGCGGTCGAGCCGTGACGCTTGCTGAGCTTCTTGCCGTCGGGTCCGAGCACGGACGGGACGTGGGCCATCGGCGGCACGTCCCAACCGAACGCGAGATAGATGAGGAGGTGCTTCGGGACGGATGCCACCCACTCGTCGCCACGCATGATGTGCGTGATCTCCATGACGTGATCGTCGATCACGACGGCGAGGTGGTAGGTGGGGAACCCGTCCGATTTGAGGAGGACCTGGTCCTCGATGGTCTCGGCTTGCCACTCGATGTGACCGTGGACGAGATCGTCGATCGCGAGCGTGCCCTCGTCGGGCGCCTTGAGCCTGATGACATGCGGCTCGGTCTTCGCGCGTTCCGCAGCATCGGCCGGCGGGATGTTCCGGCAGTGGCGGTCGTAACGCGTGATTTGGTGAAGAGCCTCCTGCTCAGCGCGCAGCGCGGCGAGGCGCTCCTTCGAGCAAAAGCAGTAGTACGCCGCACCCTTCTCGATGAGCTCCTGGGCGTGCTGCTGATAGAGCGGAAGGCGCTCCGACTGCACGTACGGCGCGTACGGACCGCCTTCCTGCGGGCCTTCCTGCCAGCTGATGCCCAGCCAGTGGAGCCCCTCGTAGATCGAGTCGATGGCGCCGGCCACCAAGCGATCCTGGTCGGTGTCCTCGATACGCAGGATCAGCGCCCCATCGTGCTGTCGCGCGAAGAGGTAGTTGTAGAGGTTCGTGCGCACGCTCCCAATATGGAGGGCACCGGTGGGGGAAGGCGCGAAGCGCACACGCACGCTCAATACAAGGTCAGTTTAGGTCGGTATTCTGGTTATGTATGGCCACCGAGCTGCGCCGTGAGCGGCGCGAGAAGCAGAAGCGTCAACGGCAGCGCGAGCCACAGAAGCGGCGCGGGTCGGGCGGTATCACGAATCAGCTCGTCATCGGCGGATTCGTCCTCGGAGCGCTCGCCCTCGCGTTCTTCGGCCGCCAGCACTACAACCAGGCCGGGCTGGCGCCCGCGACCTGGGGCATCAAGGACTCCAACCTGCCGAACGAGGTCACGACGCACAATCTCGAACACGGGGGGATCGTGATCGGATACAACAACCTGACTCCCGCCGAGACTGATCAGCTGAAGGGTATCGTGCGCGCGCTGATGAACGGAACGTACCGGAAGATCATTCTGGAGCCTTACCCCTTGACCAATGCGAAGGTCGCCCTTACGTCGTGGGGATGGCTACTCAATCTGCAGAGCGTCGATCAAATCCAGATCGTGCAGTTCACGCGATCGCACTACTCGGATCCGAACTTCGCGCCGGAGCCGAACGTCCAGTAGGACTAGGTGGCCATGGCTTAAGCATCTAGAAGCTCACGGCGCCCGATCGATTCGACCACTCTGGTCAGTTCCACGGCGCACTCGCCCGCACTCTGGAAGCGCTGGGCCGAGTCGATCGCCAAGCAGCGCATGATCACTTCTTCGAGCGCTCGCGGGATCTCGGGGCGCAAGTCACAAAGGGGAACGGGTTCTTCCACCAGTTGCGGGTATCGCATCTCCAGTTCGGCGCCGTCATCGTCTCCCTCGGAGAAAGGCTGCATCGCGGTAAGCGCTTCATAAAGAGTCGCGCCGAGACCGAAGAGGTCGGTCGCCGGCGTCAGTGTCTTGCCGCGGCATTGCTCCGGCGCCATGTACGGGGGCGTGCCGACTTCTCGGTCGAGCCGCATCGTCATGCCCGATCGCGCGAGGCTCAGGTCGAGTAGACGCGGCGGTTTCCCCGTCGTCACGTTTGCCGGTTTCACGTCGAGATGGAGGACACGCTGGTCGTGCATGTACTGGAGCGCGGCGAGCATGCGGATGCCCAGAAGGCACGTCTCGGGCACCCGGATCGGCCCGATGTTCTCGAGATGGTCCTCGACCGACGTCGCGGGCACGAGTTCGAAGACGAGGTGCGGCCGCGGTGGCGCCTCGCTCGAGCGAACAAATCGGATCAGGTTCGGATGCGATAGGCGACCGGCGATCTCAGCCTCGCGCGTAAATGCGGCCCGTGACCGCTCCTCCAAGACCTTGTGCGGCCGTAGGACCTTCGCGGCCACGCTCCTCGAAAGTCCCCGATCCCATGCCTCGAAAACCTCGTATCGGTCGCCGCCGCCGAGCTCGCGGATGACCACGAGATCGGCGGTGATCTCATCGTTCCGACTGAAGCCCCAGCTCTCTGGCGCCTTGTCGGTTTTTAGCACCCGCCCAGTCTCACCGACGGATGGCGGATTTCGATACACCCGCTCGTACTAGTCGACCCTACCGCGGTACCCCTCCTAGCTCGTCATTCACAGCCGCCTCGGAAGATGCGTTCATATGTTCGGAAGGAGTTGGGATGTTCGGACATTTCTTCTTCTGGCTGCTCAAAGCGAAGGTGGGCGTTTTCACCGTCTTCACGGCGGCGAAGATCCCTCTGATCGCGACCCTCCTCGTGCTGGGCACGACGGGCTTCGTTGTTACCGGCACGATCCAGGGGGATGACGACGACCGGACGGTCAACCTGACCATCCACCCTCTGGAGTCGAAGACGTGCATCGATGCTCTGATCGCTCAGACCGAGGCGCTCCTAGAAGTAGACATGCTCGCGGCCGACGCGAAGGCGCAGCTTCGGCACATGCGCGACCGGGCACGCGACAGCGCTGACGAACAGAACAAGATCATCGACGAGACCGCGCTTCGCGCACAGGTTGAGACTTCATCGGACCGCATATTCGACGAGCTCAGCGCGGCGAGGAAACAGATCCTTGATGCCGCCGATCTGAGCAAGTGCCAGGACGGCAACCCCGACACAAGCGTCACGCTCGATGTTGCCGACCTGCGCAACACGTACGACCGCATCGTTCGCGACTTCGGCAGGAAGCTGAACGACATCCTCGACGAGGCCCAGCAAGCGTTCGACGTTCTTGTCGCAAACGCTCAGCCGAAGCCGCCAAAGCAGAACTCCAATCATGGAAGCCAGAGCCATTCGCTCGACTGATCGTGACCTGACTCAGAAGATCGTGGCCGGTCCACTCGGGTGGGCCGGCCCGATCAGCGTTGGACGCCGCGTCGAGGCGTGGTTCCAGACAGCGTCGCCCGCCGCTCGGAGCTGGTGGCATGCCCAGGGCCCACGGACGCAAGTCGCTGTCATCGCCGCGACGGTCTTCGCCCTTGTGGGCATGTTGAACCTCGCGGCGGGCATCGGAAGAATGACATCGACCCATACCGGACCAGCGACCTCGGGTGCTACGAGCGTCAGTGCGGCCGCGCTGGCGCAGGAATCAGCCCCTGCGGATGCGGGAAAGGTTTGGAAGGTCGCTGGGATCTGGCAAGGCGCCGGAAGTAGAGACACCGAGGAGTTCGTGGTCGGCGAGCACTGGCGAGTCGACTGGATTTTCAGCCCAGCCCAAACGGGTGGGCTCTTTCAAGTGTTCATCTATCGCTCCGACGGCAGGGTCTTGATGGACCTGGCCGCACTCAACCAGAAAGGTGGCACAGACACCAGCTTCTGGCTGGGGCCCGGAAAGTACTTCTTGCGCATCAACTCGAACGGGGGCGACTGGAAGCTCGACGTCCAGGACTTGCGCCAGGGCTGATCACCCCGCGTGCGTACATAGAGCGCCGATTCATCGCGGATCAACGAAGGGTGGGAGCCGCGAGGCAGATGACGACCGCGACTGATTCCGTACCTGCGGAACGTCCAGGCGACGACACGATTCGGATGCGCCGCTGGCCACGGCCGGCGATGCCGATCGCGTTCGCCTGGTGGCATCGGCAACCGAGGCAGACCCGCACCGGCCTCGCGGTCGCAGTGCTGTTCGCGCTCGCGGGAACGCTCAGCCTCTGCGCGAGTCTCAGCCGACCGGCTGGGGCCAGCGCCGTCGTCTTAAAGCCAGAAGCCACGGCGCCCGACGCTGGGAAGAGCTGGGTCGTGACCAAGGCATGGCAGGGGAGCGGCAACAAAGAGACGGAGACGTTCACCGTCACGGGGCACTGGCGAGTCGACTGGATCTTCAGTCCCTCGTCGTCGAATGGCGGCGTGTTTCAGGTGTTCATCTACTCGGCTGATGGCCGCCAGTTGATGAATCTTGCCGCGAACTCTCTGAAGGGCGGATCAGACACCAGCTTCTGGGCTGGACCGGGGACGTACTACCTGAAGATCAGCTCAGCCGGTGGCGACTGGAAAGTCGGAGTCCAGGACCTGCACTAGTCGCCCCAGTACCGCTCGACTTTCCAGGGATCGCCGCGGTTGTGATATCCATTTCTTTCCCAGAAGCCTGGCTTGTCGACCGAGCTGAACTCGATCCCGCGCAACCACTTCGCGCTCTTCCACGCGTAGAGGCGGGGCACCACCAGTCGGGCGGGATATCCGTGTTCCGCGGTGAGCGGCTCGCCGTTCGCGCGCAGCGCGATGAGGCAGTCGTCGCGCATGCAGAACTCGATGGGGACGTTCGCGGTGAAGCCTTGCTCGCTGTGCGCGATCACGAACTTCGCCTCGGGCAGCGGCTTCGCGAGCTCCACGATCTTCGCGAAAGGAATGCCTTCCCAGTGCTGATCTAAACGCGACCACGTCGTGACGCAGTGCATGTCCGCGGTCACGGAGGTCCGGTCGAGCTCCTGGAACTGTTTCCAGTCGAGCTTGACTTCACTCGTGACTTTGCCGAATACGCGGAAGTCCCAGCGCTGCGGGTCGAACCGTGGGATCGATCCGTAATGCAGCACCGGCCACTTCTCGGTGAGGTACTGGCCCGGCGGCACGCGAGCCGCGATCTCCGGCGGTAGCTCGCTCTTCTTCGTGAAGAATTTCATCAACCAAGTCCCGCGGCGCGCCGCAGCATCTTGAACGTGTAGATGCCCGTGTCGTGGCCATCCGCCCACTCGGGCGTCAATCCGTAGCGGCCCACCGCGTATACCTCCTTCAGGGTCGTCTGCTGCTCACTGAACTTCGTGTCGGCGTTCACGTTACCCGCGAACGTGCCCTCGCCAGAGCAATACGCGCAGGGGCAGGCGCGACGAAGGCCATCCCACTCGTACTCGGTGAGCTGCCCGTCGTCCCATTTCACGCGGAACATCTTCTTGTCGGCGACTATTTCCCAATCGGTGGGTCGGTGGAAGACATCAGCCACTCCGTCGATGATACGAACGTGACGGCGACGTTGGACGACTTCCGGAAGATAGAGATGCGCGTCGGGCGGATCGTCGCGGTCGACGACTTCCCCGAGGCGCGGAATCCTTCGTACAAGCTGACGATCGATTTCGGCCCGCATGGCACTCGTAAGTCTTCGGCCGCCGTGCGTCAGTGGTATGACAAGCGCGTTCTTCTGGGTCGTCTCGTGGTGTGTGTCACCAACTTTCCGCCACGAGGAATCGCGACTTTTGACAGTGAAGTCCTAACACTCGGAGCGATTGGGCCCGACGGCCGGGTCGTTCTTCTGGAGCCGGATCGAGATGTCGAGCTGGGAAGCCCGATCGGCTAGCTCGGAACGGTGCGTTGCGGGTTGAGCAGCGTCGGGGCTTCTGAGCGAGCGGCCCCTGGCCGGCGGTCCATTGCGATCCCACGAGGGGCCGAGCGAAGAAGACCCCGACGCTGCACACACCCGATGCCGGACAGGACCCGCAAACGCGAGGTCTGCGACCTAGTCCGAGCTCACCATTCGAAGAAGACGAGCCGGTCGAAGGGCCAGAAGCGAAGGATCACTTTGCCGATGATGTTGCCGACGGGGACCGGGCCGAATGTGCGCGAGTCGGATGAGAAGGTCCGGTTGTCGCCCATTACGAAGATCTGCCCGTCGGGGACCGTATAGGGGTACGCGATCTGCGGCGCCTGAGGCTGCGTGGCGCCGTGCGCCTGCGGGATGTCCACCTGCTGCCCGTTCACGAAGACATTCCCATTCCGTAGGTCGATCACGTCGCCGCCGATGCCAATAACCCGCTTGACGTACGGGATCGACGGGTCAGGGATGGGTGGAGTGAAGACGATGATGTCGCCGCGCTGCGGCGCCGCGAAGCGGTAGTCGAGCTTGCTGACCAGGACCCGATCGTTCTGCAAGAGCGTCGGCACCATCGAGTTTTGCCGCACCTCGGTGACCTGTACGACGAACAGGTTGAGGACCACCGAAATGACGACGGCGAGGGCGAGCGCCTGGACGATCTCGAGGATGGCGCGCCACGAGAACGGCGGTTCGCCGGCAGTTTCGTACTCGGTCGGAGTCGCCGTCTGGGGGGCTGCCACTTGGGACCAGTGTACGGATGGTCGGCGCTGGCGCTAGGCGAACGCCGGGATCAATCGCTCCCGCGAACGCTCCGTCATCTCCGTCGCGCGTTCCTTGGGAAACGCGCAGAGGTACTGGTCGAGGCCGGCGCCGGCATACGCGCGGATCTTGTCGATCAGGAGCCTGCCGTCCCCCTCGAGGGTGCTTGCGCACCAGTGCGAGCGCCGAAGGCGCGCGTCTCGCTTTACCGTCTGCTCCACCGCCTCGAGCTCGTTGAATGAAGCCGCCATCTCCTCGGGTGTGAGATCGGCGCCGCCGGCGCCGTGCTTCCCCAGGTCGAATCCATCCGCGTACCGGGCCGCGAGACGCATGACGCGCGGCCCGGCTCCGCCGATCCAGATCGGCGGGCGAGGCCGCTGGGTCGGCTTCGGAGCGCACACCGCATCGTCGATCCGGTAGTGCTTGCCGTGGTACGTCGCGCGGTCGTCTTGCCATAGCCGTCGTGTGATCTCGAGACCGTCGCGAAGCTGTTCGACGCGGTCGCCGGGCGACGGGAAGTCGTATCCGTACGCCCGGTACTCATCCTCTTTCCAGCCCGCACCGACCCCGAACTCAAGCCGACCACTCGATATGTGATCGACTCCGGCCGCCATCTTTGCCTGGAGCGCGGGGTTGCGGTACTGGATCGCGGCGACCAGAACGCCGAGCCGGATTTTCGTCGTGTCCCGCGCGAGCGCGGCGAGGAGCGTCCAGGCCTCGAGGCAGTTGCGGTCGGGCGTCCCGCCGGGGCCTCCGAAGAAATGGTCGCTGACCCAGAACGAGTCGAAGCCCGACCGCTCGGCGCTTTGCGCGAGGTCGCAGATCTCCGTGTACGACCATCCCGCGCCCGGCGAGATGATGACTCCGAGCTTCACCTCCCGATGCTACGGTCAGCGATCCGCGAAACGAAGGCTCGCCCGCTCGCTGAGCACGAACGCCTACAGATGCCGTAGTAGACAAAGGTACGAACGTCGGACGACGCAAGTTGCCTGTTGCGTTGAAAATTGCGGCGATGAGGCTCGGTGCCCTCCTGATCGTCGCGTCGGTCGTCGGCGCCTGTGTCACGCCGGCGAGCACGAGCCCGACACCGACGGCCAACTCTTCCCCGACCGTGGCGCCGTCGCTGACCGCCTCGCCGGTGCCGACCGCCGTGCGGGGCAGCGCGCTCGTGCCGCCGATCGTCTCGCGTGCGCAGTACGGCGACATGGGCATCACGCTCGACATTCCCGATCGACCTGGCCAGCCGGCGGAGGGGGTCGTGTGGCGCGTCGAACCGTTCAAGCCGCCGACGGGCTACACCACACGGGTCGCATCAGTGCTCGGTCTCACGGGTCCGGGCGTTGTTGGTGAGATGCCGGCGGGAGCCGCGCCTGGATCGAACGGTCCGTGGCGGCTCTGGTTCGGCGAGAGGATCCTAGCGATGAACGAAACGAGCGGCGAGGTCTACTACTTCGACCCGAACGCGAACGATGGGGCTCCGCCGCCGGGCCCGGCGCAACGCGCGGATGGCATTGCCGCGTTCCGCGGGACCGAGGTGACCGCGCGCGCCGAGCCGATCATCAGCGGCTCGTGGCTCCGACCGGGATACCGCGAGACGGCGGTGATCTTCCCGCGACATGCCGGCCTGGCGGATCGTGCTCAGCCCGGCGCGCGGCTCTACGGATCGGACCACATGGCACTGTTGACCTCAAAGGGACGGCCGGCGCAGATCGTTCATCGCCCAGCAGGCGAGGTCAGCGGAGGCGAGATTTATCCGATCACGACCTTTGGTCAGGCTCGTGCCGAACTCCTCGCGGCACCCGGCCGGTATCTTCAGTTCCTTTCAAATCCCACGGGCGAGGCGCTCAAGCTCACCTTCGGCGAGGCGTACCTGGGCAGCGCCTTCGTCGGCTTCACGGGCGGGGGTCTCACGCACAACGGCCAGCTGCTTGTCCCCGTGTGGGTCTTCACTGCGAGAGGAACGAGCGCGAGTGGAATCCCCATCGATGCGCTCTTCATCGTGGATGCGGTGGCGCCCGAGATGCGAGCGCAGGGGCTAGGCGGCACCGCCAATGTCAGCGCGGACCTGCTGCTCCGCTATCAGCTCGACACGCTCGGAGGCCAGAACACGGAGCTCCTCACGGCCCGGGGCGCCGCCAAGTTCTTCCTTGGTGCATCGTGCGAGCCCACGATCGCGACGCAGGAAGTCACCGCGACCGGGACGATGACCTGTGGTGGTCCGACGATCACCTTCACCATGCGGAGAGCGTTCCCGGGACTCACGTCGTCGATCTGGTACCTGAGTGAATCGCACAAGTAGGGCGGTCGCGCTCTGCATCGCGCTTGTCGCGTGCTCTTCGCCAGCGGCGAACCCATCACCGACGGCTGGGACGACCACACAAATACGTGGCGAGGTGCCGACGCCCGCACCGCGGATAAGCCCGGGTCCGACCGCCACCGCGACGACGGCACCGAGCGCGGACGAGACGCAGGTGTGGTCGCGCATACGGGCGGCTTTACCCGGAGTGCCCGTCGCCGTACCGACATGGCTTCCATCGTCGATCGATCGGTCGAAGGTCGATCTGCGAACGCTCGTCGCCGATCCAAGTGACCCGCGCTACGAGGTCATCTATTCGGGCGCAGCCGGGGCGCAGATCATCATCGCCCTCGGCCCGTATGCGAGAGAGGTCCCCTCCGGCTGGTCGGGGATGGGCACGCGGGTTCGCGGCGTGGGCGCTGCCCTGACGTTCTCAGGCGTCCTCTGGACCGATCGCACGGCGAAGGCACCGCGCGTCATGCGTTGCGAAGAAGGGCGCTACGTCATTCGTATCGAGTCCGATCGCTTCACCGGAGACGATCTTCTGCACGTCGCTTGGTATTTGGATCAGGCCGGAAAGCCACCGCCCGCGTTCCCATACACGAGAAACAAGGTTGGGGCGTGCGCGAAGCCGAGCGGGACGCCCGAAGGAACGGTGCGCCTTATCCTTTCATCGAGCGGTGGGGGAGACCGCGACGCCGTACTGGACTGCTATGCGATGGAGACGATTGCAGCGAGCGGCCCGTCGAGCGTCGGGAACTGGGCCGAGCTACCGACCACGAGCAACGTCAAGATCGTGAGCGCCGAAGAGATCGCGGGACGGGTCGAGATCATGACCAGCTGGTCGTTCGCCTCAGACCCGGGCGGAGCCTGGGCTCCTGCTCCGATCAGGTTCTTCATGCTCGGTCCCGAAGATGGGCGCTGGCGGATCTACGACATCGGATCGGCGGGACTCGCGCACAGCCCCTAGGTGCTCGGGATCTCCCAGTCGTTCGGAACGACATGGACCCAGGTCTGTCCCTGGTCGAGGAGGATCTTCTCGCCCGCGGCGTTCTTAAAGACGAACGGCTCGGTGTCGCTCGCGCGAGTCCAGGTCGCTTCCTGACGCAGGCCGTCGCGGAAGATCGTCGCGGAGCCCGTTCCTGTAAGGCGCATGTCATGGGCATACGAGCCGGCGGCGTCGACGATCTGCGGAACTTCCCAGATCTCGGTGTGGATGATCGCGATGTTCGCGGCCGCGATCGGCTGGTTGTTCACGGCGTCCACGTCGCGCACTGACTTGCCCGCGTTGTTCTGGAACCGCGCGTACGTCCGGGTCTGCGCGTCGTAGTGGTACTTCACGAGCGAGATGTCCTCGCGGTACGGGATCGTGATGTCCGTTGCCGCGACTCCGCCGGCCATGCCCGCGATCGTCGCCGCGTGATCGGTCGCGGCCAGGAAGCCCCATGACGGGATCTGCTGTGGCGTGTCGGCACCGTGCGCCGCGATCGCCTGCCGCATCGCGGCGGCGCTCGTGAACATGTTGTAAGGACCTGGGCGGAAGGTGACGCGGTAGTAGCCGGTGGTGTAGTCCGCCGAGAGGTCGACGTATTTGCCGTTCGCCGCGTCGCCCTGAATCAGTGGCATCTCGTACGCCGACGTTCCTGAGTACACGAGGGCGCCCCGAACCATCGGCGTGAGCGATCGATCGGCAAGACGTGCGCTGCGGATGTTCCCGATCGTTTGCGGGTCCTGCGAGTGAAAGACAACGGCCAGCCGCGTCGCGAAGCCCTCGACCAGGATCTCGAAGACCATGTCGGCCTGCGTGAGCCCGTAATGGGGGCGCGCGAGAGGGACGTTGTCGATCTTCACCAGCAGAGCCCGCTTGTCTGCCGGAGCGAGCTTGAGCGGCTTGCCGGTCAGCGGCCAGCAGTCCCTGCAGGGAGCGTCCGGAGCGAGCGTCGGTTCGACGGTGGGCACCGGTGCGGAGCTCTGCGTTTGGGTTGATGTGCCCGGCGTCGCGACGGGAGAGCTGCATGCGGCGAGCAGGACCGCGACGAGGGCAAACGACAGTATGTGCGGCGCGCCCTTCCTCATCCGTTCCGACTGTAGCGTCCGATGAGCCGCACTTCTAGATGCGAGCCCACGGATGCGGATCGGGGGACCGCTGCCCCAACCCGCAGCGACGTCATCGCGCTAGGGAGCCACCCGCTCTCTGGTCGGTGCGAGATATGCGGACGCCTGCATGGTGAAGAGCTCGGCGTAGCGTCCGCCGAGGTGCATGAGCTCGTCGTGCGTTCCGTTCTCGACGACGCGACCCTCGTGTAGTACGTAGATGCGGTCGGCCGAGCGGACGCTCGAGAACCGATGCGAGATGAGCAGGACCGAGCGACCGCTGAAGAGGTCGCGCATCCGCGTGAAGAGATCGTGCTCGGCGCGCGCGTCGAGCGCCGCGGTCGGCTCGTCCAGGATGACGAGCGGAGCATCTCGGAAGAAGGCGCGGGCGAGGGCGATGCGCTGCCACTGGCCGATCGAGACGTCCTTCCCGCCCATGAAATAGGGGCCCAGCACCGTGTCGTACGTGTCCGGCCACGCGTTCACGAACGAATCGGCGCCGGCCCGTTCCGCCGATCGGATGATGGAGTCGAGATCTTCGAGGTTCTCCACACGGCCGAGCCCGATGTTCTCGCGCACCGTGAGCATGAACCGCGCAAAGTCCTGGAACAGCACGGCAACGCGCTCGTAGATCCAGCTCTGATCGTGCGCCGCCACGTCCTCGCCGTCCCAGAGCATGCGGCCGGAGTCGGGGCGGTAGAGACCCGAGAGCACTTTCGCGAGCGTGGTCTTACCCGATCCGTTCTCCCCGACGAGAGCGATCACTTCGCCGGCCCGGATCTCGAGCGACACATCGTCGAGCGCGAGGCGCGATGGAAGCGCCGGGCCGCCGTCCTTCGACGCCGATGGCGGATAACGGAAGGACACGTGGTCGAGGTCGATGCGATCGAACGACGCGGCGCGTTCGGCGAGCGCCGGCGCGCGCGCGGGCGCGAGCGAGTTGAACTCTTCCCAGTCTTCGAGGAAGAGGCTCGATTCGTAGAGCTGCGTCATGTTGCTGACGACGCTCGAGAGCTGCCCTGAGAGCTGCTGGCTCGCGGCGACAGCCGCGCCGGCCTCCGCGACGCCGATGCGGTGCTCGATCACGAGATACGCGAGCGCTCCGTACGTGAGCGCAGTCACGAGCGTCGAGGCGCCGGTGCTCATGATCTGGTAGCGAGCGCGCTTGCGCAGGTTCGCGGCGAGCTCCTTCAAGCGTTCGTTGGAAAGCCGCTCGTACAGGTTGCGCATGTATGGAGCCAGAGCGAACGCACGCAGCTCCTTGGCGTACTCGCGACTCGTGAAGAGGCCGAAGATGTAGTTCCGTTTGCGCTCGTTCGGCGTCATCGATCGCCAGAAGTGATAGGTCTGGCGGCTGCTCGCGGCGCTCGCCAGCCACATCGGGACGAAGCCGACGGTCGCCAGCAGGAGCAGGATCGGCTGCAGGATGTAGAGGGCCGCGGCGACGCCGATGATGAGGAACAGGCTGCGCGCCAGTCCGATCGCCGAACCGGTGACTCCCATCATCCGCCCCATCGCGTTCATCGCGCGGCGCAGGAGGTCCTGGAATTCGGGAGTTTCGAAGCGCTTGAGGTCGATGGCGATGATCCGATCGAGCAGGACCGAGTTCGTGTGCCTCTCGACGATCGCGGAAAGCATCGACTGCTGCTGGTTCTGGACGAGTCCCGCGGCGCTCGAGATCAGGCTCAGCCCGATCATCTCGCCGAGGAGCGTCCCGACGCGGCCGAGGTCGCCTCCGCTCCCGGTCGCGAGGACCGCGGCAATGAGGTCTCTCGTGATCACGAGCTGGGCCCCCGTCGTGATCGCGGTCACGATCTGCGGGGCGAGGCTCGCGAGGAACCGGCCCGGCGCCGCCTCCCAGACGAGGCGGAACGACGATCCCAGAACGCGGGGTATTCGACGAACCTGGCGCCGCTCGGGCGGTGGCTCGATGCGGTCGCCGCGTCCCCAGAAGATCAAGGTGGCGGCGGTATGCGCTTCCCGCGCACGTCGACGTAGGTGCGCTTCGGCGTCTGAACGATGCGGATCATGACCGTCGCGCAGGCGGTGCACCGCAGCACGATGCCCGGCGCGTGGACGTATGCGATCAGCCCGCCGATGTGATCGACGTTTCCGCAGCTCGCGCATTCGGCGAGGACGGTCGTCATGTCGTCACCGTAGATCTCGGCAAGCGTGCCCGCGACCGCGTTGCCGTCGAGCACCATATCGTCCTTCGGACTGGTCATGTGCCGCTCGGCCCGAAGCGTTCGGTGCGGATGCGTTCGGCGGGCAGTCCCACGCGCTCGAGGCCATCCGCGGCGACCTCGACGAGCGCGGTCGGGCCGCATATGTACGCGAGGGCGTTCGGACCGAGCGGTGCGCTCACATCTTTCAGCATCGCATCGTCGATCCGTCGCGTGTAACCCTTCCAGCCCGAGGGCTGGGTCCGGGTCAGCGTGTACGCGACGGTGAGGCCATTCTTTTGCGCGAGCATCTCGAGCTCCTGACGGTAAATGATCTGCTCGTAGCTTCGCGCGCTGTAGAGAAGCCGCGCGGGATCCTTCACGCCCGCGACGGCGCGGTGCCGAAGCATCGCCATGAGGGGGACGACTCCCGACCCACCACCGACGAGCAGCAGCGGGCCGCCGATCGATTTGTCCCAGACGAAATACCCGCCGATCGGACCGCGGACCTCAAAGCGATCGCCGACGCCCACGGTGTCGAGCAGGAAGGCGGAGACCTCGCCGTCGGCGATCCGCTCGACGGTGATGTCGATCTCTCCCTTGCGTTCTGGCTCGGATGCGACCGAGTAGCTCCGTTGCGTCGAGTAGCCGTCCTCTGCGGTGAGGCGGACGTCGTAGTGCTGCCCGGGACGGTGCGCCGTCCAGTCAGGGAGGCTCAGCGTCAGCGTCTTCACCTCTGGTGTTTCGTTTCGGAGACTTTTGACCGTGGCGATCTGCCACTCGAGCGTACGTTTCATCAGTCAGTCGCCGGTATACCGCTCTTCTTTCCACGGGTCACCGTGGTTGTTGTATCCGAGCGACTCCCAGAAACCGGGCTCGTCACGCTCCATCAGCCGCAGGCCGCGCACCCACTTCGCGCTCTTCCAGAAGTACAGGTGCGGCACGACGAGGCGCGCGGGTCCGCCATGCTCCGGCGAGAGCGGCTTGCCCTCGTAGTCGTATGCGACGAACGCCTGGCCGTCGATGAGATCGGGAAGCGGGATGTTCGTTGTGTACCCGCCGTCGGAGAACGCGGTCACGAACGCCGCGCGCCTGTTCAGCTCGACGTGCTCGAGCAGGATATCGACGCTCACACCACGCCAGTGGGTGTCGAGCTTCGTCCATTTCGTCACGCACGAGATGTCCTTCACAAAGTCCTGCGCGGGAAGTTTCTGGAATTCATCCCATCCCCACGAGACCGGCTCCGTGACGAGGCCTTCGATCTTGAATGACCACGATGCCAGCGGCGTCCGCGGCGTCGGACCGGCCGAGAGGACGGGGAAGTCCTTGACCAGGTGCTGACCGGGCGGGATCCGAGCGGCCTGGGCTGACCCCGCCGGCTCCCGACGCCCGACGAATCCGCGAGTGACGAACCGGTCTGGCACTCCGTGAAGCGTAGGCCGAGTGCTCTCATCATGTGCGCATGCCGATCGAGCGGTCCTCGAAGCATCCGCCGAGCTCGCGCCTCGCGGCGATCGCGCGACGGCTCCTCGACGAGTCGAAGCTGTGCGCGATCGCGACGGTCTCGTCCGGCGGGCGCGCTCACATCAACACGGCCTATTTCGCATGGGGAACCCGGTACGAGATCGTCTGGCTCTCGGCGCCCGATGCGACGCACTCGCGCAACGTCCGCGCGACCGGCTCGGCCGCCGTCGCGGTCTTCCGGTCGACGCAAACGTGGGGTGGATCCGACCGCGGGATCCAGGTCTTCGGCAGGGCGCGCGAGCTTCGGGGTCCCCTCGCGCTTGAGGCCGAACGCCTTTACGCGAAACGGTTCCGCGCGTACGAGGGCGATCTGCCGGCGTTCCGTTTCTACCGGCTTCTGACCCAGCGTATGAAGCTGTTCGACGAGCGCGTGCTCGGGGGTGGAACATTCGTGACCGTGAGCGTGCAGCGCGGCGGGCGAGTGAAATGGGACCGAACGGAGAGCTTTTCATGACAAGCGCCATATCGACGCAGGGCCTGACAAAGGACTACGGGGCCGGTCACGGCATTTTCGACCTCGACCTCAGCGTCGAGGAGGGCGAAGTTTTCGGGTTCCTCGGGCCGAACGGGGCGGGGAAGACGACGACGATCAAGCTCCTGATGGGCCTCATCCACGCGACGAGGGGCTCAGCGACGATCCTCGGGCTCGACGCCGACCGCGACGCGGTGCCGCTGAAGCACAGGATCGGATACGTGCCGGGCGAACTGCCGCAGTTCGGGGGCTGGCGAGGTTCCGAGATCGTCGCCTACATCGCAGGTCTTCGCCGCGACGTCACCGACAATCAGGTCGAGGCGGTCGCGAAACGTCTCGATCTCGACCTCGGTCGGAAGTACCGCGAGTACTCGCACGGCAACAAGCAGAAGCTGGCGTTGCTCCTGGCGTTCGCGCCGAAGCCGGGGCTGCTCATCCTCGACGAGCCAACGAGCGGACTCGATCCCCTTCACCAGCAGGAGTTTTACGGGCTGGTCCGCGACGCCCGCGCTCGTGGCGCTACCTTCTTCATCTCGTCGCACGTCCTTTCCGAGGTCGAGCACGTCTGCGATCGAGTCGGGATAGTGCGCGAGGGCCACCTCGCCACGGTCGGCCAGCTCGACCAGCTCGCGGGGATGCGGGCGCATCGCGTCGAGATCGAGTTCGCGGGGATGCCGCCGATAGAGCGCATCCGCGGTATCCCCGGGTTCGAACAAGTCGTCGTCGCAGATCACCGTGTGAGCGGGATGTTCCGCGGTGACTTCGAGCCGCTCTTGGCGGTGCTCGCGAGCTCTCGCGTGACCAAATTCGAGAGCCGCGAGCCGTCGCTCGAGGAGATCTTCCTCGGGTTCTATAAGTGACGCTCTTCCAGCTTGCCCTGCGCTCGCATCGCACCAGCCTCATCACGACCGCGCTCGCTCTGTCCATCGGCGGGCTGCTCAACTCGATCGGATTCGCCCAGATCGCGGGAGACAATCCGGCGGCGCGGGCGCTCTTCGCGCAGCAAATGGAGCTCCTCGCGCGCCAGCTCACATACCTGCTTCCGGCCCCGGCTCAGCTCGACACGATGGCGGGCTATCTGACCTGGCGCTGGTTCGGCTCGGCCGTGGTCATCTACGCGTTCTGGGCACTCCTGGCCGGCACCGGTGCCGGCCGCGGCGACGAGGAGCGCGGCCTCGTCGACCTGTGGCTTTCGACGGGCGTCTCCCGTATGCGCCTCATCGCGGCGCGTCTCGCCGGCTTCGCGGCGGTGGCCGCGATCTCGATCGCCTTCATGCTCGCCGTGACCGACGTCGGCGCGGCCATCGGGCAGGAGCCGCTGCCTCTCGGTCCGCTCGCCCTCGAGGGCGTCGCCCTCTGGGTTCTCACCATCGTCGTTTTTGCATTCGCGCTCCTCGTCGCCCAGCTTGTGACGACGCGGCGAAGCGCGGCCGGCATCGCCGGGATCATCGTGCTGGTGCTCTTCATGCTCAACGCCGCCGCCCGATCGGGCATCGACGTCGGCGCGGTCCGCTGGCTGTCCCCGTTCTATCTGTACGAGCGGAGCACACCACTCCTCCGCGGAGGCTCCCTCGATATCGCCGCGACCACCTCGTTGGCGGTGAGTGCGCTCGTTCTCCTCGTCGTTGCGGTCCTTGCGTTCGCTCGTCGGGACATCGGCGGTCCGCTCTTCCGCGGTGCGCCAGGCAAGCCGCGAGTGGATTGGCGTCCGGCGCGGGATCCACTGCTTCGTACGCCGGTCCTCGCGATCGTGGATCAGCAGCGCGTGTGGATCGCCGCGTGGGCGCTCGGTTTGGCGGTGCTCGCGGGGTTCCTCACCTCGACCACGAAGACCACGGTCGACGCGCTCGGGAGCTCCGATATTCCGGTCCTGCGGGCGTATTTCGAGCGTGCCGGCATCACCGCGTACGCGGATTTCGTCGGCGTCGTCTGGTTCTCGACGCTCCTGCTGCTCATCTCGCTCTTCGTGGTCGCGCAGGTGAACGGCTGGGCGGCCGACGACGCCGAGGGCAGGCTCGAGATGATCCTGAGCGCGCCCGTTTCGCGAGCGCGGATCGTGATCGAGCGGATCGCGGCGGTCGTCGTCGCCTGCGCCGTCGTCGTGGCCGTGAGCTCGGTCGCCGTGTACATCACCGCGACGTCGACAGGTATTAGCCTGCCCGGCGGCCGCTTCGTGGTCGCATCCGCGGCGGTCCTGCCGGTCGCGTACGCCTTCGCCGGCATCGGCCACGCGCTCGTGGGCTGGCGCCCGCGGGGCGCGGTCGTCGTCCTGGGCGCGGTGGCGGTAGCGGGTTATTTCGCGCAGCAGTTCACGCCACTCTTCCAGTGGCCCGATTGGGTCAACAACCTCTCGCTGTACGCGCTCTACGGAACACCGATGTCAAAGGACGATCGGAGCGGTCTCGCGACGTTGATCGCGATCGGCCTCGCCGGGACCGCCGTGGCGCTCGTCGCTATGCGTCGCAGGGATGTGGGACGCTAGGCCATGCGCCGGATCGGCCATCGCGGGGCCAAGGGACATTCGCCCGAGAACACGATCGAATCATTCGCGAAGGCGCTTGCGCTCGGGTGCGACGAGATCGAGACGGACGTGTGGCTCGCCGACGACGGGCGTCTTTTGATCTCCCACGACCGGCCGGGCCCAGACCTGAAGCTGACGCTCCAGGAGGTGCTCGACTTCTGCCGCGGCAAGTTGGGCGTGAACGTCGAGCTCAAATCCGAGATGAGCGAGAAGGCCGCCCAGGAGACGGGTGGTTCCGTTGGCAAGCTCCTGGCCGAGCGTCGGGACCCCGATGCGTACGTCTCGAGCTTCTGGTGGGCGGCGCTCGAGGGGTGCCGTGTCGCTGGGCCCGTGGTGCGTCGCGCGTTCATCTTCGCCGATTCGCCCGATCGATCGTCACTGATGGAGAGCGCGCGCGGCATGCGTCTCTGGGCTCTGCATCCCAACCGCACGTACGTGACGCCGGAGCTCGTGAAGGCGGCGCACGCCGCGGGCGTGAAACTGAACGCTTGGACGGTGAACGAGCCGCGCGAGATCGCGCGCTTCCGCGAGTGGGGCGTCGACGGGATCATGTCGGACTTCCCCGAGCGCGTGCCGAAGGACTAGGTCAGGGCCCATCCGCGCGCGCGTTCGACCGCGCGCCGCCACCCTGCGTAAAAGCTTTCGCGCTGGTCAGCCGACATCCGCGGCTCGAACCGCGCGGAGACGGTCCGCCGCCGCCGCAGCTCGTCGGGCGTCTTCCACACACCGGTCGCGAGTCCCGCGAGGAACGCCGCACCGAGCGCCGTCGTCTCCTGGATCGCCGCGACCTCGACGGGAATTCCCGCGATGTCCGCCTGGAACTGCATCAGGAAACCGTTCGTCGTCCCACCGCCGTCGACGCGAAGCACCTCGATCGCTTGACCCGCGCCGCGCATCGCCTCGATGAGATCCCGCGTCTGGTACGCGATGCTCTCGAGCGTCGCACGAGCGATGTGCGCGCGCGTCGTGCCGCGCTCGATCCCTATCAGCAAACCCCGCGCGTACATATCCCAGTGTGGCGCGCCGAGTCCCGTGAACGCGGGCACCAGGTACACGTTGTCGTTACCGGAGAGGCTCGCGGCGAGCGCTTCCGTCTCCGCAGCCGCCGCGATGATGCCCAGGCCGTCGCGGAGCCACTGCACCGCCGCGCCGGTGATGAACGCGCTTCCCTCGAGCGCGTAGCGGACGCCGGCGCCGATGTCCCACGCGACCGTGGTGAGAAGGCCGCCACTCGCCGACGCGGCGCGCTCACCGGAGTTCACGAGAAGGAAACAACCGGTCCCGTACGTGTTTTTCGCCTCTCCGGCGACGAAGCACGTCTGACCGAAGAGCGCGGCCTGCTGGTCCCCGGCGATCCCCGCGATGGGTACCGGCGCGCCGAAGTGCCGCGCATCGGTCTCGCCGACGACCCCGCTCGACGGCACGGGCGCCGCCATCATCGACCGCGGGATACCGAGCAACCCGAGGAGGTCGTCGTCCCACGCTCGGCGATGGATGTCGAACACGAGCGTTCGCGACGCGTTCGAGACATCGGTCGCGTGCGTGCGGCCGCCGGTGAGATTCCACATGAGCCAGGTGTCGATCGTTCCGCACACGAGCTCGCCGGCCTCGGCGCGCTTCTGCGCGCCCGGGACCTGGTCGAGGATCCACCGGATCTTCGTGCCGGAGAAGTACGCGTCGATCACGAGGCCGGTGCGCTCGCGCACCAGCTTCTCGTGGCCCGCGGCGCGAAGTCGCTCGCAGATCGCGGCGCTGGCCCGGCTCTGCCAGACGACGGCGGGGTGTATGGGACGGCCCGTCGCGCGCTCCCACACGACCGTCGTTTCGCGCTGGTTGGTAATGCCGATGGCGGCGATGTCCTTCGCGGCGATGCCGGCGCGCGCGAGCGCATCGCGTCCGACCGCGATCGTCGTCGCGAAGATCTCGTCTGGGTCGTGCTCGACGTGCGCCGAAGCGGGATACGACTGCCGGATCTCGCGATCGGCGCTTCCTCGGATCGCGCCGGCCTCATCGAAGACGATCGCGCTCGAACCGGTCGTTCCTTGATCGAGCGCGAGGACCGCGGTCACTCCGTGCTGAAACGGCGCATCGGCTCGACCTCTCGCCGATAGGCCTCGATCTCCTTGCGGCGCCGGTCATGGTCCCAGCCGAGTACCGTACCCACGCGGTCAGCGACGCGCTCCACGCAATCGAGTGCCTGGCACGCCGAAAGACCGAGCGCGTTGCGACGCAGAAGAACGTCACCCAGGCTCTGGGCCCATTCGCTCTGCACGGCGTGGACGACCTCGGCTTCGATGCCACGGTGGTGCGGACAGAGTGGTGACGCGAGCGAGGGATCGGTCCGCGCGAGGTCGAGGACTTCGCGGGCACGGCCTCCATAGATCGAGGTGAGGTGCGCGCGCGTCGTTGCCTCGAGCGCGAGATCGCCCGGCCGCGCAGCGAGGTCGGCAGCCCGTGCGCCGGGCAGCGGCTCGTCTGCCGTCCGCGACCGCCCGTTCCGAGAAAGCCGTCGGCTCACCGCATCGACGACCTCTTCCGCGATCGCCCGGTACGCGGTGATTTTTCCGCCCAAGACTGAGAGAACGCCCTCCACACCTTCTCTTGTGGCGTGATCGAAGAGCGCGTGTTTGCGGGAGACCTGCCCTTCGCTCACGCCCTCCTCGCGCACGAGGGCGCGAACCCCGGCCCAGGTGAAGTGGATGTCATCGAACGGCGCGCTCGGAAAGGCGCGACGGGCTTCGTCTTGTAGGTAGCGGACGTCCTCCTCGCTCGCGACGACGTTAGCCGGATCGCCTGTGTAATCGGTGTCGGTCGTCCCGACGATCGTCGCGTCGAGCCAGGGCACCACGAAGAAGAGTCGGCCATCGCTCTTCGCGAACAGGACGTGCGCCTGCTGCACCGCGCGCCGAGTGACGATGTGGACGCCCTTCGTCAGGCGGAGGAGCGGATCTGATCTCTTGCGGAGCGGCGCGATCGTGCGATCGAGCCACGGTCCGGTCGCCACGACGGTGAATCGAGCGCGGACCTCGAGGTCGCGCTCGGCGACGGTGTCGCGAACGCGCGCTCCCAGGATCCGATCGCCTTCGCGAAGAAAATCGATGACGCGCGCGTGATTCAGGACGAGCGCACCGCGTTCGGCCGCATCGACCAGGTTCTCTACGACGAGCCGCTCGACAAGCGGCACCTGCGCGTCGTAGAAGCGCCAAGCGCCGGTGAGCCCGTCAGGCTCGAGGGTCGGCTCCGCGGCGAGTGTCGCGGCGCGGTCGAGGTGCTGCCGCCTCGGCAAGCTCTTGTCGAGCGAGAGCGCGTCGTAGAGCTGCATCCCGATACGCAGCTTCAGCTGGTAGAAGAAGGTCGGGCGGTAGAGCGGTAGGAGAAACGCGAGCGGGAAGACCAGGTGCGGCGCGATCCGAAGCAGGATCTCGCGCTCGCGCATGTCGCTCCGGACCAGAGCGAAGTCGAAGAGCTCGAGGTAGCGAAGACCGCCGTGGATCAGTCGGGTCGGTCGGGATGTGGTGCCGGCGCCGAAGTCGGCCTGCTCGACAACCGCGACGTCGAGCCCGCGAAGCGCCGCGTCGCGGGCGATGCCCGCCCCGATGATCCCGCCGCCGATGACGAGGAGATCGACAGTGCGGTCGCCGAGCGACCGCACTGTCTCGTCTCGTGTGGCTATTTGTTCGCCTTGTTGTATTTATCGATTGCGTCGTTCACTTCAGCGACTGCCGCATCGAGGGCCGCTTGCGACGTGGCCTGACCAAGTAAGACCGATTCGATCATCTTCTGCGTGCGTGCGCGCGCCTGCGCGAAGACGCCAAGCACCGCGCCGTTGGTCATGCGGTTCTGAGGTGAATTGCGGATCTGGTCCACTGGCGTTTGGAATTGCGGGTACTTCGTCGCCCATTCCTTGGCCGGAGCTTCGTTGTATGCGGCCTTAACGATCGCGTAGTAGCCAGTGTCCGACTGCCACTGCGCCTGCACGGCCGGGCTCATCGCGTACTTGACGAATTCCCACGCGGCCTGCTGCTCTTCCACCGGTCGGCTCTTCATGATGTAGAGCGAGGCGCCGCCGATGATGTTGCCGCCGTTCGCCGGTTTGTTGTCCGGCCGAGCGAAGAGTCCGGTGCCCACCTGGAACTTCGCGGTGTTGATGTTGCCGCGAAGCGCTGCGCTGGACTCGAGGTACATCGCGGTCTTGCCGGCCTGGAATGCCGTTGTCGCTCCGGCGTTGTCCTGTCCCGGGTTGTAGAAGTAGCCGCCGTCGATGCCGGCCTTCCACCAGTCGAGGATCGCTTTGCCGGCGGCGCTGTTGTAGACGACCTTCGTCGCGCGGTCGTCACGCCCGTTGCCGTTGTCGGCGTAGAGCGCGCCAGAAGTGGCGAGGAGCTGCTCGAAGAACCATCCGTAGATAGAAGGTCCGAACCCGTAGCGGACGGTGTTCCCGCTCGCGTCCTTCTTGGTGAGCTTCTTCGCGGCCTCGGTGATCTCTGTGAATGTCACCGGCGGCTTCGCGGGATCGAGCCCGACCTCGGTGAACGCGTCCTTGTTGTAATAGAAGATCGATGACGACGCGTTGAAGGGCATGCTCTGGAGCTTGTCCTGGTACTTGTAGTAGTTGATAACGGCGGGCTCGAAGTCCGCTGTGCTGAACTTGTCACGGTCGATGAAGGCCTGCATCGGCACCACCTGGCCACTGTCGTACATGTAGCGCTGGCCGATGTCGTAGACCTGCACGAGCGCCGGTGCGGCGTTCGATGCGAGCGCCGTGTTGAGCTTGCTCAGGAGGTCGTCGTAGGTCCCCTGGAAGACCGTCGTGACCTTGATGGCGCTCTGGCTCGCGTTGAAGTTGTTAACGATCTTGTTCAGCGCCTCGCCGTTGATGCCGGACATGGCGTGCCACCAGGTGATATTCGCGGCTGGCTTGACGTCCTTGCCTGGAGCGAGAGCGCTCTGGTCTCCCGTCGGACTCGCGCCGCTGCCGCCGGGAGTCCCGCCGCCGCACGCCGCGGCGACCATCGAAAGCGCGATCGTGAATGCTGCGAGTTTGCGCATCTTTCCCTCCTGAGCTCTACCCCTTGACCGCACCCGCGGTAAGTCCTCGGATCAGCTGACGTTGCCCCAATACGAGCAGGGCGAGCGTTGGTACAGCGACCATGATGACACCCGCCATGACCAAACCCCAGCGGAGTGACTCTTCGAAGCGTAGTTGCGCGATGCCGACCTGCGTCGTCCGCATGAGCGTTTCATTGGTGATCAGGAGTGGCCAGAAGTACTGGTTGTACGTCGAAAGGAACCCGTAGATCGCGATCGTGCCGAGCGCCGGGCGCGAGAGCGGAATGACGATCTCACGCAGGAAGCGGAAAGTCGTCGAGCCGTCGATGCGGGCGGCATCCCACAGCTCACGGGGGATCTGCATGAAGGCCTGGCGCAGTAGGAACGTCCCGAACGCCGTCGCCATGAATGGGACCGCCAGGCCTTGATATGTGTCCAGCCATCCGAGCGATCGGATCGTCATGTAGTTCGGGATGATCGTGGCTTCCCACGGGATCATGAGCGTGGCGAGAAAAAGGAAGAAAAGGACCTGGCGCCCGCGGAAGATCAGGAACGAGAACGCATACGCCGCGAGGCTCGCAGTGATGAGCTGCCCGATCACCACCGCGGTCGAAACGATGAAGCTGTTCAAGAGGTAGCGCCCGATGGGGATGGTCGCGAGGACCTTCCCGTAATTGTCGAGGGACGGGTGCGCGGGGATCACCGGTGGCGGGAACGTCGCGATGTCGAACTCGCTCATGAATGAGTACGAGAGCGCCAGGAGCAGTGGGAACGCGACGAGGACAGAGACGACGGTAAGCAGCAGGTAGGACCCGACCTTGCGGATCGGCAGCGGCCGCCCCCTCTGCAACGCGACCTTCTCCGTCCGGCCGATCGCGGTCGCCGCACCACTCGCGCTCATCTCGCCTCACTCACTGCGACCCGCTTCGCGGGTCCAACTCGCTCGTACGTCCGGGCGACTGCGGTCGCCCTCCCGCCCTCGCTCATTGGTAATGCACCAGTCGCTCGACGAAGCGGAACTGGATGATCGTGAGCGCCATGATCAGGACGAAGAGCACGACCGATTCGGCGCTCGCGAATCCGAACTGGAAGTTCTGGAACGCGTCGAGATAGATGCTGTAGACGAGCGTTCGCGTCGCGTCGACGGGACCGCCTCGCGTCAGCAGGTGGATCTGCGTGAATGCCTGCAGCACGGCGACGGTGTCGACAACAAGTAGGAAGAAGAGCGATGGCGAGACCATCGGGACGGTGATGCGCGTGAACATTCGCGCGCCGCGCGCGCCGTCGAGCCGCGCGGCTTCGTAGATCTCCTCGGGAATCCCCTGAAGTCCCGCGAGCAGCACGATGATGTTCGTGCCTAGCGTCAGCCAGATCGTCGTGATGGAGACCGCGATGATCGCGATCGTCGGCTGGATGAGCCACGCCGGCCCGTGGACGCCGATCAGCGACAGAACATAGTTCAGAAGCCCGAGGCTTGGATTGAAGAGGAGCAGCCAGATCAGCGAACCGACCGCTGCCGAGATGGCGATCGTGCTCGCCATCATCGTTCGGAACACGCTGATCCCGCGGAGTCGCTGATTGAGGAGCACGGCGAGGATGAGCCCCAAAGCGATCCCGATGGGCACGGTGTAGAGCGCGAAGAGTGCGGTCGCCAGGAGAGTCGAGCGGAATGTCTCCGAAGTGACCAGATCGATGTAGTGATCGATGCCGTTGAAGGTCGTGATCGCGCCGGTGGATCGAGTGTTGTAGAAGCTCAGGTAGAAGGTGCGCCCGAGCGGGATGAACACGAAGACGACGAAGATGGACAGAGCCGGCGCGAGGTAGGCAAGGCCGACCGCGAGCGAGCGAACGTCACGCGCCGACCACCGCATCACGTCGCGGCATCGTAAAGCTATCTTCCTGTTGAAGCGTGGCTCACGCGATCGAGACGCATGGACTGACGCGCAAGTTCGACGGCCGGGTTGCTGTCGACGGCCTCTCGCTGACCATCGAAGCGGGGACCGTGTTCGGCTTCCTCGGGCCGAACGGGGCGGGGAAGACCACGACGGTACGAATGCTCGCCGCTCTCATCGCACCGACGGACGGCGACGCGATCGTCGCGGGCCACGCGCTGGGGGTGGACGACACCGCGCTGCGCCGGTCGGTCGGGATCCTCACCGAGCAGCCCGGCCTCTACGACCGGCTATCCGCGCGACAGAACCTCCGCTACTTCGCGCGGCTCTACGACCTCGAGCCGCCGCGCGCCGATGCGCAGGTGGAGCGATACCTCCACCTTCTCGAGCTCTGGGACCGCCGGGACGAGCCCGTCGGGACATTCTCGAAAGGCATGCGGCAGAAGCTCGCGATCGCGCGAGCGCTGCTCCACGAGCCGACCGTCGTGTTTTTGGACGAGCCCACCGCAGCACTCGACCCCGAAGCGGCGCGCACCGTGCGCGAGTTCGTGAAGGGCCTTCGCGCGGAAGGCAGGACGATCTTCCTCACGACGCACAACCTGCCGGAAGCAGACGAGCTCTGCGACAGCATCGGGATCTTCCAGCGCCGGCTCCTTCGCATGGGCTCGCCCGCCGAGCTGCGCGCGGGCTTGTTCGGGGCCGGCACGATCGTGCGCGTCGTCGGCGATGCCGCGCGGTTCGTGCCGGTGGCGCGTTCGCTCCCGTTCGTGCGGACTGCTCAAGCCGAGGGCGACACGCTCACGCTGGAGCTCGACGATCCTGACACGCGCAACCCCGACCTGGTCGACGCTCTCGCCGCCGCCGGCGGGCGTATTCGCTACGTCGAGCGGCTTCAGCACTCGCTCGAGGACGTCTATCTGCGACTCGTCGGCGGTCACAAGTGAAAAAGGCGCTCATCGTGCTCGAGAAGGAGTGGCTCGAGCTTCGGCTGCAGCGGGCGCTGCTGTTGGCGACGCTGATCCTCCCGCCGCTCATCACCGCGTTCGCAGTCGCCGCGTTTGTTGTGGTGGGCAAGATATCGAGTGGTGTGAGTCTCCCTGCGACGCCACTCCCGCCCGAGTTCGCCGGACTCTCACTGCTTGAGATTGGGCAAGCGATCGTTGGGAAACAGTTCTCGACCCTCTTCCTGCTTCTTCCGATCTTCATCCCGTCGGTCCTCGCGTCCTACGCGATCGTCGGCGAGAAACGGGAGCGCACTCTCGAGCCCGTTCTGGCGACGCCGATCCGCACCTGGGAGCTCTTGCTCGGGAAGATGCTCGCGGCGCTCATTCCGGCCCTCGGAATCACGATCGCTTCGGCGGCGCTGTTCGTCGCGGGCGTCCTCGCGTTCGCGGTGACCGACCGGGTCCGCGCGGTCCTCGTGACGCCCGGCTGGATTCTCGCCGTGCTCGTCGACGCGCCGCTGCTCGCGCTAATTGGAATCGCGCTGATCGTCGTGCTCTCGTCGCGCGTCAACGATCCACGCACCGCGCAACAGATCTCGGCCGTCCTGATCGTGCCGGTGGTGGGCTTGCTCTTCGGTCAGCTCGCAGGAGTCGTCGTCCTCGGGCCGGCGCTCGCACTCGGCACCGGCGTGATCCTCGCGTTCGTTGCGGCCGGCGCCTTGTGGGTCGCGACGCGGCTATTCCAGCGTGAGGTGATCCTGACGCGCTGGCGCTGAGTCGCTAGTGCTTCGACTGGCTCTGGCTCTTGCTCTGACTGTGACTCTTGCTCTTACTGTCGCTATGACTCGAGCTCTTGCCGCCGCTGTGGCTCGAGCTCGACTTTTTCGCGTCGGCACGGGGGAGTCCGTCGCCTGTCGTCTTGTCCTTCACGTCGCACCGCCTTCGGCTTTGTTGAGCGAGTTATCTGCAAGAGCCGGGCCCGCTGGGTAGAAAGCGACGAGCCATGGTTGTCGGTCTGGTGCAGATGCAGCTCGAGTCGGGAGCGGGTGGCGGGAATCGAACCCGCACTACAACTTTGGAAAAGTCGTTTGCGGCCACTACAACACACCCGCGCTGGATGCACGCCTACGGTACGTTCGATCGCGGTGACAGTTCGCACAAACGATATCGCACTTCGCGACTTCGGCGAGGATGGTTTCGGTACCAGCACGACTGATCATTTGAGACACGGTGTAGCTTTTTTGAGTTCCGTCCCGATGATCGAACTGGAGGACGTAGAAAGGAAATCGCCGACCGCAGTCTAGACAGGGAACGTCGCGAAGTCTGGCTAGCAGGTCGGTGTGTGTCCTCCAGTACGCGCGCTTCTCTTCGATTCGCGGTGAGACGCCTACCGCAAACCACGAGAGGGTGGCCTTATTCGCTCTCACCCACTCATACGTCCGCACCGCATGACAATTCGCGCAGACGATGTCGCATTTGGCGAGCTCCTCGAGTAAGACCGCCCGTGGCTTCAACAGCGCCTTTCCTGCTGCGATAGAGAAGCTCTTCGCCCGCGGATCACGGTGGTCGAAGTCCATGACCCAGGGCGGGAACGTTCCACCACAGTCTTGGCAGGGCTGCCGTCGCAGATTTCGCAAGAACTCGAGCGTCGCGGCCTGGCGGACGCGAACTCGCTCGAGCTCCTGTTCGCGATGGGCCGCGTAGTACGCGACGTTGTACGGCCGCTGGTCGCGCCTGGGCTGCACACTTTAGAGTTAGAACAAGTGTTCACTCCGCGTCAATAGGACCCTCTGCCTTTTACACGACCCTCCAACGGGCGGGATTAGACCCGGCTTCGCGCACGTACCCGCGCCGTTCCAGATATCGAAGATGCGCAAGCGTCTCTGCGAGCGCGAAGCGCTCCTCATGCGGCGAACGAAGGACCGGAAAGAGCGTGCGGCACACCGCGTACGCGTCGCGTTCCGCGTCCCCGATCGCGTCGAGCGTTGCGCGAAGCCGGTCCTCGTGGTGGGCGAGGATCTGATCGACGCGGCCCGGAAGATCGTCGAACGGATCGCCGTGCGCCGGAAGCACGCGCGTCACCGGCAGCGTGCGGACCGCTCGCAGCGCATCGAGGAAATCGCCGAGCGGATCGTCGCGCGAATACGGATACAGCCCAACGTTCGAGGTGATGCGCGGGAGTACGTGATCGCCGGAGAACAGGATGCGCTCGGGCTCGTCCACGAGAACAGCGTGATAGTCGGTGTGGCCGGGCGTCCACTTGAGCCGAGCGCGCCGGCCACCGAGATCGAGCTCCTCGCCGTCGACCGCCGCGGTGATCTCCTCGACCTCATCGACGGCTCGCCCGATCTCGAGCCACGACTTGCGCATGCCTTCGTCAACGTCGGCGGGCATGCCGTGGCGCTCGAACCATGCGTAGGTCTCGTCGATCATCGAGCGATCGCGCGACCACATGCGCGACGCGTTCTCGAGCTCGGGTCCGTGCATCACGATCTCGGCGCCGGCGCGCTCGAGCGTGCCAGCCATACCGATGTGATCGGGATGAAGATGGGTAACGAACACGCGTCGCAAGTCTTCCATCGCGATTCCGGCGTCGTCAAGCGCGGCGCGGAGTGCGGCCTCGGCCTCCTTCGTGTGCATGCCCGTGTCGACGAGCGCGTACCCGGACGACCCTTCGATCAGGTACGCGTTGATGTTCCGCAAAGCGAGCGGGAGAGGAAGCGTGATGCGCCGGACGCCCGGCGCGACTCTCGGGGCGTTCAGCGTGAGGGGTCGTTCGTGAAGCTCATCACAGGTAGAATGGTTATCCCCCGGCCCGTTCGTCTAGTGGCCTAGGATGCAGCCCTCTCAAGGCTGAGATCAGCGGTTCGAATCCGCTACGGGCTACTTGTTTCCGCTCAGAAAAGCGATTCAGGCGCTCGGCGTAAGCAGGATGCTTTCACCGGGCCGGTTCGGGTCGTAACGAATCCGCACAGGACTTCCTACCGGGTAGTGCATAGCCGCGTCGAGCGCGAAGCTTCCCGAGTGTCCGCGAAACTCCCCCGCGGCGGCTGCCGTGTATACGTACTCGAACGCACACCCAACCGCCGCCATGTAGCGGTTGCGGAGTGTGCGCACCCGTGTCACGCGACCAACGGTATCCACGCCCATCGTAGAAAGGCGCTTCCAGATGCGGTAGTCGCCTAAGCTCCCTGCCGCGCCCAGGAGAAACGATCCCGCCATCGCAGCCAGGAAGAGGCTGAACAGGGCATCGAAGAGGAGGTCCCCGGGATCCGGGACGAACGCGCTTACCTCAGGGGCGATCGCGAGATAGCGGATCGGGACGATGCCGAGAGATCGAGCGCGTTCGTACCTCTCGCTAGATATGAAACCCTCGTGCGTGAAACTGTCGGCCCCGACCTGAAAGCGGTATTCGATTCGGCGTGCATCGGAAGTCGTCGTCGTGGCTCTCGTGACGGTAGCGTCGACCGGGACGCCGGCAACTGCCACGACTGGCTCACGCCATAGTCGACCGTCGGCTAGCAGGACGAGAGTGGCCGCCATTGCCAAGCCGAAGACAACTAACGCAGCGATCCCGGTGAGACTGGGAGAAGCCTGGGCGAGCTCCTTCGCATTCGGCCCTCCCAGCGGCGCCGTACCCAGAGACGGCTGAGTCACGAGATCGTAGTAATAGCGAAAGCCGTTCGTGCTGATCTTCAGGAAGGCCGGCTCGCCCCCGAGGTCGAACTGGTACGCGCCGCTATGGTCCGAGAGCACGGTCCTCCCGGAGTAGAGAATGTTGCCGTCCACGCGCACCACGCGGCGGCCGAGGAAGTACTCGTCTTCCATCTCGACGCGGTACGTCCGCCCGTTCCGCTCAATGTTCCAAGCGCGACGCGCGGTGGTGAAGCCCACGCCTTTTCGTCATCTCCCATCACTCGAGATGCGTCTGATCCTGATGTGAAGCGCGTTCAAGATAGGAATCACTAAGGTGGCGGAATGAGGAGCAGGGACGACGCAGACGAGGTGCGGTTGGCTCGTACGCGCTCCATCGGCGCTCCAGGCAGACCAGTGGTCGGGAGGGGTGCCACATCGGCTTGATGGACGCGAGTGAGTGGCAGCGCCGCGTCGACCGCGAGTTCGGCTACCTACGAGCGGAATTTGCCTGCGAGATCGTCGACCGATCGGACGAGAACTGGTGGGAAACGAGCGTCGCCTATCAAAACACCACGACAGCCGTAAAAGTAGCCTTTAGCGAGGAGGCTGACCGGGTGGAGGTGGATCTCATCCGCCTAGTCGACGGGACTCGGCCACCGACTGTCGTCTTCGTGTCGGAGACACCGAAGCTGCACGAATTTGGTCTCGGGAATCTCCTCATGATCCGCGCTCCAGAGCTCTGGAAAGAAATGAAGAAGCAGAACGGCCTGACCGATGACGCTGTCGCGATCCAACTCACAGCCGCTGGCAAAGCGCTCAGGGAATTCGGCGCAGACGTATTGCGGGGCGACTTTGTGTCCTTCGACGAGATGGAGGCTCGAGTCCGTGCGGTGGCTCGTGACATGGAAGGCATCACGCTCTGGTCGCCGAGTCCTGGAGACTCAAGGGCAATAGCGGACACCATTGCCAAGATACGCGCAAGCCATCCGACGGTTCCGATCGCGACCGGGACTTATCGGCGCCCTGCGGCGCGGCGCACGCCCGGGGATCGACTCTTAGCGTTGCTGAGATGGATTGCAGGCGAGGTCGACTAGGCTCCACGAAGGTGATCCCGCCGAGCGCACGACACGTAGCTGACCGGGGAGGGTGTTGGAGTGCCTTCCGCAACGCGTTGTGGGCGCGCCTCATCCCCAGTGCGGAGCGACCATGAGAGACGCCAGCTGGGCGTCAGTGCGCCCTCTTTGACGACCGCGCCCGCACTGGTCATGCTCGCGGATGGGCGTTCTCACCATTCAGCGATTCATACGACTGCGGTAGTAGTTGCGCCGGTGGAACTCAGTCGCGGAGATCGCCAGTGTTTGACACGCTCGTCCGAGGTTCGCTCGGAGGTGATCGATGCGTCGTCCGCTACTCCTCGCGCTTCTCGCTTTAGTTGGCATCGCGCTGGTCCCCCTTGCCGTTGCGGGTGCAAGCCCTTCGCCTGGATCCGATCCCGCCACCGTGACGGCGACCGGGGTCGCGTTTATCCCGCCGCCCTCCGATCCGGTCTCTGTCTACGCTGTTCAAGTCATGGGGCCGATCGATTCCTCCGACCCAAAGCTCTCGGTCGATGGGTATCGAGCGAAGCTCGACCGGGTTCGCCAGGCGGTGATCGGCGCGGGCGTTCCGAACGAGAGCGTCACGGCGGCGACCTTTTCGACCCAACCGACCGGTGCGGCAGCGGGCGTGAGCTTCAACAGCCTGTTCCGATACGAGGTCCGTCCGGGCGCGCTCTCGGTGGCGGCGGCGCAGGCAGCGTTCGCGGCCGGAGCGTCGATGGTCTACGACAACATGCCGACTGCGGCGATCGGGATTCGACGTCCAAGCGGGCCGGCCCTCGACGCCGCGATAGCCGACGCAACGACGATCGCCCGAAGCTATGCCGCCAGGGCAGCCGCGCCTCGGGTGGTGGGCGATGCGCGGGCGACCACCCTCACCGTGAAAGGTCAGTCCGACAACGCTCCAGTTCAGTGGACCATCGAAGTGACGGTCACATTCGTGGTGCCTTGATCTAGTTGTTGGCCGCGCTCGCGAAAGCACCGCGTCGAAAAAGGTGCCGGCTACCGCGCCTCAAAAAGCTCGATCGGATTGCCTGAAGGATCGTCGAGCACGATCTGCTTGCCACCGGGGCCGCTGATGATGTCGCTCCGGAAATGCACGCCGGCCGCGCGCAAACGCACGACGTCCGCCTCGATGTCCTCGACGACGAAGTGGATGCGGTTCCATCCACCAGGGCCGGGCTTGCGGCCGTCCGGCATCGGACGCCCCGCCGAGCTCGTGGGTCCGCTCAACAGAAGACGCAGGTCACCACGGACGATGTCCGCGAAAGCAGGCGCCGCGCTGGAGCGCAACTTGAATCCGAAGTGCGTCGTGTAGAACGCGATCGCGGCCTCGACGTCGTCGACCATGTATCGAACGTTGACCGCGCTTTCTGGCACGGCAGAGACCCTAGCGGACTCGAACCCTGTCCTGCGCTACGTGCCCTTCAGGAACAAGAACCGCCGAATGCCAAGAGCGCGAAAGACCGGCCTCTGCCATCCCGGGAACGGCGACGCGGCCGAATCCGGATCGATCGCGGCGGGATCCACGAGGTGATGCTCGGTCCCGTGTTGGCGGATGGTGGCGCCGCCGGCGGACATGATGTTGCGATACCAGTCAGCGCCTTCGCCGAAGGCCATCGGGATCGCGAAGCCACCTGGGACGCGCATTCCCACGACAGGCGTCGCATATTCGCGGCCGGAGCGCCTACCTCGGTGGCGGAGGAGAACATACAAAGGGACGTACCGCCTGCCGGCGATTCGCGTCGTGAAGCGGTTGAGAATCGGCGTAAACAGGCCGAAGATCCTTCCCGCCAGCGGCCGCTCGGATTTCGTTGTGCTCGGCGCGTTCGCTGCTCTCGCCATCGTGTGGACCTCCCCTAGGGCGTTGGATGCGGGTGCCGTACCATTCAATCATCTGATTGATGGAAAGACAAGAGGCACTCGTACAAGCGGCCTACGACCTCCTCGCCGAGCGAGGCTTCGAGGGCCTCCGCACGCGCGACATCGCGGCGAAGGTCGGCGTCAACATCGCGACGCTGCACTACTACTACCCCACGAAGGAGAAGCTGATCCGCGGCGTGGTCGGGTATGCGATGGAGCGTTTCCGAACGACGTTGCAGCCAGCGGGCTCGCCCGGTGAGCAGGTGCGGGCGCACTTCGCGGGTATCCGGCGCCTCGCAAGGACCGAGCCGAAGCTCTTCGTCGTCATGGGTGAGCTGGCAATGCGTGGACGTCGCGACCGCGCGATCGCCGCGATCGTGCGCGATGTCGACAACACGTGGCAGAAGGTCCTCAGCGCCCTGCTAAGGCATGCGGCCAGAGAGGGCGCAATCGCCAACCCCGCGAAGGCCGACGACCTCGCGGCGCTGATCGTCGCGACACTCAAAGGGCTGTTCATGCTTCCGGCGGAGGGCCGCGATCCGAAAGAGGTCGACCGTCAGCTGCGCGCTCTCGAGCGGCTCATCGCGTAGCGACCGCAAGTGGCTCGAACCGCGCGGTGAAATGGCGAAGCTGCGGCGGCTCGTCGACGATGCGGTAACCCCGTAGCTCCGATGCTTTCTCCGCGACGGCGACGACGACCTCGATCACGTAGTCGATGTGGCTCTGCGTATAGGTGCGCCGCGGGATCGCCATGCGGACAAGGTCCAGCGCCGCGGGCGCCTCGCTCCCGTCGGGACGCCGGCCGAACATGACCGTGCCGATCTCGACACTGCGGACCCCGCCCGTCTCGTAGAGCGCGACGGCCAGAGACTCTCCCGGATACGCGAGCGGCGGAATGTGGGGGAGGAGCGATCGCGCGTCGATGTAAACCGCGTGTCCGCCGGCGGGTTTCACGATGGGCACCCCGGCGCGGTCGAGCGCGTCGGCGAGGTATTCGGTCGAGCGGATGCGGTAGCGGAGGTAATCGGGTTCGATCGCCTCGGAGAGTCCCTGCGCGATCGCCTCGAGGTCGCGCCCGGCGAGGCCGCCGTACGTCGAGAAGCCCTCGGTGAGAATGAGAAGGTTGCGGCACTTCTCGGCGAGACCCTCGTCGTTCATCGCGAGCCACCCGCCGATGTTCGCGAGCGGATCTTTCTTGGCGCTCATCGTCATGCCGTCGGCGTACGACGCCATCTCGCGCACGATGTCGCCCACGTCGCGCCCTGCGTACCCGTTCTCGCGCAGCCGGATGAACCAGGCGTTCTCGGCGAAGCGGCAGGCATCGAGGAACAACGGGACGCGATAACGCTCGCAGGCGGCGCGCACCGCGCGGATGTTTTCCATTGAGACCGGTTGCCCGCCGCCGGAGTTATTGGTCACGGTGAGGAAGACCACCGGCACGTCTCGCACGCGCTTCGCGAGCAGCTGCTCCAGTGCTGGGACATCCATGTTCCCTTTGAACGGGTGAATACGTTGGGGCTCGCGACCTTCCGCGATGACGAGGTCGACGGCCTCGGCGCCGGTCGCCTCGATGTTCGCCCGCGTCGTATCGAAATGGGTGTTGTTCGGGATGACCTTGCCCGGACCCGCGATGACCGAAAAGAGGATGCGCTCGGCCGCGCGGCCCTGATGCGTCGGGATCACATGCCGGAAGGGAAAGAGCCGCTGCACCGCCGCTAGGAAACGGAACCATGAGGGCGATCCCGCGTAGCTCTCATCGCCGTGCTGGATCGCGGCCCACTGATCACGCGACATCGCACCCGTGCCTGAGTCGGTGAGCAAGTCGATGAGCACGTCCTCGGCACGCAGCGCGAAGACGTTGTAGCCCGCCGCCTTGATCTTCTGCCGGCGCTCGTCCTCGGTCGTCATGCGGAGCGGTTCCACGGAGTGGATGCGGAATGTCGATGATCGTCGTGAACCGATCCGGCACTGCGGCGCCGATGCTAGTGCGGCGGCGCTCCTTGTCGGATGAGGCGGACCGCCTCGGCTACGCCGCCGGTCCAGGGCTGGCCGTGTCCCGGAAGCACTACGTCCGCTTCGATCGCCTCGATCCGCTTCAGCGACTCGCGCGCGCGCGGGAAGTCGCTCCCGAAAGGCGCGAGCTGCGGTCCGGTCTTCCCTGAAAGCACGTTGAGCGTTGCGAATGCGTCGCCTACGAAGAGCACCTTTCGTGCGGGCAGATGCAGCGCGGCGCTTCCCTCGCTGTGCCCCGGGACAGCAATGACGCGTGGCGCACCGGGTACGTCGAGGGTCGCCCCGTCGCCGAACGTGGCAACCTCGAGGATCGGCGTCGGACGAAGCATCCCCTTTGCCACCGCGAAACGGATGAAGCGGAGGGCCGCAAATCCGATGCCCAGCATCTTCTGGTTCTGGGGTTTCGCCTCGCCGCGAGCCATCTTGGCGTCGAGCTCGTGCACGCTCACCGGCACGCCCTTTTCGCGGCGCAGGCGCTCGGCGAAGCCGACGTGATCTATATGGGCGTAGCCAGGCGCGCCGGCATCGATGATCGTGAGCTCGCCGCTCTCCTCGAGCAGATAGCAGTTCACGAGGCCCGGGCCGATGCGATGGATACCGGGAGCGATCCTCATCGGCGCTTCGCCGCCGCCTCGCGTTTCGGCGCGGCCGCGCGCTTTCGTTTCGGGAGCGCGGTTGCTGCGACCGTTTCGTAGCTCTCGTCGATCCAGCTTCGCAGTAACTCGAGAGGGACCTCCTCGTCCTTGCCGAAGCGCGCTATGACCCAGCCCGACTTGTCCATCCCGTAGCCCATCTTCTGCACGAACTTCTGTGTGCGCGCGAAGAGCAGCGAACGTGGCAGCTTCACACCGACCGACACGTCCGAGCCCTCGCCGCCGAGGAAGACGAAGATCTTCTTGCCGACCTTCACGACGTGGTCGCCTGGCCACGGCTCGTCCGCCCAGGCTTCCGGATGCTTCAGCGCGTGGGCGCGAAGCTGCTTGCGGGCGGCGCTCGGAGTGGTCATCAGGGAATGTCCGTGACGAGCCTATCGTTCTGGGATTGTGGTCTCCCCCGAAAAGTTCCCAAACCCCGAGCTCGACGAGCCGGTGCCGTCAGCGGGCGGCGAGGCGGTCGCCGTCCTTGCGGGCGGGTGCTTCTGGTGCGTCGAGGCGGTCTACAAGCAGCTGGAGGGCGTCAAGTCCGTGACGTCGGGTTACGCCGGCGGCACTGCCGAGACGGCCGACTACGACGTGGTCTCCTCCGGCCGCACCGGGCACGCCGAGGCGGTTGAGGTCCGCTTCGAGCCTGAAAAGGTCAGCTACGGACAGCTCCTCAAGGTCTTCTTCTCGATCGCCCACGATCCGACGACCCGTGACCGCCAGGGGCCGGACGTCGGAAAGCAGTACCGCTCGGCGATCTTCTACGCGAACGACGCGCAGCGGCACGTCGCCGAGGCATACATCGCTCAGATCGATCGCGCGAAGGTCTTTGACGCGCCGATCGTGACCGAGGTCAAGCCACTCGACCGTTTCTACGAAGCCGAGGAATACCACCAGGATTACGCCGACCGAAATCCGAACCAGGCGTACATCGTTTACAACGCCGCCCCGAAAGTGCAAAAGGTCCGCAAGTACTTCGCGGATCGCGTGAAGGTCACCTAGCACGGCGGCACCGTCGACATGAAGATCGGTCTGCAGATCCCCTCGTTCACCTGGCCCGGGGGCGCGAAAGAAATCGCGCCGACCCTTGGGAAGATCGCCCGCACCGCGGACCAGGGCGGCTTCGACCTCATCGGGGTGATGGACCACTTCTTCCAGATCCAATCTCTCGGCCCTCCCGAGCAGGAGATGCTCGAGGCGTACACGACCCTCGGCTACCTCGCCGCGAACACATCGCGTGCCCGGCTCGTCACAGTCGTCACCGGCGCACCGTACCGATACCCGGGCGTCATCGCGAAAATAGCGACGACTCTCGACATCCTGTCCGGCGGCCGTGGAATGCTCGGCATCGGGGCTGGATGGAATGAATACGAGGCCAAGAGCCTCGGCATCCCATTTTCATCCGTCCCCGAGCGGTTCGACTGGCTAGAGGACACCCTCCGCTTATGCCTGCAGATGTGGAAGGGCGACGAGTCTCGCCTTGAGGGCAAGAAGTTCGTCTTCGAGCGCCCGTTGAGCTCACCGCAGAGCCTTACGCGGCCGCATCCGCGGATCATGATCGGCGGGATGGGGGAGCAGAAAACGCTCCGTCTCGTCGCGAAATACGCGGACGCGTGCAACCTGTTCCCGACGCCGGAGGTCCGGCACAAGCTCGACGTCTTGAAGAAGCACTGCGAGCGCGAGAAGCGGAATTACGACGACATCGAGAAGACCTGCATGTTCCGCTACGACGTAGGCGAGCGTGGCGAGAATGTGGGCCAGCTGGTCGAGCAGCTCCGGGGTATGTCGCGTTTGGGATTCTCGACTGCGATTGGCGGTGTGAAGGACGTCTGGAAGATCACGCCCCTGGAGATCATGGCGCGCGAGGTGATTCCCGCCGTCGCTACGTTCTAGCTAGCTGATCCGGTACGCGTTCGGGTCGATCCGCGCGGCCACGAGCAGTGGCCGATCCGTGGGCGGCGTGCGGAACGCGTCGCGGCACTCGGCCAGGGTCGAGACGCTCTTGGCTTCGATTCCGAACGCGGCGCCGAGCTTCGAGTAGTCGATGGACCCGAACGTCGTCCCGATCACCGGGTAGCCCTTCCGCTCCTGGCCCGCCCGGATCTGCGAGAGCGCATCGTCGACCAGGACGACGACCAGAACGCCGAGGCCGAGCCGGACGCCCGTTTCAAGCTCGGCCATCGACATCGCGAAGCCGCCGTCGCCAAGCACGCAGGCCACACTCCGCGCGGGCTCGGCCATCTTCAACGCAAGCGCTGCGGGGAGGCCGTAACCCATCGACGAGAGCCCGTTGGAGAGAAAGAAGGTCCGCGGCCGGTACGACTGCCAGCACTGCGCGCTGACCGCCTTGTTGTAGCCGACGTCGCAGGTCACGAGGGCGTCTTCGGGCAGCGCCGCGCGCAGCTCCGCGAGGACCTGCTGCGGCGTCAGCCGAGCCGAGCTCGGTCGAAGGCGCGCTGCGAACGCGTCGCGGAATGCGCTGATCTCGTTGGGCGAGAGCTTCCGCTTCGGATCAGGCGTGAGCCGCTCGAGAGCGGTGTCGATCGGTCCGACGACTTCGACCTCGCTGCCGTAGTAGCGGTCGTCGTTCGGGACGACGCCGATGTGAACGATGCGGGCCCGGGCCGTCCAATCCCGGTCGAACTCGACCGGGTCGAACCCGACCATGAGCACGAGGTCGCACGTGTCGATGTAGTCGTAGAGGTAGGCCGTGCCGAGTCCCTCGATCGTGCCGAGGAACAGCGGATGGTCCTCGCGGAAGATGCCCTTGGCCTTCGGGCTCACCATCACGGGCGCACTCCAGGCTTCGGCGAGCCGGCGTAGCGGACCGGCGACGGCGTCGTCGTTCGCGTCCATGCCCACAAGGAGCAGCGGCCGCTCGCTTCCGCGGAGTCGCGCTGCCGCGGTCCGGGTCGCATCCTCGTCGATCGCGGATACAGGCTCGGTCGCGAAACGAGGGAGAGCGACGTCGACGGTGTCCTGCTTCGAAATGTCGCTGGGCACCTCGAGATAGACCGGACCGCGCCGCGGACGCTGCGCGACGCGAAGCGCGCGCTCCACCACGGCGGCGGCGTTTGTGGATGAGACGGTCGCCTGCCATTTCGTGATCGGCGCGAACAGATGCCGCAGATCCAAACGCTGGTGCGTCGCGATCTCGTACCGCTCCGCCGGGAGCTGACCGCTGAAGGCGAGAACGGGCGCTCGATCGAGGTACGCGTGAGCGACCCCGGTCACCAGGTTGGTAGCGCCGGGACCAAGCGTCGCGAGACAGACGCCCGGGATTCCGGTGGCCGTCGCGGCGGCCTCGGCCATGAACGCCGCCGCGGTCTCGTGCTTTGTAAGAACAAATTCGAGGCCGGCCTCTCGGAATCCTTCGATCAGATCGACGACCTCTCCGCCGGGATGCCCGTACACATATCGCACGCCCGCCGCACGCAGTCGGTCACCGATCGCGTTCGCAACGGTCAGAGCCACGCGCATAGGATGCCGCCGTGACGGTCGTCCTGCTGGCGTTCGTCGCCGCGTTCGTACCCGCTGTGTTGTGGCTCGTGTTCATATATCGACGCGATCGCTATGAGCCGGAGCCCAAGACCCTCATCGCGCGGCTCTTCCTCTGGGGCCTCGCGGCCGGCCCGTGGGCCTCCGGGATGAACATCCTCATCGCCCACCTCTTCGCGCCACCCATCGAGAGTGCTCAGCGCGACGGCGCGTTCTTCGTCGCGGCGATCCTGCTCTTCGCCCTGGTGGCGCTGTCCGCCCTGAACGAGGAGGTCATGAAATACGTCGTGGTGTCCAGCCGCGTGCGCGATGACCCGGCGTTCAATGAGCCAGTCGACGGAATGATCTACATGAGCACCGCCGCGATCGGGTTCTCCGCCGGGGAGAACGTCGTCTACATCCTGAACACGTATTTCGGCCTGATCGGCGATTCGACCCGGCCCGGCGTCCCGCTCGCGCTGATCAACGCCTTTCTCGTGACGGCGCCGCTGCGGGCGCTTCTCAGCACGATCGGCCACATCACCTGGTCAGGCATCACGGGCTGGTTCCTCTCGCGGCACCACCTCGAAAGGGGGTCGGGCCGGATGCTCGTGGGCGGGATCCTCCTCGCGGCCGCGTTTCACACCGCGTTCAACCTTCCACTCTTCTTGCAGGAGCTGGGTCTCGCGGTCGGCTGGATCACCTGGCTCGTCTGGATCGCCGGGATCGAGCGCTACCTCACGCTCCTCGGTCGCGCGCTCATGGCGTCGCCGTTTCGACGAGCGGCGCTCCAGGCGAAGGGCGATGACGCCGAGCATGGCGAGGTCCTGATCGCATATCGGGCGCTCCGCGCGCGCCAACTGCCGGTGACGATCGCGCTCGTGCTCCTCGGAGTCGCCTCCGCCGCCGCGGCGGCGCTTCTTGGACTGCCGCAAGAGGTCCCTTACACATCGGCGTTCGTCTTCGTACTCGCGGCGATCGCGTTCAGCCGATTCAATTGGCGATGTCCCGTCTGTGGAGCACACCTCAACGGGATGAATCCAAAGGTCTGCACGCACTGTCACGTGGCGTTCACTTAGAAACGGTCACCTGCGGGTCCTGTCTCGGCATCGGGGTGTTCAGCGCCGGGGTCTTCTTCGCTCGGCCCCTCGTGGGATCGCGATGGACCGCCGGCCAGGGGCCGCTCGCTCAGAAGACCCCGGCGCTGCTCAACCCGCTCCCCGTGCCACCCGCGACGGCCCGATCTATGAGTGCCGCGTCGTGGTCAGAGCGCTCGTCGTGGTCGTGCGGACTCCTCGACGCAGCGTCAGAGCAGGAGTAGGTGTCGGCGCTGGAACCGCGCGCGTGGCCGAAGTCGTCACGACAGGCGGCTGAAGCGGTGCGGTGACGTCTTTGACGTTCGCGCGTGCGTAACCGAATCCAAAGAAGAAGACGTTGAGCACCGTCGCGATCGCGGTGAGCTTGAGTACCCAAACGGGGACGGTGCCGGACCTGGTCCGTCCGGCACCGTCTGCGGAAGGAGCTAACCGCTTGTTGCTAGCGGCCACGACGGCCGGGGATCGGACCGGTCGTATCGACGAGCTGCGCCAGGCGCGTCGAGAGGTTCGACTTGAGCTGGGTCGCCTGATCCGCGGTGATCGTGCCGGCCTTCTGGGCGGCGTCGATCTTCGCGGTCGCGTCGGCGACGAGAGCGTTGAAGAGACCATCGCGGCTCTTTCCCGCGGTCGCGTTCGCGATCTGCGCCAACGTCTGGCCTGCGCGAATCTTCGTTTGCAGGTCCGACGTGGTCGTACCGAGGTACGTCGCTGCTGCCGCGAGGGAGTCGCCGGTCACCCTGTCGCCCGGTCCGCGGCCGAAGCCTGGTCCGGGGCCGTAGCCGTTCGCGGGGTTCGGGCGAGCGCCGATGCCCTTCTGGTCGACGAGCGTCGCGATGTCCTGCTGCTGTGCCGCCGTGAGCGCGGCGATGAGCCCGTCGCGTGTCTTGCCGTGCGCGATCGCGACGTCGGCGAGGCTTTTGTCGGTTCCAAGCTCCGTCCGGAGCTGCGCTTCGCTGATCCCGATGTACGTCGCGGCGGCGGTGAAGTACGAGCCCTTGTTCCCGATGCCGTTCCCGAATATCTGGCCGACGGTCTGGTCCCAGACCTGCGCGACGGCTGCGGGAGCGCTACCGCCGGGAAGAAAAGCGGCCGCCGCGAACCCGCCGGAGAGGCCGAGTCCGATGACCGCTGCGATGAGAACCGCCTTTGCTGGTTGTATGGCTTTCACGCGATCCCCTTTCCGAGGTCGTGTATGTAACTAGCAAACGGTCGGCGGTCGTCCGTTGCATGAGAGAAATCCAAGAGTTCCCTAAGGACCGTGTTCCTTAGGCCGTTCTTACCGCACCCCCTCGTAAACTCGACACAAATGCGTGTCCTTTTGGTCGAAGACGAGCCCGCCGTCAGAGACGCTGTCGAGCGCGCCTTGCGCGGTGCGGGCCATAAGGCCGACCTGGCGCGCGAGGGGCCCGCCGGTCTCGACCTCGCCATGAGCAACCAGTACGACGCCGTGGTCCTCGATCTGGGACTTCCCGGACTCGACGGTGTTGAGGTCTGCCGCCGCCTCCGTGCGTCGGGGAATCAGGTCCCCGTCCTGATGCTCACCGCGCGCGCGGCGGTCCGCGATCGGGTCGAAGGGCTCGACGCCGGCGCCGACGACTACCTCGTGAAGCCTTTCGCTCTCGACGAGCTGCTCGCGCGCATCCGAGCGCTCGGCCGTCGCGGCGACGATGGAGCGAAAGCGCGTGGTGTTCTCAAATTCATGGACATCGCGCTCGATCGCGATGCGATGGAGTGCCACCGCGGCGACCGCATGATCCCGCTGACCCGCACCGAGTATTCGCTGCTCGAGCTCTTCATGGCGAACGCGCGCAAGGTCCTTCCGCGCGACATCATCTTCGATCGGGTGTGGGGATACGACTTCGGTCCCGACTCCAACTCGCTCGACGTGTATGTCGGTTATCTCCGACGCAAGCTCGAGATGGGCGGCGACCCGCGCGTGATCCAAACTGTCCGTGGCGTCGGCTACGTGATGAAGGAACCGTGAGCTTTCGACTTCGCGTGACACTATTCACCGCGGCTGCCGTGGCCGTCGCCGCGATCGGCGCGTCCGTGGCGATGTATCTCGTCGTGCAGGATCAACTCATCAACCAGGTGGACCAAAATCTTCAAGCTGCGACCGCGGGGCCCATCCGCGGGCCAGGAGGACCGTTCCGGCGCCCATCCGGCGATCAGATGGTGTCGAATCGACCGGAGGTCTTCGGGCAAATCATCAACGCGAGTGGCACGGTCGTTCAGGGCGACGGGGGGTATTCCATCCCGGCGCTCGTCACGGCGGAGGTCAAGGATGTCGCCGCTGGTAAGGCCGCAGAGTTCCGGGCCACCGCCACGGCCATCGATGGTTCCCGCGTGCGCATCTACGTCAAGCCGATCCAAGGCGGGGCGATCGAGGTCGTCCAGGAACTTGTTCTCGTCGACGCCGCGCTTGCGCAGACCCGCCTTCTTCTCATCGCGTTCGCTGCGGGCGCGATTCTCCTGGCGGCCGGCCTCGGTGCGCTCATCGGACGCGCCGCCCTCGCGCCGGTCAAGCGGCTGACAGCGACCGTCGAAGAGGTGACCAAGACGCGCGACCTCTCACGTCGGGTCGCCGCCCAGGGCCGGGACGAGCTGAGCCGGCTCGGCACGAGCTTCGACGCCATGCTCGGGCAGCTCGAAACGTCGCTGCGTTCGCAGCGTCAGCTTGTTGCCGACGCGTCGCACGAATTGCGCACTCCCCTCACCAGTCTCCGCACGAATCTCGAGCTCCTCGAGCGCGGTCAGCCGACCGATCCTGTCGAACGCCAGCAGCTGCTCGGCGACCTGGTCACGCAGATGGAGCGCCTCACGACCCTTGTCGGCGATCTCATCGAGGTCGCCCGCGACGAGGAGACACCCATGCCGTTCGAGCAGCTGCAGCTAGACGAGGTCGTACACGAGGTCGTGGATGACGTGTCGTTCCGCTATCCGAAGGTGCGCTTCAACGTGATGTCGTCGCCATCGTCGATCAACGGCGTGAAAGTCCGTGTCGCTCGCGCGATCACGAACCTTCTCGATAACGCGGCGAAATACAGCCCCCCAGGCGCGACGGTCGACGTGACAGTCGCAAACGGCGAGATCTCCGTGCGCGATCACGGTCCTGGTGTCGCGGCGGAGGACGCGTCTCGCGTGTTCGACCGCTTCTGGCGATCGAATGACGCTCGCCATCTTCCGGGTTCCGGCCTCGGCCTTTCGATCGTGAAGGACGTCGCCGAGTCTCACGGCGGCTCGGTCACGCTCGAGCGACCCATCGACGGTGGCGGCGGGGCCCGCTTCCGCCTCCGCCTCAAGGGCGCCTAAAGCGATCCGAGCGCGGGTCGCGCTCGTACCATCTCGGCGGTGGAAGGTCTCCTCGTCATGGCGGACATCTCCGGGTACACGGCGTTCGTGGCCGGTACGGAAGCGGACCACTCGCAGGAGATCCTCGCCGAGCTGATGGAGGCTATCTCGCGCAGCTTCGGTGGAAAGCTGACGGTCGATCAGGTCGAGGGAGACGCGCTCTGCTGCACGACCGAACGGACCGACGTTGGGGTGACCGACTGGCTCCGCGAGACGTACCGCATCTTTCATCGCCGCCTTCGCGACATCCGCTCCGCGACGACGTGCCCGTGTCGAGCGTGCGCGACGGTGCAAGACCTCGGGCTCAAGTTCGTCGTGCATCGCGGGTCGTTCTCGCGCTACGAGGTCGCCGGCCGAGTTCAGCTCCACGGCAACGACGTCAACCTGGTCCATCGGCTCCTGAAGAACACGGTTCCTGGCCGCGAATACCTTCTCGCGACCGCGGCCGCTTCCTCGACCTGGCCCGAAGCCTCCGCACCGAGCTCGTCGCGGCGCCACAGCGCTACGACATCGGCGACGTCGATGCGTCGTATCTCGACCTGAGGTCGATCCGCGAAGCCGTCTGGAGCGAGGAAGCGCCGGCGGTCGACCCGGCCACCGCGAAGCTCCGCGGCACCACACGATTCCCGGGCACGCCGGAAGAGGTATTCCGGTATTTCACCGATCCCAAGCTGCGGCAGATCTGGATGGGCGTCCCCCGCGTCGACTTTCACCCCGGCGCCCGAGGCTCGCTCGTCGGAGCCGAGTACCACTGCATCCACGGGCCGAACCAGAAGACGGTGTTCAAGGTCGTGGGCTGCAAAGCGCCGACCGAGATCACGATGCAGATCGAGTTTCCCTTCGTGGGGACCGTGTGGCGCACCGACCGCGCCGAGGCCGAAGGGCCGTCGACGACGCGCGTCGATACGGCCATCTCGTGGAAGACGTCCGGGATCAAGGGCCCGCTGCTGGACTTTATGGCGACCCGGATGCTGCGCAGATATGGCGCGCTCTACGACAAGCGGGTTTCCGAGATGCTTGAGGCAAGTAAAGCGGACGTGACCCATGCGTAGCGAGGTACGGTCGGGACAAATAGTTGAGGGAGAGTGGGTTTGAAGCGTTTTCTCATCACGACTTGCGTTGTCCTCGCGTCCTTCGGCATCAGTGCAGGCGCGGCTCTGGCCGACAGCTGCGAAAATACGAGCCGCGCAGCACCGAACGTGACCGGTCCTGGGCCGATCATCAAGGGGAACTGGGTCTGGCTGCCGAGCATCGGCGTTCCGGTCGAGTCCTGGGGTTTCGCACCTCCCGGCACGTTCGACTCGACCGTCTTCGGCTTCCCTGGTGCGAACGGCAATTACACGAACGGGGCGACATCGTCGCTGCTCGGCGTGAGCGCGAACTGTCCTTTCGGTGCGAACGCGAACCGTCAAACGGACCACGGCATTCAGTCCGGCTGCGAGTAGGAAGGTCGCGGGCCGCCGTCGAATGACGGCGGCCCGCTACACCGGCCTGATCAGCGTGTAGGCACCGAGCACGAGCAACAGCACTCCGACGGCTCGACGAAAGACCGCATCGCTCATTCGCCGGAGCGTCCATCCTCCAAGCAGCGTTCCGGCGACCGCACCGGCGGCGAGAAGTGCGATGAGCGGCCAGTGCGGCGCGAGCTCAGGGCCCTGCGTGGCCAGATACACGGGTATGCGGGCACCGTCGACGATGAGCGCCACCGCGGTCGCCGTCGCAACGAAGGCTTCCCTGGTGACGTCGAACCCGAGAAGCGCCGCGGCGCGGATCCCGCCCTGATTGCCGACGAGCCCGCCGAGAAGTCCTGACAGCGCGCCGCCGAAGAGCGCAGAGCGCCGCCCAGAAAAGCGCATGCGCTGCGCGAAGCCGGTGAGGCTCCCGATCCCCGCGAAGACAAGCAGCAGGCCGAAGACGATGGCGAGCGCCGAGCTCTGCACGATCGCCTGAAGAGCCGCACCGACAAGCCCGCCGATCGCGCTCGCCGCGCCGAATCTGAGCAGGACGTCTCTGTCGATCCGCGTTCGGACGAGGAGGAAGCGCACGAACGTCCCGGCGACGTGGGGGAGGGAGACCATCGCGATCGCGAGACGGACATCGAACTGTGTCGAGAGGACCGGCGTGAGCACGCTGCCGATCCCGAAGCCGGAGATCGATGCGATCGCGCCCGCGACCAGAGCGGCAACGGTCGCGACGACGGCGAACGCCTCCACGCGCTTATCCTCCTACGCGGATGACGATGCCGGGCGGGACCGATCTTCTTCATGACCCGCGCCGCAACAAGTCGACGGCATTCAGCGAGGAGGAGCGCGAGAAGCTCGGGCTCCTCGGCCTTCTTCCCGAGGGCATCGACGATCTGGACACGCAGCTGCGCAGGGCGCTCGCGCAGCTCGACGGCAAGACGACGGATCTCGAACGCTACATCTACCTCTCGCAGCTGCAGGACACCGACGAGACACTCTTCTATCGCGTCCTCATGTCGGACCCCGCGCGGTTCATGCCAATCGTGTACACGCCGACGGTCGGCGAGGCCTGTCAGAAGTTCGGCCATCTCTTCCGCCGGCCGCGCGGCCTTTACCTCTCGATCAAGCGGAAGGGCCGCCTGCGCGAGATCCTCCGCAACTGGCCGGAGCGCGACGTCCGCTGCATCGTCGTGACGAGCGGCGAGCGCATCCTCGGGCTCGGTGACCTCGGCGCCAACGGAATGGGGATACCGATCGGCAAGCTCGCTCTCTACACGGCGGCGGGTGGGGTTCCGCCGCAGTACACGCTGCCGGTCCTGATCGACGCCGGCACGAACAACGAGACACTTCTCTCGGACCCGCTGTACCTCGGGCTCAAACAGACCCGCCTCCCCGACGACGAGCTCGATGACTTCGTGGACGAGTTCGTCGCGGCGGTCGAGGCCGTGTTCCCGGGTGCGCTCATCCAGTTCGAGGACTGGGCAGGCGCGGACGCGATCCGTCTCCTCGAGCGCTACCGCGAGCGCGTGTGCTGCTTCAACGACGACGTGCAGGGCACCGCGGCGGTCGCGCTCGCGGGAATTCTTGGAGCGCTTCGCATCACCGGCACGCCTCTCGCGCAGCAGCGCTTCTTGTTTCTCGGCGCGGGCTCGGCCGCCGTCGGGACGGCCGATCTTCTGGCGAAGGCTATCCGGGACGAGGGCGTGCCCGAGAACGACGCGCAGTCGCGGGTCGCGCTCTTTGACCGCAAGGGCCTCGTCACGGCGGACCGCGAAACGCTCCACGACTATCAGCGCCCGTTCGCGCAGCGCCATGCGCCAATAGCCGATTTCGTCGTAGCGATCGAAACGCTGCGGCCCACGGGGATCATCGGACTCTCCACGGTTGGCGGCGCCTTCGATCAGCGTGTGATCGAGGCGATGGCTCGCGTGAACGAGCGGCCGATGATCTTCGCGTACTCGAACCCGACGTCGCGGTCCGAGTGCACGGCGGAGCAGGCCTACACCTGGTCGGCCGGACGCGCGGTCTTCGCGGGCGGCAGCCCGTTTCCGTCGGTGCGCTTCGGCGGCCGCACCTTCGTTCCCGGGCAGGGCAACAACGTCTACGTGTTCCCGGCGATCGGAATGGCCGTCTACGCGACCGGCGCGCGCCGTGTCACCGACGATATGTTCATCGCCGCCGCGAGCGCCGTGGCTGAGCAGGTGACGCCGAGCGACATCGCGGTCGGGCTCGTATATCCGCCGGTGTCGGGGATCTTTGAAACGGAGCTGCGGGTGGCGGCGCGCGTCGCCGAGGTGATCTTCGATCGCGGGCTCGCCCGCGTCGAGCGCCCCGCGGACATCCTCGCCTTCATCCGTGCGCAGGCGTACGTGCCGCGCTACCGGAGCCTCGTATAGCCCTAGAGTGGGCCGGCGTGCTCGTCGCCGGCCGCGAGGTCAAGGTCACCAATCTCGAGAAGGTCTTCTTCCCCAAGATGGGCCTGACCAAGGGCGACCTCATCCAGTACTACGTCGACGTTTCCGAGGCCATCCTCCATCACGTCGCGCGACGTCCGATGCAGATGAAGCGACACCCCAACGGGGTCGAGGGCGACTTCTTCTACCAAAAGCGCGTGCCCGTGCCGCACCCCGAGTGGCTTGAGACCGTGCACATCAACTATCCGTCCGGAAACGAGGCGGACTTCCCGGTCGTCACGGATGCGGCCGGCCTTGCCTGGATCGCGAACCTGGGCTGCATCGAGTTGCACACGTGGCACTCGCGCGTGCCCGAGGTGAACAAGCCCGACTACCTCCTCATCGACCTGGACCCGTCCGAGGGAAACCCGTGGGCGCACGTGCGCGAGATCGCGCTGGCCTCCAAGCGCGTCATGGACGACCTCGGCTTGCCCTGCTACCCGAAGACGAGCGGCGTCACCGGTCTGCACATCCTCATCCCGATCATTCCCGAGCTCGAGTTCCCGCTGGTGCGTGAGATCGCGCGCGCGATTGCCAAAGCGATCGTGGCACTCGTCCCTGAGATCGCTACGGTGCAATGGAAGGTCGCGGGTCGGCCTGGTGTGTTCGTCGACTACGGACAGAACGCGTTCGATCGCACGATCGCGTCGGCGTACTCGATCCGTCCGGTGCCCGACGCGCGCGCGTCGGCGCCGCTCCGGTGGGACGAGGTGGCGGCTGTCGAGCCCGGCGATTTCACGATGGTCACCATGCGCGATCGCGTTAAAGCGGTCGGCGATCTCACCGCGGGGATGTGGGACAAAGCGGTGAGCCTCGATCCGCTCTTCGACGCGCTGAAGGTGAAGCGGACGCTGCCGAAGCGCAGTCCCCGTTCGGGTCCCCCGCGCGACTGGCGCGCCGAGTACGACGCGAAGAAAGCTGGCGGATCAGGGTGGAATCGCGGAACGCAGCGCGGCCCGAGCCATCGTTAGAGGGCTCGGGCCGCTGCGGGAGCAGGGAGGCGTTCTCTAGCGGTACTTGGACCAGAACTGGCTCGCATCCATGTGCGACTCGACGAGCGCCTTGCGGCACGCGTAGTTGACCTTCTCGACCAGATCGTGCAGCTCGTCGGTCGACTTGCCGTTGAGCTTCGCCTTGAGCTCGAGGCAGGTCTTCATCATCGCTGTCATCTGGTCCTTCTTCGCGAGATAGCTGAGCTTCGCGACGAACTTGGCCTTGAACTCGTCGAGCGACAGACCGCTCTGCTCGAGCGCGACGACGCACTCTTCGCTCTCGAGGTTCTGCGTCGCGGCGCACGCCTTGACGAGCGCGTAGACGTCGACCTCAGGCTGTGGCTCTTCCTTCGCGGGCATGTTGTCGAGGTTGTCCGCGAGGACGCGGAAGAAGTTTGAGTCGACGGGGCTCACCTCGAGTGCGGCGAGGCATTGATCGCTGTTGGCATCGCGCGAGTCGAAGCAGTTGGCGATCCGTTCGTTGAACCCGTCGTTGTGCGCGGTGACTGCGGTCGCGGCCGTCGCCGTCGCGACAAATGCCGAGACGATGGCCACCAGCAGATAGCGGGCGAAGACAGAGCGCGAAAGCATCGAGAGCTCCTTCCACCGGATCGGAAATTCCGGTCCTGCGATGAGAACGCTTCCCGCCGTGGGACCGTGCACGTGAAGCGGTACTAGGACCAGGGGCGCGGCTGTTCGTTCTCATCACATCTCCGCGCGACCTTCACGGCCTATTCACAAGCAAACGCCATGGTCGCCGTGAAGTAATCAATCTGGAGGACGTGTTCACGCTCTATTCGATTGCGCTTTTTCTGCACATTGCCGGCGCGCTCGGGGTATTCGCGGCGCTCGCGCTCGACTGGGTCGGGATCGCCAATCTGCGGCGCGCGCGCACGCTCGAGCAGGTCCGCGAATGGGCTGGCGTGTACGTCGCGATTCGGGGGCTCGGTGCGGCATCCGTCGCCGCGCTTCTCGTCTTCGGTCTCTATATGACCGCGGTCACGTGGGGTCCGACCGGGTGGATCGGGATCGGCTTCCTCTCGTTGCTCCTCATCGCGGTCGTCGGCGCGGCGAGCGGCGTCCGTCTGTCGCGTCTCCTTGCCGCCGCCGGGTCAGGCCAGGGGTCTCTCGGCGAAGATCTCCGCGCGCAGCTTCGGGCTCCTCTGTTCGTCGCCTCGGTTCGGGCACGTACAGCGCTCGCCCTAGGCGTCGTGTTCGTGATGACGGTCAAGCCGGAAGCCTCTGTGTCCCTTCTCGTCGTCGCGGTCGCCCTCGCGCTCGGAATCGCGTCGACGGTTCCGGTCCTCCGCCAGCGATCGGTCAGGACGCGATCGACCTAGCCGAGCTCTCCGGCCAGGAGATCGTCCAGGCGAGGATCGCCGGGTTTTGGCGTGGGCTTCACTTGCTCCCACGTGCACTGCTTTGGATCCTTGTCTGGACGGAAGCGCAGGAAACGCGTGCCGTGCCGGAAACGCTCCTGCTCCATTTTGTCGAAGCGAACCTCGCACACGATCTCGGGACGGATCTCGTGCCAGGGAAGATCTTTTCCCTGCGACCAGCGCGATCCACCCTCGGGCGTGCGTCCCCACTCCTGCTCGATGTGTTGGTCTTCCTTTAGGAGCGGCGGCAGCATCTTTTGGAGCTGGTCCTGAAGCGGCCCGGCGATTCCCGATGTGTGTCCGACGAAGTCGAGGGTCCCCTCCGTCCGGTACAAGCCCAGAAGTAAGCTCGCCACGCGCTCTCCGCTGGTGCGGTATCCGACGATCACGCAGTCGACGGTGCGGTGATGTTTCACCTTCGAGACCGCGTCGCGGGCCCCGGGCTTGTACGGGAGGTCGACCCGCTTTGCGATCACGCCGTCGAGGCCGATCATCTCGAGCCGCTCGAGCCACTGTTGCGCGAGCTTCGGGTCCTTCGACACCGGCGAGAGCGAAAAGCCCTTCGCGAGACGCTCGAGCTCTTTGCGGCGCTCGGCGAGCGGGCGTTCGTGGATCGGCTCACCGTTCCAGAGAAGGATGTCGAACACGATGTACCGCGCCGGCGTCTCGGCCGAAAGCTTTCGAATGCGCGACTCCGCGGGATGAAGGCGCATCTGCATCGCGTCGAACTCGAGTCGACCGTCGAGCTCGATGACGATCTCTCCGTCGAGCGCCGAATGCGGTGGCAGAAGATCGCCGAGCCTTCGCAGCTCCGGGAAATAGCGAAGCAGCGGCCGCTCGTTCCGACTCCAGAGCGCGAGCTCCCCGCCATCGTTCTCGAGAACGCCGCGGAAGCCGTCCCACTTCGGCTCGTATTGCCAGCGCTCGCCCTCGGGGAGCTGCTCGACGAGCTGCGCTTCCATCGGCGGGAATGGGACGTTCGGACCCGGCATCAGTCAGCGACCTCGGCGGTCGTCCGCGTGACCTCTTCGAGCCAGCGCGCCATCTCGCGCGGCGATCGAAGATGCACGAGCTTCACGGCGCGGCCGCCTTTCGTGACGAGCTCGAGGAGATCCGGTCGCATCCCGTGAACACGACGCAGAGTGCGAAAAAGAAGGAGCGACGGCGGAGGCGCGCTCTGTCCCGCCCACGCGCGTCGTCGGACGAGCGAGACGACCTGTCGTTTCGCGGCCCACCAGAGATGAGTGCGGAAGGGAAGATCCACGAACACGATGGTGTCCGCTCGCCCCATCCGTCGATCGATCACCGGCCACGGACCAAATCCATCGATGACCCACGTGTCGCCCGCCGCCCACCCCTCCAGGATGGCCGCGACCTCATCGAGAGGCGCGCGACGCCAGCCGGGGAGCCACTGGACCTCGTCCACCTCGTGAACGGGAATCCCGAGATGCTGGCCAAGGGTGCGCGCAAGGGTGGACTTGCCGCCGCCTCCATTTCCTATGACCGCGATGCGCCGCACGAGACCATCGTCACACGGAAACGAGAGCGAGGCCCGCCGCCCTCCCGCGGGCAGCGGACCTCGCCCGTATAGGTGCTAAGGCCCTGCTGTTATTCCGTCCCGGCGAAGCCGGGCGCAGCAGGACCGTCAGGCGCTGCGCAGCAGCGCATGACGACCTACTTGCCGCGCTTCGCGAGCACCGAGTCCTTCGCCTGCTTGGCGATGCGGAACTTGAGCACGCGCTTCGCGGGGATCGAGATCGGCTGACCGGTCGCGGGGTTTCGTCCCATGCGAGCCTTGCGGTCGACGATCACGAGCTTGCCGACGCCCGGGATGGTGAAGCCGCTGCGCGCTTCCTTGTACGCGAGTGCGGCAAGTTCATCCAGGAACTGGCCCACTTGCTTCTTGGTCAGACCGGTCTTTTCCGACAAGCGATTCAGGGTCTCCGACTTTGAGATCCCAGCCACGTATCCCTCCTGTGCGGCCTACGGCCTTGTTGGTTCGCGCCGCATTCTGCACGAACGCACAAGAGCGCATGATGCGACGGTGACTCTTCGGGTCGTCGATGACCCGCCGGACCGCCCCGAATGGCTTCGGGAGACGATCCGAGTCCTCGCTTCTGGGACCGCCGCCGAGCGGGACCGGCTCCTCGCTCGGGTCGCCCGGGCGTCGGACACCGACCTCGCCAGGGGGTCGGACGACGACTGGGGGCTCGGTCAGGTGGCGACTCACCTCCTGATCGTCGAGCGGGGTGTAGCCCTCATCGGCCTGCGCCTGGCGACCGGATCCGAGCCCGGCCCCACCGGACAGCCCCGCCCAGCTGCGTCTGCGGTCACGCGGGCGGGCATAGAGAATTTGGCTGAAAAGGCCGTGGCGACGGGCGCTCGTCTCGTTGCCGAGTTCCCTGCCGAGCCCGATACGAAGGCCACCGCCCGACACCCGTACTACGGCGATTTGAATTGTTTTGGTTGGCTCCTCATGCTGCCAGAGCACTACCGAGCACATCTTGAGGCGCTCGACCGGGGCCGGCCGAGCGCCCTCTAGGGGAGGCCGCCCTTGGCCACGGAAGCCAAATCTTCGACCGCGCTCGAGACTTTCGCCCGCGAGGACCGGACGTTCCCGCCGCCGAAGGAGTTCGCGGCGCAGGCGAACGCCAGGGACCCGGGCATCTATGAGCGGGCCGAGAAGGACCTTGAGGGCTTTTGGGCCGAGCAGGCGAGGACCCTTGTCTGGCGCAAGCCGTTCACCAAGGTGCTCGAGTGGGAGGCGCCCTATGCCAAGTGGTTCCTCGGCGGCGAGCTGAACGTCTCGGAGAACTGCCTCGACCGCCACGTAAAGGCGGGGAAGGGCTCGAAGGTCGCCTACTACTGGGAAGGTGAGCCGGGTGACGCCCGAGCGATCACCTATCAGGACCTTCTGGGTATGACGGCGCGGGCGGCGAACGCGCTCAAGGAGCTCGGTGTGCGGAAGGGCGACCGCGTCGCGATCTATATGCCGATGATCCCGGAGCTACCCGCCGCGATGCTCGCCTGCGCCCGGATCGGCGCGCCGTTCACGGTGGTCTTCGGCGGCTTCTCAGCCGAGGCGCTCTCGGGTCGCATCAACGACTCCGAGGCGAAGGTCCTGATCACGGCGGATGGCGGCTATCGCAAAGGCGGCGTGGTCCCGCTCAAGAAGAACGCCGACGAAGCGATCGCGCAGACCGAAAGCATCGAGAAGGTGCTCGTCGTCCGGCGCACGAAGCAGGAGGTGCCCTGGACCGAGGGTCGTGACCTCTGGTGGCACGAGATCGTCGACCGCCAAAAGCCCGAGTGCCCGGCCGAATCCCTCGACAGCGAGCACATGCTCTACCTGCTCTACACGTCGGGGACAACCGCCAAACCAAAGGGCATCGTGCACACGACTGCCGGGTACCTCGCCGGCGTCGCGACGACGCACAAGCTCATCTTCGACGTGAAGGACGACGACGTGTACTGGTGCGCGGCCGACATCGGCTGGGTCACCGGGCACAGCTACATCGTCTTCGCGCCGCTTGCCAACGGCACGACCGGCGTCATGTACGAAGGCACGCCCGACTTTCCCGACAAGGACCGCTGGTGGTCGATCATCGAGAAGTACAAGGTCTCGATCCTCTACTGCGCGCCCACCGCGATCCGCACGTTCATGAAGTGGGGCGCGGAGTACCCCGCGAAGCACAACATGTCGTCGCTGCGCCTGCTCGGGTCTGTCGGGGAGCCGATCAATCCCGAGGCCTGGCTCTGGTACCAGGAGACGATCGGCGGAGGACGGTGCCCGATCGTCGACACCTGGTGGATGACCGAGACGGGGATGATCCTCATCACGCCATTGCCGGGTCTGACGACGACCAAGCCCGGAAGTGCGACGTTCCCGTTCCCCGGGGTGAAGGCCGACGTGGTCGACGAGAATGGGAAGTCGGTGCCCCTTGGCGGCGCCGGCTATCTCGTGCTCTCGCGGCCGTGGCCGGCGATGCTCCGCGGCATCTACAACGACGACAAGCGTTATCGCGAGACGTACTGGAGCCGCTACCCCGGGAAGTACTTCGCCGGCGATGGCGCGCGTCGCGACCAGGACGGCTATCTCTGGCTCATGGGGCGCGTCGACGACGTGATGAAGATATCCGGGCACCGCATCTCGACGACCGAGGTCGAGTCCGCGCTCGTCTCGCACCCGAAGGTCGCCGAGGCCGCGGTGATCGGACGAGAGGACCCGATCACCGGACAGGCGATCTTCGCCTTCGTGACGCTTCGCGGAGGAAACGAGGGAAGTGAGGACCTGTCGAAAGAGCTACGCGAGCACGTCGTGAAGGCGATCGGCTCGATCGCGCGCCCGAAGACGATCATGTTCACCCCCGAATTACCGAAGACGCGTTCGGGAAAGATCATGCGAAGACTGCTTCGCGATATCGCCAACGGGACGCCGCTGGGCGACACGACCACGCTCGCCGATGCGACGGTCGTCGAGTCCATCCGCACGGCCTCGGCTACAGGCAAAGACGACTGAAGCTGTCTTCGTCGCGGGCGGGTGGCACGGCGCAGCGGGTCTCTCGCGAAGCGCGGGTGCCCCGGGGACCCGCCCGCAGCGAACGACAGTGAGCTGCAAGGCGGGGAGGGTGCGCTGAGGGAGAGACCCGCGGAGCCGGGACAGGACCCGCCCGCACCGGAGCGGCTTCGAGGAGTGAAAACCCGAATTGACGATGCGGAAGGAAAGACGTAGACAAGCGCGCTATATCGCGTGCGTTGGGGGTTTGGTGGGAGGTGACGGCCAGGCAATCGAGCACTTATTGAACTGATCTTCTCGAAGCTCGTTCATCGCGTCGTCAGTAAAGGGGGAAACATTGGCAACGCGAACCGCCACCGCGGCCGCCACGACGAGGCCTACATATGGTCTGCCCTTCGTGATCACGGCCGCCTCGGCCGGAACCATCATCGAGTGGTACGACTTTTATCTCTACGCGACTTTGACTCCATTCCTCGCGCCGATCTTCTTCCCGAGCGACAACCCGACCGCGTCCGCGCTCTCGGCATTCGCCGCGTACGCGGCGGGCTTCCTCGTCCGCCCCTTCGGCGCGGTGGTCTTCGGCGCGCTCGGCGACATCATCGGTCGCAAGTACACGTTCCTGGTGACCATCTCGGTCATGGGTATCGCGACCGTGCTGGTCGGCTTTCTACCGACATACGCGCAGATCGGAGTCATCGCTCCGATCGTCCTCGTGCTCCTCAGGCTCGCTCAAGGTCTCGCGCTCGGCGGGGAGTACGGCGGCGCTGCGATCTACGTCGCGGAGCACGCACCCGACAACAAGCGCGGCCTCTACACGTCATGGATCCAGACGACCGCGACCGTTGGGTTCTTCCTGGCGCTCGCGATCATCCTGTTCTTCCGCTTGAACATGACCGCGCAGGACTTCGCGTCGCAGGGCTGGCGGTATCCCTTCTGGATCTCCGCGGTCCTCGTCGTCTTCGCGCTCTACATCCGGATCAAGCTGCAGGAAACCCCGCTCTTCGCGCGCCTCAAGGAGGCGAAGCAGTCCGTCACCGGCGCCGGCAACTGGGCCAGCGAGGCCTTCAGCGGCCGCAAGGTCGGGACGATCCTCCTGGTCCTCCTTGGCCTCACTGCGGGCCAGGGCGTCGTCTGGTACCAGGGTCAGTTCCAGGCGAACTTCTTCATGACGACGTATCTCAAGCTGACCTTCCAGCAGTCGTACACGATCATGCTCTGGGCGGTCGCCCTGGGCACGCCGTTCTTCCTCGTGTTCGGCTGGCTGTCCGACAAGATCGGACGGAAAGTGATCATCCTTGCGGGCTGCCTCATCGCGGCGGTCACGTATCTTCCGATCTACCACGCGATGACCGACGCCGCGAACGTGAAGCGCGACGCGACCGGCCTCATCACCGGCGCGGATCCGAACACGCCGCTGCTCATCGGGCTGGTATGGATCCAGGTCATCTACGTGACGATGGTGTACGGCCCTATCGCGGCCTTCCTCGTGGAGTACTTCCGTGCGAAGGTCCGCTACACATCACTATCGATCCCGTACCACTTTGGGAACGGCTGGTTCGGCGGCCTTCTTCCGCTGCTCTTCACGGCTCTCGTCGGTGCGACCTACCCCGAGGGCGTCAAGAACGCCGCAGGGCAGCTGCTCTATGTGCCCTTCGGCAAGAACTTCTTCGGTTTGCCGATCGACTCAACGATCAGCCTGAGGCAGTTCAACACGACCACCGACCCGAACGGAAACCCGTATCTCGGGCTCGCCTACGTGATCACGGTCGCGCTGATGACCGTCGTCCTCGGCACGCTCTTCCTTCGCGAGCCACGCGGGGCGAAGATCTGGTCAGAGGTCGGCGGAGAGGAACCAGGCATGCTGAGCGAGGCCACGCCCGCCGAATAGAGGCACTCACCGCACATGAAAGAGGGAGGCTTGTGCCTCCCTCTTTTCTACTTTCGTCCGAGACGCTTGAGCCGCTCCTCTTCAGCGATCTCCGCGTCGAGCCCCGTCCGCCGGCTCCATGACTCCCAGCCTTCCCAATTCGCCATGAAGAACGTGTAGCAGACGACGTACATGCCGGCGAGGAGGCAGATGGTCGATCCGAGGAGGAGGACTGCGCCTACAGGATCGACGGCGTCGGGTTGCGCGCCCACCGAGCAAGGCTAGTCCGCGACACCGGCCGCTGTCGTGTTTCAGTGCAAGAGCGGCTTCTCGAGCTGGACGTGCGCTGGAAGGAGCTGATATCCAAGCTTGGCGTTGATCTCGCGCATTGCCTTGTTCGGCTCGTCGTTCGTTGTGAGCATCGCGCGCAGGCCCTTGGCCTTCGCCCGCGATAGCGCTTCGACCTTGATCGCCGTGGCGAGGCCGCGGCCGCGGTAGGCGCGCCCGACCCCGGTCATCCAGGTATACCCATCCAGAGACTCGCGCTTCCCGGTCGTGGTCAAGGCCGCGATGGTCTCTCCGTCGTAGGCGATGACCGACGCGTCCGAAATCATCTGGCCGCTCTCGAAGGCTATCTGGCGGAAGCGCTCGAATGGCCAGTGCGGCGTTGGCGTCGCCCAGGGGATGTCCTCCCACATCGGCTTCTCCGCGTCGTGGAGGGCTCGGATAAACCGCTCGCGGCTCTCCCCGTCGCGGCCGTCGAGGATCTCGTCGATCGTCCGAAGCGCGATGCCCGCTCGCCGGACCTCGTCGACGCCCGCGCTGAACGGGCTGGGATCGAAGCTCGCGAGCTCGACGTACGACTCGATCCGACGGCCGATCTCACGGAAACCGCGTTTCGCGGCCCACTCCAACGAGTCGGGGTGCGCAGCGCTCGCACCGGCCAGGAATCGCGGTGCCTTTCGGCGCACGGCTTCGTCGAGGATCACCGCGAGCAGCGAGCTCGCGATTCCCTTGCCGCGATCCGCTCGCGCGACCGAGACGCCGCCACTCTGCGCGCCGTCAGGGTGCCGGAATGCGCCGCCATCGCTGACGTCGGCCATCGCCGCGATGCGCCCCGATTCGTCCTCGACGACGAGTCGAAGGAGTGAATCGTCCGAGGACATCGCTTCCCAGATTCGCCACTCCTCGGCGCTGCCCCTCTCCATCAGCCCGTACCAGGTGTTTCGTTCGGCGATCCACGACGCGCGGTCGCGCTCCTCGAATGGACGCGCGCGGTATCCCCTGGGGAGGCTCGCCGTCAGCCGGTCGGTATCCAGGGCGATCACCCGCGGGACGATAGTGGTGGGCATGCCGGCGTCAAATCGCGTCCGACACCTCGCCGTGACCAGACCGACATCACTCCGACTTCACCAGGGCGGCTATGGCACCGCATTTGCCCGTATTTGGGCGGCCCACGCACGGTGGGAACCAAGGAGGTAATCGAATGGACGACAAGATCGAAGGCAAGTGGGACCAGACCAAGGGCAAGGTCAAGGAACAGGCCGGCAAGCTCGGCGGCGACAGGTCGACCGAGATCGGCGGCAAGGTCGATCAGGTCAAGGGCAAGGTCAAGGAAGGCCTCGGTGAGGTCAAGGAAGAGCTTCACGACGAGCAGGTCGACCGCTAACTAGCGCACCCGCGGTGACGCGAGGCCCGGCGCACAATGTGACGGTGCGTCCGGGCCTTTGCTTGTTGCTCGCCAGCGCGGTTTTTCTCGGCGCCTGCGGCGCTCCGGTCACGAAGACTGTGGCGCGCGACCTCCCACCGGTGGCGCTCGTCGCGAGCGGGAACGATGAGGTCACCGTCAACGTTCTGGAGCTCATCTGTCAGAGTTGCGCCGAGCACATCGTTGCCAGTTGCCGGCAGATCGAGGGCGTCGTCTCGGTCAAGGCCGACCGCAAAGAGAAGCTCATCACCCTGCGTTTCGATTCGTCTCTCACTACTCGCGAGCGGATCCTCGCCGCCATCGACGACGTGGTCGCCTCCATCCCCTGACCCTCGGCCGCACCCTCGTCGCGCATCACGCCGATCCGATCGGACACCTTGTCGGCTTGCTGTCGTTCGCTCGTCCGCGGCGTCGGGACGGCTGCTTTCTCTACGTCAGCGATCGCGGTCTCGCGAATCTCGTTCTGACCCGACGTGGCTTCGGCGCGATCACGTTCGGCCACGTGATCGTCGCGAGCTACGAACCGACGCCCGCGGTGTGGCGTCACGAGATGCGGCACGTCGCGCAGTACGAACGCCTCGGGCTTTCGTTCCTGCCGCTCTACCTCTGGTATCGCGTGAGATACGGATATTTCGAGCATCCGTTGGAGCGAGACGCGTCGGAAGACCCTAGGCTCTTTTCGTAGTGGCCACGTACGACATCGCGATACTTGGCGGCGGCCCGGGCGGATACGTCGCGGCCCTGCACGCGGCCGTGAAGGGCGCAAAGGTCGCCCTCGTCGAGCGCGATCGCGTGGGCGGCATCTGTGTCACGGTCGGATGCATACCCTCGAAGGCACTCCTCGACTCGAGCCATGCCTACTGGCTCACGACGCATGGCGAGGACCACGGGATCCACGTCGATGGCGCGCGCTTCGAGCTCCCGAAGGCGGTCGCGCGTAAGGATCGGGTCGTCGCTCAGCTCGTGTCCGGGGTCGAGGCGCTCCTGAAAGGCCGAAAGGCCGATCTCATCAAAGGCGAAGGGACCTTCGTGTCGCCAACGCAGCTTCGGGTCGGCAGCCAGACCATCGACGCAAAGGCGCTGATCGTCGCGACGGGCTCGAAGGTCGGGACGCCTCCCATCAAGGGACTCGCGGAGGCGAAGCCGCTCGACAACGTGGGCGCGCTCGCGCTCACGGACATCCCGAAGCGTCTCATCGTCATCGGCGGCGGTGCGATCGGTCTCGAGCTCGGCACCTTCTTTTCGGAGATCGGGAGCGACGTGACCGTCCTCGAGATGCTGCCGCAGCCGATCGCGTATGCCGATCCCGAGGTCGTGCGTCTCCTCGTGCGCGCGCTCGAGCAGCGCGGTGTCAAGGTTCGAGTGAACGCGAAGGTCACCGAGGTGAAGCGCACCGGGCCCGTCGTGACGGTGAACGCCGAGATCGACGGGAAGCAGGAGTCGTTCGAGGGCGAGCACGTCCTCCTCGGGGCCGGCCGGGTCGCGAACCTTTCGGGTGTCGATCAGGCCGGCCTCACCACGAACCGCCTCGGCGTCACCGTCGATGACCGCATGCGCACGAACATCCCTGGCGTATGGGCGATCGGTGACTGCATCGGCGATCCGCGCGCGCCGAAGCTCGCGCACGTCGCTTCGACGCAGGGCGAGGTCGCGGTCGACACCATCCTCGGGGAGGACACAACGATGGACTACGACGTCGTGCCGAACGTCGTGTACACGCATCCGGAGATCGCGCAGGTCGGGCTCACCGAGGCGCAGGCGAAAGAGAAGCACGGGGCCGACGTAAAGGCCGCGCGCTACAACTTCCGCAGTTCAGGCCGCGCGCTTGCACTCGGCGAGGCCGACGGGCTCACGAAGATCATCACGGCGGGCAAGGATCAGCGGATCGTCGGCGTACACATCGTCGGCCCGCAGGCGAGCGAGCTGATCGCCGAGGCGACGCTCGCGATGCGCCTGGAGGCGACCGTCGAAGACGTGATCGCGACGATCCACGCGCACCCCACGCTGGCCGAGACCTTCCGCGAGGCGGCGCTCTCAGCGGCGGGCCGGCCGATCCACTCCGCGCGCTAGTCGCTCCGGAAGCGGACGTCTATGGCGCCATCTTTATCCGCTTTGCGGATCTCGACCTGCGGCGCGCCCCGCTCCCGGAGTGACGCGTACCGCCACTCGGTGTCGGCGATGTCGGTGGTTCCGATGATGACCAACGCGATGCCGATCGCGCCATTCGCGTGATCGGCAGCGGCACCGCTCGGTACGCGGAACATGCGCGGGGTGAGGTCCTCGATGATGAATGGGAGTGGCGCCTTCAGAATGGCCGTGCGCCACTTGAGCTCTACTCCGTCCGGTGTGATGCGGCCGCTCTCCTTTGCCGGAGTCTTCACGAGGTCAGCCAGCGCCGCAGTGTCCGCCGCGATGTCGTCAGAGAGAAGCGCGAAATCCGCGATGCCGCCGCCACTCGCCGCGACGGTCCACCAGCGATGCGTCATTGATCGGCTCGGATCGCGGAACCCAACGAGCTCGAGATAGGTCCCGTCGGCAAAGGGTATGAGCGCGTTGTGCGTGATGCGATCCGCATGCTCGCCGCCGGGCGTCACCGTGAAGCCGCGGCGGCGGTAGTCGTCAATGGCCGACTGGAGATCGCGGAAGACGAAGACGACATGGTCCAGCCGGCGGAGCATGGGCGAATGTGTATCACGGAGGTGATATCCGGCAGTAGGCCGTGAAGGAGTCGAACCTTCGTCGAGTACTTAGAAGGTACTTGCTCTATCCATTGAGCTAACGGCCCGCGCACCGCAATTATGAAGAACGTCTCGTTCGGGGAGATGCGTT